>Ga0335072_10002009_pt1 | contig 32094 bp, 31 predicted proteins | sample Lox_Sample_21_FD_206725 | JGI IMG/M metagenome (GOLD analysis project Ga0335072, IMG submission 206725) | Soil microbial communities from Loxahatchee National Wildlife Refuge, Florida, United States - Lox_Sample_2.1 | ecosystem: Environmental > Terrestrial > Soil > Wetlands | place: USA...
GACAACTCCACTGTCTCGCCCACCACGCCAGACTAGCGACGGGGGCCGACATTCCTGGGGGTAAAGCGGTTTAGTACCAGTCCTCGGAGAAGGTCTTGGCCGAGAGCAAGACGATGCCGCCGACCGCTGCGACCCCTACGGCCACCCAGAACAGCCACCAGGTGGGGTGCGGGACGAACCCGACGCCGCCAATGACGAAGCCCACGATGGTGATGGCGACGCCAACCCATGAGACGGCCCGGCCGCTAAAGTGCTCACTGGCGTGCGCCGTCGCGAGGGCGGGCTCCGCCACGGTGGCGCCGTGCCCCTCCACGGTGCTCGTTGCCACATCAGCCACGACTTCCTCCAACGTCATGTCACGCAGCGCGTTCGGCAGCTGATAGCTGGTCGCTGTCAGCTAAAAAATACCCCATTACCGGATCGAGGGTGGTAGCCGGGCCGGCTCGGGGGCTCGGTTTTGAGTCACGGACTCGGCTTAACGGCCTGACTCGCCTACCATGACAGCGAGGCGTGTAAGCCATCCGATCCGCAAGGAGCACGACCAGAAGTGCCAACCATCCTAGACAGCATCCTTCGCGCTGGCGAGGGCAAGATCCTCCGCCAACTCAAGCGGATCGCCGAGCAGGTCAACTCGGTCGAGGAAGACTTCGTTGCCATGACCGACGCTGAGCTGCGGGCGATGACGGACGAGTTCCGGCAGCGGTACGCGGACGGTGAGTCGCTTGACGACCTGCTGCCTGAGGCGTTCGCCACTGTCCGTGAGGCGGCCAATCGGACGCTCGGCCAGCGCGCCTTCGACGTGCAGTTGATGGGCGGCGCCGCGTTGCACATGGGCAACATCGCCGAGATGCGCACCGGTGAGGGCAAGACGCTCACTGGCGTCTTCCCTGCCTACCTGAACGCGCTGGCCGGCGACGGCGTGCACGTCATCACGACCAATGACTACCTGGCCAAGCGCGACTCGGAGTGGATGGGCCGTGTCCACCGCTTCCTGGGCCTTGAGGTCGGGGTCATCCTGGCCGAGATGACGCCGGCGGACCGCAAGGTGGCTTACGCCGCGGACGTCACTTACGGGACCAATAATGAGTTCGGGTTTGACTACCTGCGCGACAACATGGCGTGGTCGCTGGACGAGTGCGTCCAGCGTGGCCATAACTTCGCGATCGTGGACGAGGTTGACTCGATTCTCATCGACGAGGCCAGAACACCGTTGATCATTAGCGGCCCGGCCGAGCAGAACTCCCGTTGGTACACCGAGTTCGCCAAGATCGTCCCGCGTCTGAAGCGCGGCGAGGACGGCGAGGGTGACTACGAGGTTGACGAGAAGAAGAAGACGGTCGGCATCCTTGAGACCGGTGTCGAGCGGGTCGAGGACTACCTCGGCATCGACAACCTCTACGACCCGGTGAACACGCCTCTGGTTAGCTTCCTGAACAACGCCATCAAGGCCAAGGAGCTCTACAAGCGGGACAAGGACTACGTCGTCATGAACGGCGAGGTCCTGATCGTTGACGAGTTCACCGGGCGCATCCTGCACGGTCGCCGCTACAACGAGGGCATGCACCAGGCCATTGAGGCCAAGGAGGGCGTGCAGATCAAGGACGAGAACCAGACGCTCGCCACGATCACCCTGCAGAACTACTTCCGGCTCTACTCCAAGCTCGGGGGCATGACCGGTACGGCCATGACCGAGGCCGCTGAGTTCATGCAGATCTACAAGCTCGGCGTGGTACCGATCCCGACCAACCGGCCGATGATCAGGGCCGATGAGACCGACGTCATCTACCAGTCGTTCGAGTCCAAGTTCGAGGCGTGCGTCGAGGACATCGCCGAGCGGCACGCCGAGGGCCAGCCGGTCCTCGTCGGCACCACCAGCGTGGAGAAGTCCGAGCTGCTGTCGAAGATGCTCAAGCGCAAGGGCATCCCCCACCACGTGCTGAACGCCAAGTACCACGAGCAAGAGGCCGCGATCGTCGCGCAGTCGGGCCGCCTTGGCGCGGTCACGGTGGCGACCAACATGGCCGGCCGTGGCACTGACATCATGCTCGGCGGCAGCCCTGACTTCATCGCCGACCAGGAACTGCACCAGCGCGGGCTGTCCCCGGTCGACACGCCCGAGGACTACGAGGCGGCCTGGCCTGAGGCCGTGGCCAAGGCCAAGGCGGCGGTAGCGGCCGAGCACGAGGAGGTCGTCGCGGCGGGCGGGCTGTACGTGCTCGGCACCGAACGCCACGAGTCGCGGCGCATCGACAACCAGCTCAGGGGCCGGTCCGGCCGCCAGGGGGACCCGGGCAAGAGCCGGTTCTACCTGTCACTCGAGGACGACCTGATGCGGATGTTCCGGTCCGACCGGGTCGCCGCGCTGATGGACCGGATGAACATCCCTGACGATGTCCCGGTCGAGAACAAGGTTGTCTCGCGGGCGATCAGGTCCGCGCAGACGCAGGTCGAGCAGCAGAACTTCGAGATCCGCAAGGACGTGCTCAAGTACGACGACGTGCTTAACCGGCAGCGCCAGGTTGTCTACGGCGAGCGCCATGAGGTGCTTGAGGGCGCGGACCTGCACACCCAGGTGCGGGGCATGCTTGATGAGGTCATCGACGCCTACGTGAAGGCGGCCACGGCCGACGGGTACCCGGAAGAGTGGGACCTGGACAAGCTGTGGAAGGCGTTCCGCCAGCTCTACCCGATCGCGACCACCTCCGATGAGGTCATCGAGGAGGTTGGCGGCGAGAAGGCTAACCTGACCGCCGATCACCTCAAGGAAGCCATCCAGGAGGACGCGCAGGCCGCCTACGACCGTCGCGAGGCTGAGCTGACCGCGGAGATCATGCGGGATGTTGAGCGCCGGGTCGTGCTGTCGGTGCTGGACCGCCGGTGGCGCGAGCACCTGTACGAGATGGACTACCTCCGCGAGGGCATCGGCCTGCGGGCCATGGCGCAGCGCGATCCGCTGGTCGAGTACCAGCGTGAGGGCTACGACATGTTCAACGAGATGATGGAGGGCATCAAGGAGGAGTCGGCCACCGCCCTGTTCAACCTCCAGATCGAGGTTCAGCAGAACCCGATCGTCGAAGAGGCGGGCGAAGGCGTGATCCCGGGGATGCTCTTCGGGGCCAGCGCGGCCGCCGCCCAGGGGCAGCAACAGCAGCCTCAGCCGCAGTCGGCGGCGGGGGCCACCACGGCGGCCCGGCCCCGCCGGTCGCGGCCCGCCCCGCCGCCCGTCGCCGCCGAGCCGGCTGCCCCTGTCCCCGCGGCCTTCGGCGGGAGCAGCGCGACCAAGCAAGGTGGCGCGACCAAGCCGGGCGCCGCGCGGACAGCCGAGCAGCCCGACGCCGGGGCGGGTGCTGGCCGCAATGCCAAGCGCGGCAAGCACGCCGCCGACGGCCGCGGCCATGCCTCCGACGGGCGCGGCCACGCCACCGCGGCCGGCCGCGGCGAAGCCGCCACCCAGAGCTCCGACGAGGAGGAGCAGCCCAGCAGCGGGCCCACCCTGCCGCCCGGCTTCGAGCCGCGCCGGCCCCGTCAGCTCCAGTATTCGGCCCCGTCGGACAGCGGCGGCGTCGAGGTCAAGCGGGATTCGGCCGCTGACCCCTACGCCAGCGTCGGGCGCAACGACCCGTGCCCCTGCGGTTCGGGCCGCAAGTACAAGCGCTGCCACGGCGACCGCTCCACCCAGTAACACCGGTCCACCCAGTAACACCGGGGCGAGGTGAGCCAGCCCGCGGGCTGGCTCACCGGGCCAGCCGGATGAGGCACGCGGCCGGGGCATCCGGCAGGCGCACGGTCAGCTGCCCGCTGTCCGCGGCCCAGGTCGCGGCGCCCACCGCGGCCTGGGGGTAGAGCACCTGCGGATCGAGCCGCTCACCGCGCAGGTGCGGCAGCGACAGCTCCAGCGCGTCCGGGTCCGGCTCCGGTGGCACGGTCGTCGAGGCGGCCGTGTCCACGGGGCCACGGTGCCAGGCCAGCAGGTAGCTCCGCGACGGCCCGCGCATCCCCAGGGCCAGCCAGGAGTCGTCCCAGCTAGGTAGACCGAGCGGCCAGAACGGGACCGCCCCCGGCAAGTCGAAGCGGACGTCCTTGTAGACGGTCACGGCCTCGGCGACCAGTCGGAGCTGCGCACTGGTCATCTGGTCGATGTGCCCGGAAAGGTGAATGCGTCCCAGAAGCGCGCCGCAGACCGTGAAGGCGATCTCCCGGTCGCTGAAGGATGGCTGGGGATAGGCCCACGAAGCCGCCTGCTCAGGCGTGACGGCCGCCGGGGCGGCCGCCGAGATCGGCGGGTAGCGCAAGAAGGCCTGCTGGTCGCTGGTTGACTGCACCTGCAGCCGGGACAGCAGCGCGTAGTCCATCCGCATGCCACCGGACGCACAGTTCTCGATGACCAGGCTGGGATGACGGTCGAGCACGGCGTCCAGCCAGTCCAGGTGGGCGCGATTGTGGGCCAGCAGCCCGGCCCCGGCGCTCAGGCCTCCGGCATCGGTGCCGGGGCCGCCATTGATGTTGTAGTCGAGCTTCAGGTAGCCGACGCCGAGATCCTCTACGAGGAAGTCGATCGCCTCGTTCAGGTGCTTGACGGCGGCCCGATGGCGCAAGTCCAGGTGGTAGCGGCCGTGCTCGACGACCCGCTGGCCATGCCTGGTGAAGAACGCCGCGGCCGGCAGCAGCTGGGCGACCGGGCTGTGCACGCCGATCACCTCGGGCTCTAGCCAGAGTCCCGGAACCATGCCGGCCGCCCTGATCCGGTCAAGGACCTCGCCAAGGCCGCCCGCGAACCGTGACGCCGACGGCTTCCACGCGCCCACGCTGTCCCACCAGCCGACCCCGGGGTCGGCGTACCATCCGGCGTCTATGCAGAAGTACTCGGCGCCCGCCGACCCCGCCGCCGTGATCAGCGGGAGCAGTCGCTCGGTGGACGGGTCGCCAAGCAGCGTGTTCATGTAGTCGTTGAAGATCACCGACAGCCGCCCATGGTCGGGGTGCGGTCGCCGGATGGCCCGCCGGTAGCCGGTGAGGCGGCCAAGCGCGTCGTCAAGGCCGGCCGCGCCGACGGCGATGGCAGCCGGAACCGTCGTGAACGAGTCTCCGGGGGCCAGCGTGACGTGCCAGTCGTGCTCGGTGTCGGTTGGCCCGAGAACCGCCATGTAGGCCGCGCGCCGGACGCCCGCCACCGCCCCGTGCCCGATCCCGGCGGTTTTCTCGCGCCGGGTGTGCTCACCGACCTGCCAGTGCCAGGCGCCATTGTGCTCCACTTGCCACACCCAGGCCTGCCCAGTATCGCGGCTGGCCAGGCCACCCATCGGGAGTCGCAGGCCAGAAGACCACGTGCCGGTGCTCGTGACCCCGAAGCTGCCCCGCGGGTCGGCTCCGTGCGTCCGGCGGCTGAGGTCGGGTAGCGCGTCGCTGAGCGGGCGTCGCTGCCAGCGGTTCTCGGCCAGCCAGTCGTTCTCGCCCCACAGGACATCCAGGTCCCCGAAGCCGTCCCCGGCCCGCCCCGGCTCGACGGTGAGGCCGCCGCACAGCAGCGAGGTCACCGATTGCACGGTCAGCGGCGCAGCGCCGGCGTTCGACAGGCGGACCCAGGACCGCAGCGCGCCTCGCCCGGTCAGGATCCGGTAGAACACCTCGGCTCGCAGTCCGCTGGCCGGGTCGCGGAGGTCCACGCGAATCAGCTGCCAGCCGGGGGAGTCGGCCGCGTCCTCGTGCCCCACGTAGCGCAGGCGCGCGCCCGTGACTGACTCGCAGTACCGCGATCCCGACCACGACCGGCCCTCGCCGGCCAGCACCACGTCGACCAGCGGAAGCCCGGCGGACGGCCCCGTGGCCGGGCCGGGGGCAGGCTCCGTGGCCGGGCCGGGGGCGGGCCCGGCGGCCTGGCGGGAAGCCGCCACCTGGCGAGGGGACGTCGGCGCCGGGGCCGCGAGCCTGGCGATGCGGGCCATCCCCGCCCGGTCGACCTCGATCGACAGCTCTATCGAATCGTCCGCCCAGCCGAAGGTTTCCTGCGGTTGATTGCCAGCGGCCAAGGACGTCCTCCACGGTGCACGGTGCGGCGCCCTGCGTTCCTCGGTCGCTAATCCGTCGCGCCCGGCACCTTGACAGGCAAATTGTGAGCGATCACAATCCTGCCATGGTTGTGAGCGGTCACACAAGTGCGGAGCCCTCAGGAAGCCCCCGTCCAGACGACCCTCCCGGCGGCGAGTCCGGCTCCTCCCGGCCGGTCAGCATCTACGACGTCGCCGAGGCGGCCGGGGTGTCCTACCAGACCATCTCGCGGGTCATCAACGGGCACCCGAACGTCAAGCGGGCCACCCGTGAGCATGTGCTCGCTACCATCGCCCGCCTCGGTTTCCGGCCGAACCGGGTGGCCAGGGCACTGGCCGGCGGCCCGGTTCAGGCGGTCACGGTGCTGACCTCCAACACCACCTTGTTCGGTCAGCGCTCGGTCATCCAGGGCATCGAGGAAGCCGCCCGGGCGGCCGACTTCGCCATGGGCGTCCGGGTAATCGAGTCGGCCGACCCGGCCGTGGTGCGCGACACCGTGGAGCGGTCGATCGAGCGCGGCGGCGCGCTCATCGTCGTCGCGTTCGACCAGGAGGGCACCCAGGCGCTGGCCGCCGTTCCGCCGGGAGTGCCGCTGGTCGGCATCGTCGAGACGCCGGAGGGCGGCGTGGGTGAGGGCAAGCCCTGGGTCTGGATCGACGACCGCCAGGCGGCGGCCACCGCGACCGAGTACCTGCTTGGCCTCGGCCATCGGCAGGTCCACTTCGTGGCGATCCCGTCGCCCACCGACGCCCGCCAGCGGCTAGCGGGCTGGCGGACGGCGCTTGAAGCCGCCCGCGTGCCGGTGCCCGAGCCGATCCAGGCCAGCTGGCATCCCCGCTCCGGCTACGAGGCCGGCCTGGCCCTGGCGGCTGATCCCGCCGTTACCGCCGTGCTGTGCGGGAACGACGACCTCGCGCTGGGCGTCATGCGGGCCATGCTCGAGGCGGGCCGGGCCGTCCCCGGCCGCGTCAGCGTGGTCGGCTTCGACGACATCCCGCAGGCCGAGTTCTTCACCCCCTCCCTGACCACGGTCCGGCTTGACTTCACCGAGCTGGGCCGGGCCGCCTTCGCGGCGCTACGGGAGCAGACCGGCGCCCCGCCCGCGGACCGGCCGCGCCCCCGCCCCGAGCTGATCATCAGGGAGAGCTCAGGCCCCCCGTCCAGGGGGAGTCATGCGCCCTAACCCGGCCCTACCGCGCTCGGCCCGGCGGCTGGCGATCGCCCTGCCGTTCCTGCTGCCGAGCCTGGCTGGCGTCACGGTCTTCCTGGTCGTCCCGGTCGTCATCGTGGCGATCCTCAGTTTCTTCCAGTGGAACTTCCTCAATCCGCCGCACTGGGTGGGATTCGCCAACTTCGCCACGATGACGAGGGACGATCACGTCTTCCACGCCCTGGCCGTCACCGCCTACTACGTGCTGTGGAACATCCCCGTCCAGACGGTGGTGGCTCTCGGGCTGGCCGTCCTGCTCAACCGGAGGCTGCCGGGCTTGGGGATCTTCCGCGCCGCCTGCGTGCTGCCCTACATGTCCACCCCGGTGGCCATGGCCGTGGTCTGGAGCTGGCTGTTCAACGGGCAGTCCGGGCTGGTCAACCACCTGCTACTGCTTGTCGGGGTGCATGGCCCTGACTGGCTCGGCGGCACGGGCACCGCGCTGCCCGTCGTGGCCATGGTGAGCAACTGGCAGTACGCCGGCTACAACATGCTGTTCTTCCTGGCCGGGATGCAGACCATCCCGGCGGCCCTGTACGAGGCGGCCAGCATCGACGGGGCCGGACCAGTGAAGCGGTTCTTCCGCATCACGCTGCCGTTGCTCAACCCGACCATGCTCTTCGTGCTCGTGACCGACGTCATCGGCTCGTTCCAGATCTTCGACACCGTCTACGTGATGACCCAGGGCGGGCCGGGGTCCGCCACCGACGTGATCAACTACCAGATCTACACGACGGCCTTCCAGAACTTCGACGTCGGCTCGGCCTCGGCGATGTCGCTGCTGCTCTTCGGCGTGATCCTCGTCGTCACGTTCCTCCAGTTCCGCTTCTTCAGAAATCGCACCACCTACGAGGTGTCCTGACCGATGGCCACGAGAGCTGCCTCCTACTGCCTGTTCTATCTCTGCCTCACGCTCATCGCGGTCGTCTTCGTCGCCCCCTACCTGCTGGCGTTCTTCGGCGCGCTCAAGCCCGCCAGCGCCATTTACGGAAGCTCGCCCTGGACACCACCGCACTCCCTCTACCTGGGCAACTTCCACGCGATCCTCTTCACCGACGACTTCATCAGGTACCTGGGCAACACCGCGCTTGTCACGATCGCGCTTACCGCCGGGCAGGTCGGGTTCGGGGTGCTGGCCGCCTACGCGTTCGCCCGGCTGCAGTTCCCCGGCCGTGACGGCCTGTTCTCGGTCTACCTGGGGACGCTGATGATCCCCAACGTCGTCACGCTCGTTCCGCTCTACACGATGTTCAGGGAGATCCACCTCACCAACACCTACTGGGCCATCTTCCTGCCCTACGTGCTCGGTGCCCCTTACACGATCTTCCTGATGCGGCAGTACTTCATGTCGCTGCCGTCGGAGATCTTCGCGGCCGCCCGCGTCGATGGCGCCTCGGAATGGCGGATCCTCATCAGCCTCGTCGTCCCCATGGGCCGGCCGATCATCATCACCGCGACGCTGATCGCGTTCGTCTTCGGCTGGAACAACTTCCTGTGGCCGCTGATCATCACCGACAGCAATTCACAGCAGGTGCTTACGGTCAGCGTCGCCGCGCTGCAGTCCGCCTTCAGCGAGCAATGGAACCTGGTCCTCGCGGCCTCGCTGGTTTCCCTGGTGCCCCTCCTAGCGATCTTCGCCCTGTTCCAGAAGCAGATCGTCCGCTCGATTCAGCTGTCTGGAGTCAACAGATAACCCACCCAATGAGGAGGTCCCGATGATCCAAGTCAGACGTCTCCGCGGGTCGCCGCGGAGACTGGCCGCCACGATCGGCTGCCTAGCCCTCGTGGTCGCCGGGGCCGCGTGCTCTTCCGGCGGCTCGGGAGGATCCGGCGGCTCAGGAACCATCAACCTCACCTACGCCATGTGGCAGACGCCCGAGCAGGCCGGCTACCAGAAGTCGATCGACGTGTTCGAGAAGGCCCATCCGAATATCCACGTCACGATCGAGTCCTTCGCCTACAACAATTACCAGCCGAAGCTCACCACGGAGTTCAGTTCGGGCGGCGGGCCCGACGTCTACTGGGTGAACACGCCCATGATCGCCTCCTGGCTCAAGGACGGCGTGATGGAGAACCTCACGTCCAAGATCGCCTCCGCGCACGTCAACCTGAGCCAGTACCTGCCGGCCCTCGTCAGCCTGCACACGTTCAGTGGCCAGATGTACGGGATGCCCAAGGACTGGGACACGATCGCCTACTTCTACAACGCCACCTACTTCGCCGATCACCACATCACGATCCCGTCCAGCCTGACCTGGAACCCGGCTAACGGCGGGACCTGGCTGACGTTCCTCAAGGAAATCACCTACGACACGAGCGGGCACAACGCGCTTTCCGCGGACTTCAACCCGAACTCGGTCGCCACCTACGGCACCGACTCACCCAACGAGATGCAATGGGGCTTTGAGCCCTACCTCGCCGAGAACGGCGTGAAGCTGATCAGCCAGCCGTACGCCAAGACCGTCTCCTTCGGTTCCCCGGCCGGGGTGCAGACGTTCCAGTTCCTCACCAACCTCATGTACAAGTACCACGTCGCCGTGCCGGGCAGCGATCTCGGCACAGACGCCGCCGCCAACGACAGCGAGGACCAGACCCTGTTCGCGCAGGGGAAGGTAGCCACGATCGAGGGCGGTGATTGGGAGATCGCGGGCATCAAGCAAGAGGTCAAGTTCAAGCTGGGCGTGCTGCCCGCGCCCTGCGGCCCCGACGGCTGCTGGACCGTGCTTAACGGCCTCATCGACTCGGTTAACGCCCATTCGCCCAATCAGCAGGCCGCCTGGGAGCTTGAGCAGTGGCTAGGGTCGGCGCAGTCTGAGCAGATCCTCGGCTCCGGCGGCTACATCTGGCCCGGCATCGGATCGCTGGACTCGCAATTCGCCTCCTACTGGCAATCTCAGGGCCTCGACGTCACCCCCTTCGAGAGCGAATCAAAGTGGAACGTGGTCTACTGGCCGGTCACCCCGGGCATGGGCCAGGCGCAGCTCGATATCGCCAACCAGCTCGCCCCCGCCTACCTGTCGGGCCGCAACGTGGGCCAGGCGGTCAGCGCGGCCGCTAGCCAGGCCAACGACGACCTCGCATCGGCGGGCTGACCCGGCCGCCACGCCCCGCCCGCCGGCCTCAGCCGGTCGCCTGGACCGCGGCGACCGGCTGAGGCCGGGGACCCGGGATAATGGTCCCGGTCGTCAGGAGACAAGGAGCGCGCAGTGGTGGAGAGCACGACGAGGCCGGCATTGCGGTGGGGAATCCTGGGCACCGGCGGCATCGCCCAGCAATTCACCCGAGACCTGCTGCTGACCGGCCACGCCGTAACGGCGGTCGGGTCGCGCTCCCGCGAGAACGCGGACCGGTTCGCCGCGCTCTTCGAGCTGCCAGCGGCCCACGCGAGCTATGAGTCGCTGGTTGCCGACCCTTCGGTCGACCTCGTCTACGTGGCCACCCCGCACCCGTTCCATTACCCCAACACCAGGCTCGCGCTGGAGGCGGGCAAGCACGTCCTGGTCGAGAAGCCGTTCGCGCTCAATGCGATCCAGGCGCAGCGGCTCGTCACGCAGGCCGCCGACCGGGGCCTGCTGGTCCTGGAGGCCATGTGGACCCGCTGGCTGCCACACATGGTCAGGCTCAGGGAGATCGTGGCCGCCGGGGCGATCGGCGAGCCGCGCTCGATGAGCGCTGACCACACCCAGCGACTTCCCGACGACCCGGCCCACCGGCTCAACGACCTGAACCTTGGCGGCGGGGCGCTCCTCGACCTGGGCGTCTACCCGGTCTCCTTCGCCTCGGCGCTCTTCGGTCCGCCGCAGTCGGTCCAGGCCGTCGCCACCTTCAAGGAGACTGGCGCCGATTCCCAGGTCGCGACCATGTTCCGCTACGCGGGCGGGCAGATCGCCACCACCTACTCCGCCAGCGTTACCCAGGGACCCAACGTCGCGGTCGTGCTGGGATCACAGGGCCGCATCGAGATCGACAGCGTCTGGTACGCGGCAACCGGCCTGCGGGTCTACGGCCAGGACGGCACGCTGATCGAGGAGGTCAGGCCGGCCGTGGAGGGCCGGGGCATGCACTTCCAGGCGACCGAGGCCGAGCGACTGGTCGCCAACGGCCAGATCGCCAGCGATGTCCTCCCGCCGCACGAGACGGTAGCCATCATGGCGACGCTGGACACGATCCGCGAGCAGATTGGCCTGCGCTACCCCGGCGAGCAGGCAAGTTAGGGGCGCGCCGCTCGCGGGCACACCAGAGACCAGGACGGGGTCCCGGGGACGCGGGCCGGGCACGTGGGGAGCAGCGGTGATCATAACCAGCATCAAAGCGTTTCCCCTGCGCATTCCGTTCCAGGCCGGCACCAGGTCCGCGGCCTCGGCCTGGGGGCCAGCCGGCCTGCAGGCGGTCGACTCGCTGCTGGTCAAGGTGACGACCGACGAAGGCCTTGAGGGCTGGGGTGAGGCCTTCGGATTCAGTGGCGTCCCGGTGACCCGGCGGGCCCTCGATGAGGTGATCGCGCCGCTGTGCCTGCGCCAGGACCCGCTGGGCACCGTACAGCTCATGGCCAGGGTCCAGGAGAAGCTGCACGTCTACGGACGTGGCGGCCCCCTCGCCCAGGCCCTGTCGGCCGTGGACATGGCCTTGTGGGATATCGCGGGCAAGGCGGTCGGCGTTCCTCTCTACCGGCTCCTGGGCGGGGGCCGCCCCGACCTGGCCTGCTACGCCAGCCTGGATGCCTACTGCGACCCTGACCTCGTACGCGCGGCCGTCCGGCGGGCGCTAGAGGCCGGATTCGGCCGGTTCAAGCTGCACGAGAAAGACCTCTCGGTGGTGCGCGCCGCCCGCGAGGAGGCCGGGCCTGGCCCGGAGATGATGGTCGACGCCGATTGCGCGTGGACGGTGAGTCAGGCCCGGGCGAGGATGGAGGAACTGGCCGAGCTCCAGCCGAAGTGGCTCGAGGAGCCAGTCTGGCCACCGGAGAACTACGACGGCCTGGCCGAGATCCGCGGCACGGCGGGCGTGCCGGTCGCGGCGGGCGAGAACGCCTGGACCGTGCTGGAGTTCGGCCGCCTGCTTGACGCCGGGGCCGTGGACTTCGTCCAGCCCAGCGTGGCCAAGATGGGCGGCGTGACCGAGATGTGCAAGGTCTTCACGCTGGCGGCTAACCGCAACGTGACGGTAATGCCGCACACCTTCTACGACGGCCCCGGGTTGCTGGCCGCGATACAGGTCACCGCCGTGCTCGGAACGGCCGAGTCGATGATCGAATGGCGCTACTTCGACCTTGAGGCGTCTCTCTACGGGGACCAGCTCATCATGGATAACGGCTGTGTCCAGGTACCCCAGGGACCCGGGCTCGGGATTGATCCCGATCCGCACGTCATTAACGCCTACCTACAGGCCTGAACGCGCGGGCGGGCGACGGTCAGGCCGCCTCGATGTCTGTGCAAATCCACTGGCCGGGGCGGTCGTCGCCTGCAGTCCGCTCCAGGCGCACGGCCAGCGCGCGCACGCGCTCACCGAACCAGGCGATGACGCTCATCTCGATCGTGTCGCGCGCCGGGCGGGAGGCGACCACCCGCACGATCCGCGGCTGGCCGCCGCCATAGGCCAGGCCGCGCTGAGCCAGGCCGCCCTGAGCCACACCCGCCCGGCCCCGGGCCGCGCCGAAGGCCCGCAGGAGCCGGAGAAACTGGCTCCGCGCCCGCTTGGTGGTCCAGGGCAGGATCTGCCCGGCCGGCCGGGCACCCGCCAGCGCCTCCGTAAGAACCCGGGCGAACCGCGTCGGCCAGTCCGGGCCCGGCTCGCCGAGGGAGGTGGCCGGACGATTCCGGTCGGCGCTGGCCACCCAGCCCCAGCAGGCCGGGCTCACGGCCGCCTGTGGAGACGGTGACCACTCCGGGACCCTTGTTAGTGCGGGCAGGCTGTCGCCGGTGGCTGAGATCATGGCTTTCCCCCGAAGGTGACGGCGCGGGATGTGGCAAGTGGTTGCCAAGCCCGTTATAGCGGGGGGCACTGACATTCCGGGTAAAGGCCGGGCGGCATGGGATGGGCCGGGGCCGCTTATCATCGGGACTGTGACCTCGCAAACTCCAGAGTCCCTGTTCACGGCGCCCGCGCGCCCGTCCAGTGAGATGGAGGCCGCCGGGCTGTGCGCCGTCATCTTTGACTGGGGCGGCGTGCTGACCCCGCCGATTCCCGGGCTGGTCAGGGCGTGGGCCGAAGCCGACATGATCGACTGGGACTCCTACATCACGGCGGTCGGGCCCTGGCTGGCCGCCGCCTACGATCCAGAAGGACTGCCCAACCCGGTCCATCAGCTGGAGCGGGGCGAGTGCACCGCCGCCGAGTTCGAGCGGGTACTGGCCGCCCGGCTGCTGCGCACCGATGGCCTGCCGGTAGTCGCCGAGGGCATCCTGGCCCGGATGCTCGGAATCGGCGGGGAACCGGTCACGCTCATGTATGACCTCATCAGGGAGCTGCGGGGCCGAGGGATCAAGACCGCGCTGCTCTCCAACTCCTGGGGCGTCACGGGCTACCCGCGCGAGGACTTCCCCGCGCTATTCGACGCGGTGGTGATCTCGGGCGAGGTCGGTATGCGCAAGCCCGAGTCGCGGATCTTCCAGCACACGGTCGGGCTGCTTGGCCTGGAACACCGGGAGTGCGTCTTCGTCGATGACATCGCGGCTAACATCGCGGCGGCTGAGGCGCTGGGGATGACCGGCATCCATCACAGCGATCCGGCGGTCACCGCCGAGCGCCTCGCGCAGCTATTCCCGGCCCGCAACTAGTTGCGGGTGACTACGCTTTGCGGACATGGCGCCAGAGAAGGCATCCAAGCCGAGCAAGCCATATCCGTACCCGCTTAACGCGGGCCGCTCGGCCAACATGAAGGGTAACCGGCGCACCGACACCAAGCCGGAGATCGCCCTGCGCACCGCGCTGCACGCGCTGGGATACCGCTATCGCAAGGACTTCCGCATCGACCTGCCCGCCCGCCGGGTCAGGCCGGACATCGCCTTCACCCGGCGCAAGGTCGCGGTCTTCGTCGATGGCTGCTTCTGGCACGCCTGCCCCGAGCACGGGACGCAGCCCAAGAACAATGAGTGGTATTGGTCACCCAAGCTGGCCAGGAACGTCGAGCGCGACCGGGCCGCCGATGAAGCGCTCACCGGGGCCGGCTGGACCGTGGTGCGGCTGTGGGAGCACGTCCCGATGGCCGACGCCGTCGCCGCCGTCGTCAAGGCGGTCGGAGCCCCGTCCGCCCAGGCCAAACCGGCGGCTACCATCAATTCTCATGCGGGTCTACCTGCCATCCACGCTCCCGGCACTGGCTGACGTCCTCAAGGAGGACGCGGTCGGCCCGGCCCCGGTGCACGGCTTCGCGGTCACCCCGGCGCTGCGCGAGGCGTATGCGAGCGGCGATGAGGAGGAACTCGAGTACATCGCCATGCTCGCCGCCGCCCGCGAGTCACTTCGCCTGCTGCGCGCCAACCCGGACGCCCCCCGGCGCCGGGTGGTGCTGGCCGCCGACGCCGAGGCGACCTGGACCGCCTACGACGACGAGCCCGCCGCGGTCGTCATCACCGACCCGGTCCCGCTGGCCGCCTTGGCCTCCGGTCACGTCGACGATGCCGATGCCGCCGCCGACGTGGCCGCCGCCGTGGACGCGATCGCCGCCGCCGACGCCGGCGACGCTGACGCTGAGTTCACCGTGGACGGCGCCGAGGGCTACGAGCTGGCCTGGTATGCGACCCAAGAGCTAGCGAACCTTCTATCAGAACGTTCACTCCCCCCGATCACCCCTACAGAGACTGTGTGACCGGAAGATCCCGGTACCAGGACGAGGTTTATATGGACGCCATCACCCGTGTTCCAGCGCCGGTCAACGAGCCGGTTCGCCAGTACCAGCCGGGCAGCGCCGATCGCGCTGTGGTTGAGGCCAAGATCAAGGAGCTAGCCAGCCAGCGCGCCCAGCTGACCATGACCATCGGCGGTCGCCAGGTCATGGGCGGCGGCGACCGCGTCGAGGTGGTCCAGCCGCACGCGTTCCGCCAGGTGCTTGGCGACCTGGGTAACGCCACTGACGGAGACGTCTCGGCCGCGATCGACGCGGCGCTCGAGGCCGCGCCCGCGTGGCGCGCGCTGTCCTTCGATGACCGGGCGGCGGTGTTCCTGCGCGCCGCTGACCTGCTGGCCGGTCCGTGGCGTCCGGTGCTGAACGCGGCCACCATCCTTGGCCAGTCCAAGTCGGTCTTTCAGGCCGAGATCGACGCCGCCTGCGAGCTGATCGACTTCTGGCGCTACAACGTGGCCTACGCCCGGCAGTTGCTCAGCGAGCAGCCGCAGTCCGCCCCGGGCACCTGGAACTCCCTGGAGTACCGGCCCCTCGAAGGGTTCGTGCTCGCGATCACGCCGTTCAACTTCACCTCGATCGCCGGGAACCTGCCGACCGCTCCCGCCCTGCTCGGCAACGTGGTCGTCTGGAAGCCGTCGCCTACCCAGCAGTTCGCGGCCCACTTCACGATGCGACTGCTTGAGGCGGCCGGGCTGCCGCCCGGCGTCATCAACCTGGTGACTGGGGACGGGTCAGCGGTCTCCCGGGTCGCCCTGACCCACCCGTCGCTGGCCGGGATTCACTTCACCGGCTCGACCCCGACCTTCCAGCACCTGTGGGGGACGGTGGGCGCCAACATCGCCGGCTACCGGGATTACCCCCGGCTGGTCGGCGAGACCGGTGGCAAGGACTTCATCATCGCCCACCCCTCCGCCGACCCGGCCTCCTGCGTGACGGCGCTGGTCCGCGGAGCCTTCGAGTACCAGGGCCAGAAGTGCTCAGCGGCCTCCCGGGCCTACATTCCCCGGTCGCTCTGGGAGTCGTCGGTACGCGACGCACTGGTGGCGACCGCTGGGAGCCTTTCGTTCGGAAATGTGGGCGAGGATCTTTCGCTCTGGGGCGGCGCCGTCATCGACGCCCGCGCGATGGCCAAGCACGCGGCGGCCTTCGAGCGGGCCAGGTCCCGGCCGTCGGTCTCGTTCCTGGCCGGCGGGACGATTGACGATTCCGAGGGCTACTTCGTCGCGCCGACCGTGCTTGAGTGCTCGGACCCGGCCGATGAGGTGTTCACCACCGAGTACTTCGGGCCGATCCTCGCGGTGCACGTGTACCAGGATGGGGCGTTCCAGGACGTAGTGGCCCAGGCGGCGGATGTGGCGCCGTACGCGCTGACCGGCGCGATCCTCGCCACCGACCGGTCGGCGATCGCCCACGCGGCCCAGCGCCTGCGGTACTCGGCCGGCAACTTCTACGTCAACGACAAGCCGACTGGTGCCGTCGTCGGCCAGCAGCCGTTCGGTGGCGCGCGCGGCAGCGGGACCAACGATAAGGCCGGCTCGGTCTTCAACCTGATTCGCTGGGTCTCGCCCCGGGCGATCAAGGAGACCTTCGTGCCGGCCACGGATCACCGCTACCCGCACATGGGCTGAGGGTGGATTAGCCGGTTGAATCGGCCATGGCGCCCTTGTCCGGATACGCTCGTTGCAGGCCGAGCTGCGGAGGCGTGAGATTCACCGACTGGTTCTGTGGAACATTGACCTGACGCTCATGGACGTGGCCAAGGTCACGCGGGTGGCGTTCGCGGAGGCCTTCCGGGCCGTGGCCGGGCGGCCGCTCGTGAAGCTCCCGCAGATGGCCGGGCGTACCGAGCCGGAGATATTCTTCGAGGCCCTGGCGCTGAACGGGGTCGACTTGCGGGCGGGCGAGCCGGAAAGGCTGCTGGCGCCGTTCGGTGCCGAGCTGGCCACGGCCGTGGCGGCCCGGCGGGACCTGCTGGCCACCGACGGACGGCTGCTCGCCGGTGCCCGCGAGTCGATGGCGGCCGTCGCCGGCCTCGACGGCGTGGTCTCCTCGGTGCTGACCGGGACGAGCAAGCCGAACGCCGTGGTCAAGCTCAGGGCGTTCGGCCTCGATCGGTTCGTGGACATCAACGTGGGCGGCTTCGGCTCCGAGGTCTACCCCAAGGGCACCCTGCTCCGAGTGGCCCGGCAGCGAGCCGAGGAGAAGTACGGCTTCCGCCTGGCCGACCGCGAGACCTTCTACATCGCCGATTCGCCGCGCGACGTCGAGGCCGCCCGGATTGGCGGGGCCACCTCGGTCGCCGTGGCCAGCGGCCGCGCCTCCTCAGGTGAGCTGCGTGACGCCGGTGCCGACCACGTCCTGCCCGACCTCGCCGACCCGGCCGCCCTCGTCGCCATCGTCACGGCCTAGCCTCCGCTCCCGGTTGGCCGGCGACGGCCCGGGAATAGGACCCGGGGAGGATGCGCTGCGATAAATCGAAACTAGTAGTTCAGTTTCGATCCATAACGGAGGTCAGCAAGCCATGCAGGGGACAGGGCTCAGGACAAGCAAGCTCGGCAGCACGGGGATGGAGATCACCCGCATCGGTTTCGGTGCCTGGGCGATCGGTGGCGGCGGCTGGGAGTTCGGCTGGGGGCCGCAGCAGGACGAGGAGTCAATCGCCGCGATCCACAAGGCGCTGGAGGGCGGGGTCAACTGGATCGACACCGCCGCCGCCTACGGGTTCGGCCGCTCCGAGGAAGTCGTCGGACGAGCGATCAGGGGAATGGCCTCGCGGCCCTACGTCTTCACGAAGTGCTCACTGCTCGATGACGGGACCAGGCACGTCCGGCACGTACTCAAGCGGGACTCAATCCTCCGCGAGGCCGAGGCCAGCCTGGAGCGGCTCGGCATCGACACGATTGACCTGTACCAGATCCACTGGCCCATCCCCGATGAGGACATCGAGGAAGGCTGGGGCGCCCTAGCCGAGCTCAAGGAGCGCGGCCTCGTCCGGCACATTGGCGTGTCCAACTTCACCACCGAGCAGCTGCGCCGGGTGGAGTCGATTGCTCCGGTCGAGACGATCCAGCCGGAGTACTCGCTGATCGAGCGAGGAGCCGAGGATTCCCTCTTGCCCTTCGCCGAGCGGGACGGGATCGGGGTCATCGTCTACTCGCCGATGGGATCCGGCCTGCTGACCGGGGCCATCACCAGGGAGCGGCTGGCGACCATGCCCGACGACGACTGGCGGAAGACCGACCCGCGGTTCACCGAGCCCGAACTGACCAGGAACCTCGCCGCCGCGTCCGCGCTCCAGGACATCGCTAACCGGCACGACACCACCGCCGGGGCCGTCGCGGTCGCCTGGACGCTGCGCAGTCCCGTGGTCAGCGGGGCGATCGCCGGCTTCAGGCGGCCCGACCAGGTCGACCCGATCCTGCCCGGAGCCAACCTGGACTTCACCGCCCAGGACCTGACCGAGATCGAGGGAGCCTTGCTGTCATGACCACGATCGGATTCGTCGGCCTCGGCGCGATGGGCGCGGCGATCGCCGGACGGCTACTCGGCATAGCGGGCAACGAGGTCTATGGCACCAACCGGACCAAGGCCAAGGCCCAGCCGCTGATCGAGCAGGGGCTGCGGTGGCGTGACACGCCCCGCGAGGTCGCGGCGGCCGCCGAGGTAGTGGTCAGCATGGTCACCGACGACACCGCGCTCGCGGCCATCACCGGTGGCCCCGACGGCATCGTGGCCGGGCTGCTGCCCGGACACCTGTACATCGACATGAGCACGGTCAGCCCGCGGGCCAGCACCGACCTGGCCGCGCGAATCTGCGCGGCCGGGGCGCTGATGGTCGACGCGCCGGTCTCGGGCAGCGTCCCCGCAGCCCGAGACGGCAGCCTCGCGATCCTGGTGGGCGGCACCGACGCGGCCGTCGAGGCCGCCCTGCCGGTGCTCAGCAAGCTCGGCAACGTCAGCCACGTCGGCGAGAACGGGCATGGCCTGCTGCTCAAGCTGGCCGTCAACATCAGCCTGGCCGCTCAGATGCTCGCGTTCAGCGAGGGCGTCCTGCTCGCCGAGCGGGGCGGCATCGACCGGGAGCTGGCCATCAAGGTCATGGCCGAGACCGCGATCGGGTCCCCGATGCTCAAGGCCCGCGCCCCTCTCGTCTTGAACCTGCCCGAACAGGCCTGGTTTGATGTGGCGCTGATGCACAAGGACATCCGTCTCGCTCGCGACGCTGGCCGCCAGGAAGGGGTCCAGTTGCCGTCGGCGGTCACCGCCGACACCGTCCTGGCCGATGCCGAGCGGGCCGGCTACGGCCACCGGGACATCGCCGGCCTGTTCGAGGTGCTGGCCAAGGCGAGCCAATGACCGAGGTAGCCCCGGCCCTGTCCGCCGCCTCCCGTGGCCGGCCGCGCAGCGAGCGGGCCCGGCAGGCGATCATCGCATCCGCCGCCGACCTGCTACTCGCCCGCGGCCTGGCCGCCGTCAGCATGGACGCCGTCGCGGAACGAGCCGGGGTCAGCAAGGCCACCATCTACCGCTGGTGGCCAACCAAGGAGTCGCTGGCCCTCGACGCCCTGTACACCCGGTGGGCCGCCGCGCAGCCATCCGACGTGGACACCGGCTCGCTGCGCGGTGACCTGCTCGCACTGCTGCGCCCGTGGGCGCGGCTGGCCGCGGGAATGACCGGCAACCAGGACTCCTACGGGCGGGTGATCGCGGCCCTCGTGACCGAGGCCCAGACTGACTCGGCCTTCGCGGCGCAATACCGTCAGCGCGTGGTCGAGCCGCGCCGCGACGCGGCCCGCGCCATTCTCAGCCGGGCCGTCGGCCGAGGTGAGATCCCGCCATCCACCAAGACAGAAGTCGCCATCGACCTGCTCTACGGACCGCTCTACCACCGCCTGCTGCACGGCCACGCCCCCCTCGACGACCAGTTCGTCGAAGACGTAATCGACATGGCCCTAACCGGCATCTACGCCTAACCCCGCAAGCCCCCCTCGCCCGAACCCTAACGCCCCATCGCCAGCCATGCCCCACTTACCTCATCAGTCACTCTTAACGCTCTCGCATCAGTGACCAGTCCAACTGCCACCACCCGGAACTCATGCTGTTGATGGTGCCGCAAAATACGGTACAATCAACAGCTTCAGCAATTTCGACCCGTCGAGAGGCGCAAGCAGGCCACTCCCGTGACGCAAGGAGCTTTCGGCACCAGCGAGACGCCGGAGGTCAGCGGGCCGGCCGACGGAGGGTGTTCCCTTTGGCCATAGCCTCGGGCACCCAGGCATCCTAGGCCGCTGGAGTCTACGCTGGCACCCGTGGTAAATGTCCGCCTACGTCGTGAGGAAGAAATCCAGCCGTGAGTTCCAACCGCGACATCGTCGCCGACGCGTTCAAGTCCTGGATGGACGGGACCGGGTACGTCACCGGCATCTTCGCCGAGAACATGACCTGGGAGATCACCGGCCGGTCGGCGGCTTCTAGGAAGTACACAAGCACCCAGCAGTTCCTCGATGAGGTCCTTCGCCCGTTCGGGGAGCGCTTCAGCTCAGCTGATCCGTTCCGTCCCGTCACCATCAGGGCCATCTATAGCGACGAAGGCCAGCGAACAGTCATCGTCGTCTGGGACGGCAGTGGCACAACCACTGCCGGTACCACCTACGAGAACACCTACGTCTGGCTGATGACCCTTAGCCACGGCAAGGTCGTTGAGGGGACCGCCTTCTACGACAGCATCGCGTTCAACGAGCTCTGGGAACGCGTCACGCCCGAGCCCTGAACCCGGTATATGCCTTGACAGTTATATAACCCATAAGGCATGCTCAACTCATGGCGATGCTCACCACCCTCCAGGTTCTCGCCGAGCCTCGACGGCAGGCCATCCTCGACCTGCTCAGGGAGGGCGAGCTGCCGGTGGGTGACCTGGTGGAGCGGTTGCGGATGAGCCAGCCCGCCGTGTCCAAGCACCTGCGGGTGCTGAAGGACGCCGGGCTGGTCGAGGTGCGGGCCGACGCTCAGCGCCGGCTGTACCGCATCCGCCCCGAGCCGCTCATGGAGCTCGATGACTGGCTAGCCAGCTATCGCAGCCTCTGGAGCAGGAGCCTCGACCGACTCGAAGAACACCTCGAACGCAGGAGGAGCTCATGACCGACGCATCACTCGACACGACCGGCTCGAAGCCAGCCGTCCGGCTCGAACGGCACCTGCCGGACCCGCCCGCGGTCGTGTGGCAGGCGATTACCGAGCGCGAGCAGCTCAAGGCCTGGTTCCCCTGTGACGTGATCGTCGAGGGCGGCCGCTGGGAGGTCGGTGCCACCATCACGTTCCCCTTCCCCTCCGAGGTCATCGACATGACCCTGACTGGCACCGTCCTCGCCGTCGATGAGCTGCGGCTGCTGTCCTACACCTGGGGCGAAAACGAGGTGCTCAGGTTCGAGCTCCACCCGGAGGGCGACGGGACCCGGCTGGTGCTGTCGGACGAGCTCCAGGCGAGCTGGGCGGCGCGGAACGCGGCTGGCTGGGAGGACTGCCTGGACCGGCTGGCTGGCCTGCCGGTTGAGGCCGACGCCTGGCAGCGCCGGTTCGCCGTGTACTCGGCCGCCTTCGAGTCCCAGATCGGTCCGCAGGAGGGTCCCCCCGCGGACTACAAGGGCTAGGTCACGCCTAGCGGACCAGCCGGCGCCGGGCACATACTGTGGGCCATGGTGGCATGGAAGGACGTTGAGCAGGCCGAGCCGGAGCTCGCGGCCCGGGTGCAGAAGCTATTCGACGCGGGCCGGCACAAGACGATCGCGACGCTGCGGGCCGACGGCTCACCGCGGATCTCGGGTATCGAGTGCGAATTTTCCGACGGACAGCTGCGGTTCGGGTCGATGACGGGCGCGCGCAAGGGCGCGGACCTGCGCCGCGATCCGCGCTTTGCCCTGCACGGCCCCACGGTTCACCCCCAGGAGGGCAACGAGGCACAGTGGCCGGGTGAGGCGAAGATCGCCGGGCGGGCGGTCCTGGCCGGGCCGATCGATGACGGGCCGGCCGGCGAGCTGTTCGTGGCCGACATCTCCGAGGTCGTCATCGTCCGGCTCAATTCGGAGGCAACGTTGCTGGTCATCGAGTCATGGACGCCACAGCGCGGACTCCACGTGGCGCAACGGGAGTAAGCCAGCCGTGCGCGTAGGGTACGGTTGGCAGACTTTGGCGGCAGGAGGAGGCGCGTTCGTGGGCGAATTCGTGCGGGTTGAGGTGGCGGACCAGATCGCGACCATCCGGCTGGATCGGCCCAAGATGAACGTACTCAACCGCCAGGTGCAAGACGCGATCGCCCAATCGGCCGCACAGGTCAGCGCGGATGACACGGTGAGTGCCGTCGTCATCTACGGCGGCGAGCGGGTCTTCGCGGCCGGGGCGGACATCAAGGAGATGGCCGAGCTCGGCTACGCGCAGATGGCCGAGCGGTCCGCCGCGCTGCAGGCCTCCTTTACGGCCGTCGCCCAGATCGGCAAGCCAGTCGTCGCGGCCATTACCGGGTACGCGCTCGGCGGCGGCCTTGAGCTGGCGTTGTGCGCGGACTTCCGGGTGGTGGGAGAGTCGGCGAAGGTGGGGCAGCCCGAGATTCAGCTCGGTATCATCCCCGGAGCGGGCGGCACCCAGCGGCTGCCCCGGCTGATCGGGCCGGCCCGGGCCAAGGACCTGATCTTCAGCGGGCGGCCGGTGACGGCGGCCGAGGCGCTGGCGATCGGCCTGGTCGACAAGGTGGTGCCGGACGCCGAGGTATACACCGCGGCTGTCGACCTGGTCAGGCAGTACGTCGGCGGGCCCGCGCTGGCGATCCGGGCCGCGAAGCAGGCCGTGGACGCCGGGCTTGAGGTTGACCTGGCCACCGGGCTCGAGATTGAGCGGCTCCAGTTCTCCGCGCTGTTCGCTACCGAGGACCAGAAGTCCGGCATGCGCAGCTTCATCGAGGAAGGGCCGGGCAAGGCGACCTTCTCTGGTCGCTGACGGACGCCGGCGCGGGGATAATTAATGCCATGACCGAGCCTGATGACGCGCTCTCCCTGGAGATGGTCACGGCCGCGCTGCGCGCGGACAGCACTGACATGGCCGTGTACGCCAACGTCTTGACCAAGTCACTGAGTGAGGCGCTGCCGCCCGAGTACGTGACCGTCGAGCGCAAGCAGTCGATGTCCGACCGGATGCGCGGCCGCCCCGGCGAGATCTCCAAGGTGATCGTCACGCTTGGTGATCAGGTCATGACCCTTACGGTGCAAGGCGGGAAGACGACGGCTGAGATCTCCAAGCAGGTACGCGGCGTTGTGCTGTCCCGCCAGCCCGTCCCGGTCGGCCAGTGGGCGGCCGCGCTGGCCAGCGCGCTTGTCGCCGATGCCGAGAGCAACGCGGCCGCCGCGCAGGCCCTGCGCCGCCTGGTGCTCGGTTCCTAACCGCGGGGTTGACCGGTAGCCGGCGGGGGATAGGCACTATGGGGATCGGCCGGACGTTATCTAGGCGTTAACCGCAACGGTTGGTGCGAGTGCGTACTCTGGACGTGACATGCCTGCACTTGAATCGCTTCCCGGGAAGATCGGCCCCTACCGCATCCTCGAGAAAATCGGCGAGGGCGGGATGGGAGTGGTCTACCTAGCCAGGGACGCCGAGCGTCGCCAGGTCGCTCTCAAGGTGCTCGGGCCGGCCGTGGTCGGCGACCCAAGCGCGCGTAAGCGCCTGTCCCGTGAGGTCGAGACGATGCGACGGGTGCACAGCCCGTACGTCGCGGAGATCATCGACGCGGACGTGGACGGCGCCTCGCCCTATGTCGTCACGCAGTACGTCGCGGGCCGCACGCTTGACGATGCCGTGAAGAAGGAAGGCCCGCTGCGCGGGCCGGCGCTGCAGAAGTTCGCCCACGGCCTGGCCGCGGCGCTGGCCGCCATCCATGCCGCCGGGGTCGTCCACCGAGACCTCAAGCCCGGCAATGTGATGCTGACCACTGACGGGGAGCCAGTGGTCATTGACTTCGGCATCGCCAACATGACCGATGGCACCCGGGTGACCCAGACCGGCATCGTCATGGGCACCCCCGGCTACCTTGCCCCCGAGGTGATCGAGGGTGAGCCGAGCAGCCCGGCGTCGGACGTTCACTCCTGGGGCGCGACGGTGGCGTTCGCCGCGACCGGGCGACAGCCGTTCGGCACCGGGACGTTCCAGACGATCTTCTTCCGCGTGCTCAACGGGCAGGCCGAGCTGAGCGGAGTGCCCGAGACGATCCTGCCTTTCCTGTCCGCCGCGCTCACCCGCAATCCGCGCAACCGCCCCTCTGCCGAGTGGCTGGCCGCGCAGTGCGGCGCGCTCGGGCACTACGGCACAAGGTCAGCCGGCTTCGACCCAACCCTCGCCCACCGGACGATGCTCGACCAGACCGCGATGGACAGGACCGCGCTGGACAGAACCGCCGTGGACAGGACCGCGGTCGGTCATGCGTCCCGGGTCGGCGGGACGCTGCTCGGACCGCCCGGCGGCCTAGCCGCCGCGGGCGCGGCCGGCGCGGCGGGCGCCGTGCGGCCCGCGCCTTATGCTCCCGGGCCAGCCGAGGCGGCGGCGGGTCTAGGCGACCTGCTCCCGGCGGTTGACTACGGGCGACCAGCCAATGGTGCCCGCCCGCCCGCCGGTTGGCCGGATGACGGATGGGCCGAGCGGTACCGGGCCGACCGGGCCCGGGCCTACGGTGACCAGGCCGAGATACCGCGCGCGGGCCAGGCGCAGGCGGCCGACCGCGGGCCGGCCGCCCGGCGCGAGGCCAAGCCGGTCGCCGGGCAAGGACTTGTCAGCCTGGCCGCCGGGGTGGCCGCCGTGGCGGTGGCTATCGCCCTGCCGGTGGCCGGGACCCTGCTGGCCCTGGCCGTCATTACCCTGCTGCGGGCGGTCGGGCTGGCCGAAGAGGGACTGGCCAGCCGTCGTTCCGCCTACGGCGCCCGGGCCAGCGACGCGGTTGTCGTGATCGTCACCGCGCCCTGGAAGGTCGTCAGGGCGGTGCTCACGACCGTGGCCCTGGCCCCGCTCACCCTGGTGATCGCGGCGCTGGCCGCCGGTGCCTCGGTGGTCATCGGGCACACCACCAGCCTGCCTGACGCGGGCAGTTGGGCGGCTGGCGCGGCCGTCGCCTGGTCCTGCGTCGGCCCCGGCTCCGGCGGGCCTCGCAAGGAGATCCGCCGGATCACTACCAGCGTCGCGCGCGGTCCGGGGACGATGGCGATTGTCCTGGTCGTCTCCTGGTGCCTGGCCCTGGCCGCGTTGTCGTCGGCGCTCGCCCAGCCGCCGTACCTGTGGCCGGCCGCCAACTGGATGCTTCCGCACCTGCCTTCGCTCGGCAACGCCCTGCACTCAGTCCAGCAGTGGCTGCTGCGGCGCGCCGTGGGCATGCTGCACTTGCCCTGAGCCGTAGTCGGCCAGCGGCCGCACCAGTCCGAGCGCGATCACCTCGTTCGCGAGCCTGGTCCGCCGGTTTGTTCCCTCCGGGATCCGGAACTTCTGGTACAGGCGCACCAGGTGCTGCTTGACCGCCGCCTCGGAGACGACCATGTCCCGGGCGATCTCGCGCGGGCTGGCGGGCGTGACGAAAGCGTCATCGGACAGCGCCGGCCGGCACAGCGAGACCAGCACGTCCAGTTCCCTGCGGGTGAGATCGGGCGTGGCCGACCGCCGCAGCTCAGCCTCGGCCGCGACATCCTCCGGCGGAATGCCCTCAATCTTGCAGCGGGCCGCGCCGAAGGTCAGGACGTCCCCGTCGTCCAGCAGCCTGCGGGCGACCGGGCGGCCGTTCACTCGCGTCCCGTTACGTGATAAACCCAGGTCCGCTACGTAGCAGTACGGGCCACGGCGGACGATCTCCGCGTGCAGCCGGGAGACGCTCGGATCGTCGAAGCGAATATCCACGTGCAAGCCGCGGCCGATCGTCGTGACGTCGCCGTGCAACGGGACGACTTCCCCAGTGTCCTCAATGCGAATGTATGGCGTGTCCACGCAGGCCCTCCAGGCTTCCGGAATGGTGACGTCCGTCTCACTGTAGCGATACCCCGTCCGTCGTTGTCCCACTCTGAAAAGGTTTTTCGGCATATTGGGCCTGATCGAATGAAGTATCCGTTTACCCAGGTCAGGCCGCCTGTTCTCGGCCGCAGGCGGCATCGGCGACGCGCTGGAGAAGCCGCGGGAGCGGGCCACGGGACCGCGCCGCCCGCGAAACCGCCGGGAGTGGCCCGCTATGCCTTGCGTTGAGGGGTGGTGGCGCGGCGGCCCAATCCCCGGCCCCGGTAAACTTCCCGTGAAACCTGCTATCGGATGTCCCCGCGGACGGGGGGAGGTCACCCATGCCGAGCCGCGATCGGGACCACGCAACAGACGCGATGGTTGCCCCTACGAGTCATGCCAGGGCGGCGGGGCGGCAAGCGTCGTCAGCCGCGCTGGTCCCGCACCTCGTCGTGCTCGTGTGCGTGGCCGCAGGAATCTACATAGCGTGGCATCAGGGTTCGCACGGCGGTGGCCGGGGCGGGGTGATCGCCGGGGTCGCGCTGCTTGTGGCGGCGGCCGTCCGGCTGGCCCTGCCGACCAGGCTGGCCGGGCTGCTCGCGGTCCGGCACCGGGCGACGGACGTGGTAACGCTCATCGTTCTCGGCGTCAGCCTGCTGACCGCGGGGCTTGTCCTGCCGGGCTTATGGGTCGCTCACCGCACAAGGTCCGCTCAGCGTCCGCACAACGGACTGTGGCGGCCGGCCGATGAAAGGGAAACAACGGAATGTCTAAGATCAAGGTAGCGAATCCCGTCGTCGAGCTTGACGGCGATGAGATGACCCGCATCATCTGGCAGAACATCAAGGACCAGCTGATCCTGCCGTACCTGGACGTCAACCTGGAGTACTACGACCTCGGAGTCGAGAACAGGGACGCTACCGACGACCAGGTGACCATTGACGCCGCCCACGCCATCCAGCGGCACGGCGTCGGCGTGAAGTGCGCCACGATCACGCCCGATGAGGCCCGGGTCACGGAATTCGGCCTGAAGAAGATGTGGCGGTCGCCCAACGGCACGATCCGCAACATTATTGGCGGGACGATCTTCCGCGAGCCGATCGTCATCTCCAACATTCCCCGGCTGGTCCCTAGCTGGACGAAGCCGATCATCATCGGCCGTCACGCCCACGGCGACCAGTACAAGGCCACCGACTTCGTGGTCCCCGGCCCGGGCACCGTGACGATCAGCTACGTGCCCGAGGGCAACGAGGGCCAGCCCATCGAGCTGGAAGTGGCCAACTTCACTGGCGGCGGCGTGGCGATGGCCATGTACAACTACGACGCGTCAATCCGCGACTTCGCCCGGGCCACGATGAGCTACGCGATGAACCGCAAGCTCCCGCTCTACCTGTCGACCAAGAACACCATCCTGAAGGCCTATGACGGCCGGTTCAAGGACATCTTCGCCGAGACGTTCGAGACCGAGTTCAAGGCTGACTTCGAGGCGGCCGGCATCACCTACGAGCACCGCCTGATCGATGACATGGTGGCCCAGGTCCTGAAGTGGGACGGCGGCATCGTCTGGGCCTGCAAGAACTACGACGGTGACGTTCAGTCCGACGTCGTTGCCCAGGGGTTCGGATCGCTCGGCCTGATGACGAGCGTGCTGATGACCCCGGACGGGCGGACGGTCGAGGCCGAGGCCGCGCACGGTACTGTGACCAGGCACTACCGCCAGCACCAGCAGGGCAAGCCGACGTCGACCAACCCGGTGGCGTCGATCTTCGCCTGGACCCGGGGGCTGGCGCACCGTGGGAAGCTCGACGGCACGCCGGAGGTCACCGCGTTCGCGAACAAGCTTGAGCAGGTCTGCATCTCCACCATCGAGGGCGGCAAGATGACCAAGGACCTGGCCCTGCTCGTCGGCCCGGACACCCCCTACCTCAACACGCAGGACTTCCTCGGGGCGCTTGACGAGAACCTGCGCGTCGCGGTGGCGGGCTGACCCGCGGGGCCAACGAGGGTTCCGCATTCACATCAGGGAGATACATGTCACGCAAGGGAAAGGTCGCCGTCGTCGGGGCCGGGTTCTACGGGTCGACCACGGCGCAGCGGCTGGCTGAATACGACATCTTCGACGAGGTCGTGCTGACCGACATCAGGGACGGCTGGGCCGAGGGCCTGGCCCTGGACCTGAACGAGTCACGGCCGATCGAGGGCTTCGAGACCAAGGTCACCGGCAAGACCACGGGCGCGAATGGCGAGGGCTACGAGGCCATCGCGGGCGCGAGCATCGTCGTGATCACCGCTGGCCTGCCCCGCAAGCCTGGCATGAGCCGGATGGACCTGATCGAGACTAATGCCAAGATCGTTCGCCAGGTCACGGAGAACGTCGCCAAGCACGCGCCCGAGGCCGTGATCATCGTCGTCTCCAACCCGCTCGACGAGATGACCGCCCTGGCCGCCAAGGTGTCAGGCTTCCCGTCCAGCCGGGTGCTTGGCCAGGCGGGCGTCCTTGACACCGCCCGGTTCTCCTACTTCGTCGCGGAGAAGCTTGGCGTGCCGGTCGGCTCGGTCAAGACCCTCACCCTCGGGTCGCATGGCGACACGATGGTCCCGGTCCCGTCGGCCTGCACCGTCGACGGCAAGCCGCTCGACACGCTGCTGTCCGCCGAGGACATCGAGGCGCTCGTCACCCGGACCCGCAACGGCGGCGGCGAGGTCGTCGCGCTGCTCAAGACCGGCTCGGCCTACTACGCGCCGTCCGCGGCGGCGGCCCGGATGGCCAGGGCCGTCGCCGAGGACTCGGGCGCGGTCATCCCGTCCTGCGCCTGGGTGGACGGCGAGTTCGGCATCAGCGGCGTCTACCTGGGCGTCGAGGCCGAGCTCGGCGCCGGTGGCGTCAAGCGGGTCGTCGAGCGCGACCTCACCGAGTCCGAGCTGGCCGGCCTGCGCCAGGCGGCCGAGGCCGTCCGGGCCAAGCAGGCCGACGTGGCCAGCCTGTAGCTCGTCCCCTACTGGCCCTCCGCCGCGAGCCGGCGGAGGGCCAGTTCGCTCAGTAGCGTCATCCCGTCCGCGATGACCTCGTCGTCGAACAGCGCCCGCGCCGAGTGATTGGACGGCGCCGCGGCCGGGTCCGTGCCCGCCGGGCAGGCCCCCAGGAAGATGAACGCCCCCGGGACGTCCCGCAGGACGTAAGAGAAGTCCTCGGCCCCCGGCACGGGATGCGCGAGCCGCGTCGTCCGCTGGCGGCCGAACAGGTCCTCGGAGCACCTGGTGGCGAAGGCCGCCTCGCTCGCGTCGTTGACGGTCACTGGGTAGCCGGGCTCCCACCGGGCATCGGCGACGAGCCCATATCCAGCCGCGATATTCATAACGAGCCGTGCTGACTCTTCCTCGAGCCGCCTCCTGGCTTCCTCGCTGAAGGAGCGAGCCGTCGCGTCGAAGGTGGCCTCATCGGGGATCACGTTGTTCACCGTCCCCGCGTGGAAGCTGCCCACCGTGATCACGACTGGGTCGAACACGTCGAAACGGCGGGTCACCAGCGTCTGCAGCGCGGTCACCATCTCGCAAGCCGCCGGGATCGGGTCCGCGCTGGCGTGCGGCCGGGACGCGTGACCACCACGGCCGCGGACCGTGACCTTCAGCACGTCGGCCGCCGCCATCATCGGCCCGGGAATGGTGGTGAACTCGCCGCATGCGTGCCGGTCCGACATCACGTGCAGGCCGTAGGCGGCGACTGGGCGCTCTCCGGCCGCGTCGAGGACGCCCTCGCGGATCATGATCTCGGCGCCGCCCAGGCCCTCCTCGCCCGGCTGGAACATGAAGATCACGTTGCCGGCGATGTCCGCCTGCCGGGCGCTCAGCAGCCGGGCCGCGCCCGCCAGCATCGCCGTGTGCAGGTCGTGGCCGCAGGCGTGCATAGCCCCGTCGATCGTCGAGGCGAACGGGAGGCCGGTGGCCTCGGTGACCGGCAGCGCGTCCATGTCGCCCCGCAGCAGGACGGTCGGACCAGGCCGGCCACCGCGCAGCACCGCCGTCACCGAGGACAGGTCCTGGCCGGATGCGATCTCCAGGGGCAGCCCGTCCAGCGCGCCGAGCACCTTGCGCTGCGTCATGGGCAGGTCCAGGCCGATCTCGGGCTCGCGGTGGATAGCGTGCCGCAGTTCGGCGATATCCGGGGTTAGGGCGGCGGCGTCGTCCATGAGCGTCGTCATGTCGGGGGCTCCTCAGGGGTGCAGCATGATCTTTCTGGCCGGTGGTGACGGGATCGCGTCGAGAAATTCGGGGGAGTCCCAGGAGTAGCTGGCGAACCGCGTCCTGATCGCCGAGCGCACCGCGGGCAGCGCCGCCGCCGGGGCCAGGGCGAGGACCGACCCGCCGAAGCCGCCGCCGATCATCTTCGCGCCGAAAGCCCCGGCCGCCACGGCCGTCTCCACCGTAAGGTCCGCCTCCGCCCAGGAGACCTCGAAGTCGTCACGCAAGGAGGCGTGCCCCTCCGTGAGCAGGTCGCCCATCAGCTGGTAGGCGTCGCGGTCGGCCGGGCGGGCCGAGGACAGGATGTCAGCGATCGCCCGGGCGCGGGCCGAGTCGGTCAGAACGTGCCGCGCTCGCCTGCGCAGCAACGGGTCGCTGAGGCCAGCCAGCAGGGAGTCGGCCGCGATCTGGCGGGCGGCCGTCCCGTTCGGGGTGGCCGTCCCGTACGGGGCGGCCGCCAGGGAACTGGCCCGGACGGCCAGCGAGCCAAGCGAGGCGGCCCCCAGCCGGCGGGCGGCCTCCTCGCACTCGGCCCGGCGGGCGGCGTACTGGCCATCGGCCAGGGAGTGCGGTACGTGGGTGTCGATGACCAGCGCGGCCATCCCGTCGGGTCCCGGGCGGAACGGGACCTGCCTGATGGCCCGGGTCTGGCAGTCGAGCAGCATGGCGTGGCCCGCCTGGCACAGCAGGCTGGCCGACTGGTCGATCATGCCGGTCGGCGCGCCGACGAAGTCGTTTTCGGCCCGGCGGGCTATCTTGGCCAGCTCGCGACGTTCGATGTCATGCCCGCCCAGCTCGCCAAGCGCCAGCGCGACCGAGCACTCAAGCGCGGCCGAGGACGAGACCCCGGCGCCGACCGGCAAGTCGGAGTCGATGTCGATGTCGGCCCCGGGTACCGGGTAGCCAGCCTCCCGCAGGGCCCAGGCCACCCCGGCCGGGTAGGCCGCCCAGCCCGGTACAGAACCGGGCGCCAGGCTGACCAGCGGGACGGTGACCAGGTCGTCGGGCATCTGCTTGGACCGCAGCACCAGCAGGCCGTCGCCGCGCGCGGTGGCGGTGGCGGTGATGCCCTGGGCCAGGGCGAAGGGCAGCACCAGGCCGCCGTTGTAGTCGGTGTGCTCGCCCATCAGGTTGGCCCGGCCGGGCGCGAACCAGGTGGCGGTCCGGGCCGCCGCGAATCCATCGGGCATGAGCGTCACTGCGGGCTCTTTGCTCACCGCGAGCTGCGGGACCGCATGAACTGCCAGGCGTCGGTGACCATCGCCTCCAGGTCGGCGGTGGCCCGCCAGCCCAGGTCAGCCTGGAGCCGCGCGGATGAGGCGACCAGGGCGGCCGGGTCGCCCGCCCGGCGCGGGCCTATCTCAACCGGGATGTCCTGGCCGGTGACCGCTCGGCACACGTCGATGACCTCGCGCACGGAGGATCCCGTGCCGTTGCCCGCGTTGTAGATCCGGTGCAGGCCCGACTGGCAGGCCCGCAGGGCCAGCAGGTGGGCGTCGGCCAGGTCGCTCACGTGAATGTAGTCGCGTACGCAGGTCCCGTCGGGGGTGGCGTAATCCGTACCGAACAGCGTGACCGGCCGGCTCGCCTCGCCCCGTTCCACCGCCCGGGCCACCCGCAAGACGCTCGGGATCAGGTGGCTTTCCGGGTCATGCCGCTCGCCGAACCAGGTGCCGTCTTCGGCCTGGAAGGCCCCGGCCACGTTGAAGTAGCGAAGGCTGATCGCTCCCAGGCCGTGCATCCGGGCATGCTC
>Ga0335072_10002010_pt1 | contig 32064 bp, 19 predicted proteins | sample Lox_Sample_21_FD_206725 | JGI IMG/M metagenome (GOLD analysis project Ga0335072, IMG submission 206725) | Soil microbial communities from Loxahatchee National Wildlife Refuge, Florida, United States - Lox_Sample_2.1 | ecosystem: Environmental > Terrestrial > Soil > Wetlands | place: USA...
GGCCAGCAGCGCGATGACCTGTTGCGTGATCGCGGCGCTTGCCGCTTGCAGGTCCGCGACCGGCGGCCGCCACGGCGCGGCCGGCGCCACCCCGGCGGGAACCGCGCCGGCCGGGGCGGCCAGTGCGCCGGCGAGCGCGCCAGCGAGCCTCGCCGGGTCTGCGCCGGCCGGAGGCTTGTACTCGTCGGGGACGCGGAGTGAGTGAGCGAGCAGCGCGGCGAATGCGGCGCGCGCGTCCGGTGACCATCGGGGCTCACCGCCCGCGAGCTCCCGCAGCCGGGCAACGCCTGCCTCTGCGGCCAGCGCCCGTAGCCGGGAATCGCACAGCGCCGTGATCTCGGGCTGCTCGTAGTCGGCCGCCGGCTCGCGACCCCCGCCGTCCGCCCCGGTCAGCGTCAGTAGGTCGGCGACAAGGCCAAGCGGCGGCCAGAGGTCGCCCGCGCCCAGCCGCAGCAGCCGGCCGCCACTGTCGGCGGCTAGCATCCGGAGGCGACAGGCCGCCCTTCCGCGGCCGGGCCGCTCGCGCTCGTCCGGGACAGCAGCCTCAGGGCCGGCCTCGACCAGCCAGGCGCGGAACGGTCCCGGCGAGACCTCACGGTTGACCGCGAGGAGGAGCAGGTTGCCGCGGGCGTCCCTGTGCCACCTGATCGCCTGCGACAACAGCGGAGATGGGCCGTTGAGCAGTGCGATCTCGGTGCCAGCCTCAGCGTCCCAGATCCAGATCCGCCCGCTGCGCAGCTCGGATACGGCGAGGAGCAGTCGCCCGTCGGCCGTGGGGGACCAGACCGCGGTCGTAAAGGCTTCTGGGTCTTCTGACGTTTCATGCACCCGGGCGGCATCTCCGGTGAAGGTACGCAGGCACTGGCCGGTCTCGGCGTCCCAGACCTGGGCCTGGCCGCGGGTAGCGGTGGCCAGCAGGAGCCGCCCGTTCGATGCCAGCGCCCAGGCCAGGGAGTGGATGTAGGCATCGTCATCGTCGAGGGCCAGGGTATGCAGGCACCGGCCGCTGTCAGCGTCCCACAGTTGCGCGTTGCCGCGCCGGGCAGTGGCGAGGATGCGCCTTGTGTCGGAGGCCCGCGTCCAGGCCAGGGCAGCCGTGAAGGGGGAGTCCTCGACCAGGGTGTGCAACTGCTGGCCGGTGTCGGCGTCCCAGATCTTGGTTGTCGCGTAATCGGTGCTGGCGAAGAGGGACCGCGGATCGGAGGCCGGCGTCCAGACGGAGCACTGGATCAGTCCGTCATGCTCGGCGGCCACGAGCGACCGCCTTGTGTCGGCGTCCCAGACCATTGTCGTTTCGCCGTCGTCGGCGGCGAGCAGGAGCCGTCCGTCGCGAGCCTGCTTCCAGGCCACGCTGTTGAAGTGGCGGTATCCGCTAAGCGCGTGCAGTTGCTGGCCGGTGTCGGCATCCCACACCCGCGCGAACAGGGCCTCGGCGGTGGCCAGGAGGAGCCGTCCGTCGCGCGCCCGCGCCAGGGAGGCTTCCACCATGGTGCCGCCACGAGTGCCCACCGCGCGAAGATGGCGGCCACTGGCCAGGTCCCACAGCTGCGCCGACCTCGTGCTGCCGTGCGACACCACCCGCGTCCCGCCGTCGGCCCCATTGACCACGTCCAGCTCGTAGGTGGTTTCCCGCAGGGCGGCCGCCGCGGGAAAGTCGGGTGTGATCTCCGCCGGCGGCAGCAGGAGTCGTCCCGGTGGCGCCTGCTCGCCCGCGGTCCCGGGCTGCTGGGGCGTCCCCGCTGGCTGGGCTGGTGCCTCGAGCACGACCTCAAGCACATGCAGGCCGTCCGAGCCGTCCGCCGCCAGCAGCAGCGTCCCGTCCGCCGTCGGCATCCAGTCGAGGTGCTGCAGCCCGTAGGCGGGAAAGCTGATTGGCTCGCTATGCAGGCACCGGCCCGTGCGCCCGTCCCACAACCTGAGGCCCTCTGGGCTTGTTGTCGCCAGCAGCGCGCGGCCGTCGCGAAGTGGCGCCCAGGCCACGGCGGTCGTCTGCCTGCCCGGGCAGATCGCCGTGGCTTCGTGGCCCAGGTCCTGATCGAGGAGCCTGACCATGGCGCCGTCAACGGTGCTGGTGGCCAGGAGAAGTCGCCCGTCGGGATCCTGGCGCAGGGCGGCGTTCCATCCGAGCTCATCCTCTTCGAAGACCGCCAGCAGTCGCCCCGTACTGGGATCCCAGATCTCCGGCCTCGTGACGTCGTCTTCCTCGGCGTGCACATTGATGAGGAGCAATTCCCGGCCATCGGCGTGCGTCAGCCAGGCGAAGGAAGCCGCGGGTCCGCTCGTGGGGAACTCCCGGACCCTTACGCGGGCCTCGGGATCCCAGATCTCGACCTGCGCGTCATTGGAACCACCGACGGCGAGCAAGGACGGTCCGCCCGCTCCACTGCGCCAGGCGAGGCAGGCGAAGCCGCCCACTCCCCAATGTCGGGGCATGACGCACAGGAGCTCGCCGCTGGAAGGGTCCCAGACTCGCGCGTCGCCGTCGGTGCCGATGGCGGCAACCAGGGCGCGGCCGTCACCCCGATAGCCCCAGGCGACCCTTTCCATGTCGAGGGCAGCTCTGCCCGCTGGCTCCCCGAGCGTCTGCTCCTGATCCCCGGTCATGGCGTCGAAGAGATGGACGATTCCGTCTTCACGGCCGACAGCCACCTTGATGTGCCCGTCCGGGCCTCGCCCCAGAGCGAGGGAGCCGATGTTGGTAGAGAGGCCATCCCGCTCCCAGAGCGGCCGTACCGACCTGAGCCGGATGGGGCGGTGCCCCCCGATGCTCCCGGGCCGGTTCGCGGACGGATCGGGCGTCGCCCTGGTGTAGTCCGCCGTTGGCGGTGGCACCGGCCGGCCCGCGGCGACGGGCGGCCCGGCCGCGCTGAGGGCCGGCGCGAGGACGGTCGCGGCGTGGGCGGCGGCCCAGCCGCGCAGCGGCCCATCGGGAGCACCAGTCATGTCAGTCCGCCCCGCGGATGAGGAGCCGGCTGATCGCGGCGGAGAGCAGTTCCGGTGCCGGATCGGGCGGGAGGTGGACGTGCCATGGCCCGCTCGGCGGACTCGGCACCCGCTCGGGGGGCTGATGGGAGGTCAGCAGCCGGGTGGCTGGGCCGGGGGACCAGTCGGTGCGGGCGGTGTGATGGTGGGTACAGAAGACGGCGGGCTGCCCGGTGACCGCGGCCGTTCGGCGCGCGGCGGTCAGCGCTAGTGACGGATCGTCGAGGGTGGTGGAGGCCCACATGGAGAGCAGGTCCGAGGGGGCGCGCAACTCGGCCAGGGCGTCGGGGGCGGTGAGCGTCACCAGGTAGGGGAACTCGCCATGCTCCCACAAGGTGGTGGCGATGAGGTGCGCCGCCAGCCGCAGCGTGTGCCCGGCGGGACCGAAGGTCGGTGGGGTGGTGTCCAGGATGAGCGTGACTGGCTCAGGCGCCGGCGGGGTCGGCGCGCGATGCTCACGGTACTGCCCCTGGTCTTCGGCCAGGTGGGCGGCCAGCAGGTCGCGGGGCAACGCCAGCTGGGACGGTACCAGCCGGGTGACCGGTCCGCTGCGGGTGATGCCGATGGTGCCGGGGGAGTACACCAGCGTGCCCGTGGCGGTCGCCTGGCTGTCGACCGCGCGCTGGCTGTCGCTGCGGGCCAGGAGCCGGAGCTCGCGCTCCGACAGGACCGGGAGCCGGAGCGTGTGATGGGTCAGCCGGAGCGGCAGCAGCGGGTCGGCGCCGCAGGCCTTCGGGCCGAGGATCCGCAGCAGGGTCACGGTCTGGTCGCTGATCGCGGTGACCGCGTCGCGCACGTCGCCGATCGACGCCTGCCAGGGCCGGTCCATGTCCGCGGCCGGTGGCGGTGACGCCTTCGCGGGGGCAACGGACAAGGCGGTGAGGGCACCGGCCAGCGCACCGCGCAGGCTGGCGCGGTCCGCCTCTTCCGGTGGAGCGTACCGTTCCGGCAGGCCAAGGGAGCTGACGACCAGCGCGGCGAACGCGACGCGCGCGGCCTGATCCCAACCCGGCTGGCTGGCGACGAGGTCACGCAGCCGGCCAATGCCGCCTTCGCCGCCCAGCGCGGCTAGCCGCCCATCGCCTAGGCCGGCGCCGGGCGAGGAGGCCGGAGCGGTCAGCGCCACCAGGTCGGCCAGCAGCCCGAGGGGCGGCCACAGCCCGCCGTCCCCGAGGCGAAGCAGCCCGTCAGCCAGCTCGGCGGCCTGGTAGCCGCCGAGGGCCGCTCGCGTATCGTCAGGCGTCCCGCTCGTCGTCTCGGCCCCGGTCGCGATCCGCCACACCCGCAGCGGCCGGGGGTCGTCGGCCTTGGCGCTGGCGATGGCGAACAGCAGGACGTCGCCATCCGGCGCCACCGCGATATCGATGCCATTGATGATCGTTCCTGGCTTGCCTGGCAGCTGGGCCAGCTCGGCGCCGCTTCCGGCATCCCAGATCTGGACCGTTCCCGCTCCGTTGGCGGCGATGAGGACCGAGGGCCAGCCGGGTCGGTCCAGCCAGGCCAGGGAGTAGATGACCTGATTACCCGCCGGCAGGCGGCGCTGAACCTGGACGGTTTGCGGGTCCCAGACGCGGATGACGCCGTCATAGCCAGTGATGGCGACCTCGGGGCGACCGTCCGGGCCGTGACCCCAGGCCGCACCCCACATGCCGCCGTTTACTTCGCCGACCGTGCTGGTACCTGAGGCTGCGGCAGGAAGCTCGCAGAGGATCTCGCCGGTGGCGGGATCGAGCAATCGCGCCGGTGTTCTCGCGCCGCCGATCACCAGGACGCAGCGGCCATCGGCCAGTCGCCCCGCGACGATGGTACGGATGGTGTCTGAGACCCAGCTCCCCCCGGCAACCCCACGGAACGTGCGCAGGGTTTCACCCGACTCGGGATCCGCGACGCACACCACGTCGGCGGACTGGCTGCCCGAGGCGAGCAGGAGCCGTCCATCCTGATCGTGGAACCAGGCGATGCAGTGCACATCGGAGCTGCGGGAGTCGGACGGATGGATGCAGGTGGCCATGAGCTGCCAGGTCTCTGTGTCCCAGATGTGTATCTCCGGGCTGAGCCTGCGGGTCGTGGCGAGGAGGAGCCGCCCGTCCGGCCGGTGGCCCCAGGCAAACCGCTGGGTCGAGCTATTGGTCAGGGTGATCGTGTGCAGGAGGGTCCCGCCGGTGGCCGACCAGATGCGAAGGCGGTGGTCGGAGTGCCAGGTCGCGGCGAGGACCTCACCGTCGGCGCGAACCGCGCAGCGGACCGAATACGTGTCGGCCACCCCATCGAGCCGGAACGGAGGCGTGACGTCCTGGGGCGGGATCACCAGCGTGCCGTGCTGTGGTGGATGGCCCCGCGACGTCACCAGGCCCGTCCCGTGCGGCATCCCGGCCCCAGCGGGCGGGTCAAGCGTCACCTCCCAGACGTGGACCCGGCTGCGGTTGGACGTCGCGCACAGCACCAGGCTGCCGTCGGGCCGCATCGCCCAGTCGAGGTGGTCAAGCCCGCGACCATAGAAGTCGACCGGCTCCGAGTGCAGCAACTCCAGGGTGGTCCCATCCAGCACGAACAGCGACGTATCGCTGTTGCCCACCAGTAGCGCCTGCCCGTCCGGCAGCGGCACCCAGCGCATTACGCGCAGCCACCCCTGCGCGAGGTCGACCAGCTCCCCGCCGAACTCGCCGTCGGGACCTTGTCGCCACAGCCCGATCGACGACTCCCCATGGAAGCCGTTTGGCGCTTCGTCGGCCGAGTACGCCACGGACCCGACGGTGACGAACATGAGCGGCCCGCCCGCCGGCCGGGTCCAGGTGACGTTGCGCACCCCGTCGGCATGGCGGGTGGTGACCGCCCGGACCTGCCGGGTGCCCACGTCATAGATCCTGACGACCGGGCTCGCCGCGTCACCGCCGGCCGTGGCGAGCAGCAGCGAGCCATCGTCAGCGGCCGCCCAGGACATGGCCTGGGTCGTCGCGTTGAGGCTGGGGATCGGGTCGATGCGGTCCCCGCTCTCGGGATCCCAGAGGAACATGCCACCAGCTGTGCCGATGGCGAGCAGCGAGCGGCCATCGGGCCGATACCCCCACGACACCATCACCTCGGCACCGGGGCCGCCTCCACCGAAGGAAACATGGTGAACCAGTTCCCCGGTCTCGGCGTCCCCGACGAACACGCTGCCATCGGTGCTTCCGGCGGCGAGCAGCAGCCGCCCGCTGCCGTCGAGGCCAAGGTCAACCGAATAGACCTCGGCCGCCGGCTCGGTCAGGGTGCGCAGCAGCTCACCGGTTTCCGGATCCCAGATCCGTACCTCGCCGTTACCCTCGCCCACCGCGAGCCGCAGTCGACCGTCCGGGTCCGCCCACACGCTGACGCCGCAGGCATCGCCTGGGGTGTCCCATGCGCTGATCTCGGTGACAGCGGTGAGGACGGCCGGGATGCTCGGTGGGGCCGGCTGGGCTGGCGCCGCCGAGTTGCGCCCGGTGGGGGCGGGGCGGGGCAGCCTTACAGTTGCGGCCTGGACGGCGGCCCAGTGCTCGATCGCGTTCGGGTCAGCCGTCATGCCGGCGGGCCGCCGGCCGCGGGCTCCGCCGCCGGCCCGGGCTCGGCGTCATGGCCTGCTTCTCCCGCCTGCTGCCCGCCGGCGGGCATGACCAGGTTGACCTGGATGTTGCTCTCACCGACCTGGACGCCGTAGGAGCCAGTCACGGCGGCGGTGGGCCCGATCGGGGGCGGCGTATCGGACGGCGCGACATCGGCCGGCGGCGCGGGAATCGTCTTGCTCCATGGGTAGATGCGCCTAGCCTCGGTGAGGATCTTCCTGCGGCCATCGGGCATGACGCCCTCGGCGACCTGCTCGGCGATCTTGACCCAGAACTCGCGGGAGTTGGCATAGCCGGACTCTGGAATGGCCCAGGTGGGGAAGCGGGCCGAGCTGAGCAAGGTTTTCGCGGACGCGACGGAAAATGCGCTCGCGAGTGCCATAACTTCTTCATGCGTCAGTTCATGGTCGGCCATCGTCGTGTCCGAATTCCCTCGAGGGGCCGTTGGAAAGGTACCACTAGAGTATTAACTACGGTACGTACCGGAGTGCCGTGCTCGCGCCGATCGGCCGGGTACTTAGGAATCGGTGGGTTTGCGTGCAGTTGCGTGTGCTGATTTCAGTGGCACGACGACCAGCGGAATAGCGGGAGTAGCGGTCGCGTTAGCGCGATCATGACGGAGCAGCAGTCGTCCACAGAAGATGTCCAATTCTGGTTTGATCCGCTATGCCCGTGGGCTTGGATCACCTCTCGCTGGATGCTGGAGGTCGAGAAGATCCGGCCGGTCCGGGCGGACTGGCGGATCATGTCGCTGGCTTACCTGAACCTCGTGCAGCACGAGGGCAAGGGACTGACCGAGGATTACCTCCACCGGATGAGCCGGGCCTGGGGGCCGGTCCGGGTGTGCGCGGCCGCCGCCCTCGACAGCGGGCCTGCGGTGCTCGGGCCGCTGTACACGGCGATTGGCACCCGCTTCCACAACCAGGGACGACGTGACGACCTTGCCGTGATCCCCGAGGCGCTGGCCGAGGCGGGCCTGCCCGCCTTCCTGGCCGAGGCGGCCGAGTCCGACGAGTTCGATGACTTCATCAAGAAGTCACACCACGAGGCGTTCGATCAGGTCGGCCTCGACGTCGGCACGCCGGTGCTCCGCATCAGGGGCAAGGCACTGTTCGGCCCGGTGATCACGCCCGCGCCCAAGGGTGAGGCGGCAGGCGAGTTGTGGGACGGCCTCGTCCTGGTGAGCAAGGCCGACGGGTTCTTCGAGCTCAAGCGGAGCCGGGACCGCCAGCCCACCTTCGACTGAGGCTTCGACTGAGGTGACCCGGCCGAGGCGACCCGGCCGGGCTCATCGTCGGAGGCCATGAAACGTCAGAGGCCATGAAGCGGATCGTAACCGTCGGATGGCTAGCGAGTACCCCCTTGTGGTGGCTACACAAAAAATGGCCTCCTATGTTAGGCTAAGCCACATGCAGAGCGCGCCGCTGATCTCTGAACTGCTGAAGTCGGGCCAGAAGTCGTTCTCCTTCGAGTTCATGCCTCCGAAGACAGATACCGAAGAGCAGCAGTTGTGGCGGGCGATCAGGGAGCTCGAGCCGCTGCATCCCACGTTCGTTTCCGTGACCTATGGCGCTGGTGGCTCGACCCGGGAGCGCACGGTCAACGTCACTGGCCGCATCGCCAGGGAGACGTCCCTCACGCCGGTCGGGCACCTCACCGCGGTAAACCACTCCGTTGCTCAGCTGAGGAACGTGATCGGCAGCTACGCCAGCGCGGGCGTGCGCAACGTGCTCGCGCTGCGCGGTGACCCGCCCGGTGACCCGAACGCCGACTGGATCGCCCACCCTGAGGGCTTCTCCCATGCCGACGAGCTCGTCCGGCTGGTCAGGAGCGCCGGCGACTTCAGCGTCGGAGTGGCGGCGTTCCCCGAGCTGCATCCGCGCTCGCCGGATGAGGAGACCGACATCAGCCACTTCGTCGCGAAGTGCCGCGCCGGGGCCGACTTCGCTATCACGCAGATGTTCTTCTATGTCGAGGACTACCTCCGGCTTCGTGACCAGGTCGCCGCGCGCGGCTGCGACATCCCGATCATCCCGGGGATCATGCCCGTGACGAGCCTGCGGATCATCGAGCGCTCGATCGAGCTGAGCGGCTGCAAGATCCCACCAGGCCTGCTTGAGAGCATCCGAGCCGCCGACGCCGCGGGGGACAAGGCCGCCCTGCGCGAGATCGGCGTTGCCTACTCCGCTGAGCTGTGCCAGCGCCTGCTGGCCGAGGAGGCACCTGGGCTCCACTTCTGCACGCTCAACTGGTCTCGTGCGACCAGGGAGATCTACCAGTTGCTCGGGCTCGGCGGTGCGCGGGCCGGCCTGGCGCCGGCGCTGTCAGGATTGAGCGTCGCGGCGCCCAGGCGGTAGCCCGGTCGGCCACAATCGCGGCCGACCTGCCCGGCATCGGGCCGAGGGGATGCCAGAATGAGCAGCATGGACAAAGCGCAGTACGACAGGGTCAAGACGGGCCAGGGCTTCTTCGCGGCACTGGACCAAAGCGGCGGCAGCACGCCAGGCGCACTGGCGGCCTACGGCATCGCCCGCGACCGCTACAGCTCGGATGCGGAGATGTTCGACCTGATGCAGGCGATGCGCGTCCGCGTGATGAGCAGCCCGTCGTTTGACGGGTCGCGCGTCCTTGGCGCCATCTTGTTCGAGCAGACGATGGAGCGCGGCGTGAACGAGGTGTCGGCGGCCACGTACCTGTGGGACCGCAAGAACATCGTCCCGTTCCTTAAGATCGATAAGGGCCTCGCGGGCGAGCAGGACGGCGTCCAGCTCATGAAGCCGATCGACGGCCTCGATGACCTGCTCGTGCGGGCCACTCAGCACCAGATGTTCGGCACGAAGATGCGCTCGGTGATCAAGGACGCGAGCCAGGCGGGGATCGCCGCGATCGTCGATCAGCAGATGGCCTATGCCAGGCAGATCATGGCAGCCGGCCTGGTGCCGATCATGGAGCCCGAGGTCAGCATCGAAAGCCCGCACAAGGAGCAGGCCGAGATCCTGCTGCGGGACGCACTGCACAAGAGCATCGCGGAACTGCCGCAGGACGCGACGGTCATGGTCAAGCTCACGATCCCGACCGAGCCAGGACTCTACGCTGACCTGTCGGCCGATCCGCGGGTCCTGCGGGTCCTTGCCCTGTCGGGCGGCTACACCCGCACCGAGGCCTGCACGCTGCTTGCCCGCGACCCGGTCATGATCGCCAGCTTCTCCCGCGCGCTGCTTGAAGGCCTCACCGAGAGCGAGACCGACGAGCAGTTCAACGCGGAGCTAGAGTCGGCCGTCGAGGAGATCTACCGGTCGGCGGTCATCAAGCAGCCGTGAAGCCCCGGACTGGCTCGCACGGGCGAGCCGAAATGGGCTAAACTACCGCGACCGGCCAGGTCCACTAGATGCCCTCTTCAGCAGTTCACCCGTGCCCCGATAGGGCGTAAGCGGCGTTCTCGTATGCGGAGAGTCTTTCTTCCGCTTGTCGGCAATATGATGCTACTTCGGGTCCTCTTGGTGCTAGCGTTGACGGAGCCCTGTGCTCGTACGGGGCCGTAGTGTCATTCGCGGAGAAGGTCCTGCGGCATCCGCCGACGCCGCCGCTTGATAACGACGGGAAACCTGATGAGATCGGGAGCAGTTGACCGAGAACCCGGGCGCCGTTCGACCCGCCTAGTCCCGCAGGCAGACGGTTATGCCGATTACGTTGAGCCATCCCGCTCGGCGGGCCATGGCCAGCACCGCTCAGGCGGGCACCGGGCGCCAGGCCAAGGGCGCAGCAACTCGACCGGCTCGCTGCGCATCATGCCAGCCCCGTCTTCTGCCGCCAGGCGGGGCGGGCAGCGCCCGGTCAGGACCGCGATCATCTGGCTGCTGGTTCTCCCGACTTTCACCATGATCGCCCTGTACCTCTACGCGGCAATTCCCACCATCGCCCCGGCCGAGGCCAAGCAGAACTCGGCGGCGACCAACACGGACATCGGCCAGACGAACGAGCAGATGGTCCAGGCAATCGAGGAAGAGCAGTCAGACACCTTCGCCTGGCAGGCCTCCGACCACCGGGCCACGCAGGTCGACCTGCGCAAGGATCAGGCCGCGACCAACCAGGCCGTCGCCGCGTTTGAGGGCGGCCTCACCAAGGCCAGGGACTCGGGCGTCCTGTCGTCAACGACGCAGCAGACGATCCCTGGCCTACTGCAGGCGCTTGGCACGCTCGCCGCGATCCGTCAGGGGGTAGTGGCGCCGACGGCGGTAGGCTCGCAGGCCGCGCTGAAAACCTTCAACCAGTACCTGTCCGTCCAGGCGGAGTTCCTCACGTTCTCCAACAGCCTGAGCAACCCGAACGCCTCGGACCAGGAGGTCCTCGAGTCAGAGGCGCTGATCGACGCGGGCACGGGCACCGAGTTCATGTCCGACGTCGCCACGCTGCTTGAGGGCGTACTGGCCAGCGGCGGCTTCATGACGCCCCCGGAGTACCAGGCGTTCGAGCAGTTCTACAACGACCAGCTGCTTGAGTTCGAGAACGTTGACCAGCCGTCGCTGTGGCAGGTGACGGGCGACCCCTACTACACCTCGGTAGACGGCAACCCGCCTGCGATGTCAACTCCGCAGGTCAAGGCCGCGCTGAGCCTCGAGGCCGAAGTCGTCGCGGATGGCTCGACCGCGAGCGCCGTCAAGCTCCCGATCACGGCGACCCAGCTGGACGAGTCGCTGGGGGCGGCGCTCGCGCCGCCGAACGGTCCGGTCATCGTGGCCGAGCAGGTCGGCCGCCTCGGCGTCACCGCCAACGACAACCATGAGGGCAGCGTCGTCTTCCAGCGCGTGGCCGCCGTCGGCCTCGGCGGCCTGCTCGTCGTCATCCTCTCGGTCTTCCTGCTGCTGCGGTTCGGCACCCGGATCTCGCGCGAGCTGACGGGCCTGCGCAACGCGGCCCAGGTGCTGTCGGGCGAGCGGCTGCCGAGCGTCGTCCGCCGGCTGCGCGCCGGCGACGACGTAGACGTCGACGCCGAGGCCCCGCCGCTGGACCTGAACACGAAGACCAGGGAGGTCACGGAGACCGCCGACGCGTTCTCCGCCGTGCAGCACACGGCGATCGAGGCCGCCGTCGAGCAGGCAAGCCTGCGCAAGGGAGTCAGCAGCGTGTTCCGCAGCCTGGCCCGGCGCAACCAGTCCCTGGTGCAGCGGCAGCTGCGGATGCTTGACGAGATGGAGCGGGGCACCCAGGACCCGGACGCGCTGGCCCAGCTGTTCCGGCTCGACCACCTGACTACCCGGATGCGGCGTCAGGCCGAGGGCCTCATCATCCTCTCGGGCTCGGCCCCGAGCCGTCGCTGGCGGCAGCCGGTCGCTGTGGTTGAGGTCCTTCGTGGCGCGATCTCTGAGATCGAGGAGTACGTCCGGGTGGACCTGGTCACCGACTCGCCGGACTACCTCACTGGCGCGGCCGTCGCCGACGTGACCCACCTGCTGGCCGAGCTCATCGAGAACGCGGTCGTCTACTCGCCCCCCGCTACTCGCGTCGTGGTGCGCGGTGGCCGGGTCGCTAACGGCTACGTGATCGAGGTCGAGGATCGCGGCCTGGGCATCCCCCCGGCCGCCAGGGACACGCTCAACGAGCGGCTCGCGCAGCCGCCGGACTTCGACCTGACCGACAGCGACCAGCTTGGCCTGTTCGTGGTCAGCCGGCTCGCGATCCGCAACGGGATCAAGGTGTCGTTGCGCGAATCGGGCTTCGGCGGCACCACGGCCATCGTGCTACTGCCCGCGGCGCTCGTGGTGACCGAGGAGGAGGCCAAGGTCCTGGCCACGCAGGGGCCGGAGACCGGCGCCAGGAGCGCCATCGGCGTCGCCCACCGGCCGACCGAGGAGGACAGGGCGGTGCTGGCAAGCCGCCGCGCCCCGCGCCTTGACCGCCCCGCCCGCGCCGCGCATGATGAGCACGACATGGGCGACGGCTTTGGAAGCGGTGCTTCCAGCAACGGATCGTACGGCAGCGGCCACTATGGTGGCGACGCGGCCGATGGCGCCCGGCCCCTCGGCGGCCCCATGCGCACGCGCGGAGAGTCGGCCGGCGGCCTTGCCGGTGCGGCCATGGGGTCCCGGTCCGACAGCGGGCGCGGTGCGTTCGGCAATCCGGCCCCATTCCAGGACTCCCCGGCCGCCAGCCCGTTCGAGTCGGCCAGCGATGGCGGCGGCCAGAGCGAGGGAACTGGCCCGGCCGGGCTGCCGAAGCGGCAGAAGATGGCCAGCCTCGCACCGCAGCTGCGCGAGAACCGCCCGCAGGACCTCACGGGCTCCATGCCTGGCCGCTCACCCGAGCAGGCCCGTGCGCTCCTTTCGTCCATCCAGCGCGGCCTGCGAAGCGGCCGCGACTCGGGTACCGAGAGCAATCCCGGCACCGGGAGCCAGGCCGGCTACGGTGACCAGGGCGGCTCCGGGCACTCCGGTGGCACTGACGACGGGAATGCGCGATGAGCGGAGGCTCGGTGCAAGAACTTGACTGGCTGCTGCATAACCTGTCGAGCTCAATCGACGGGATTCACAGCGCCGTCATCCTTTCCCCTGACGGCCTGCCCCTGGGCCGGTCACCGGGGCTTGAGCCGACCGACGCCGAGACGCTTGCCGCGCTCGCGGCGGGTGCTCAGGCCCTCGCCCACGGCACGAGCAGGAAGTTCAGCTCGGGTGAGGTCGTGCAGACCACGATCGAGATGGACGCCGCCGTCTTGTTCATCACCCCAGCGGGCCGGGGTACGTCCGTCGCCCTCATCGCCGACGCCGAGGCCGATCACGGACAGGTCGCCTACGAGCTCGCTGTCCTGGTGAAGCGGGTGGGGGAGCACATGATCGCGGATCCGAGGTTCCCGGTCCGCGACACCGTCTAGCAGGAGCACCGGGGCATGAGCGAAGACGACAGCTGGACAGAGTGGGACGCCGGGCCAGTCGCGCGTCCCTACGCCCTGACCGGGGGCCGCACCCGGCCTCGGGTCGACCTTCGCTTTGACCTCATTGACGTGCTGGCGTGGACAGGCGCGCGCGTTGACGTGAACAACGTCAGCTACGAGGGCCGCCTCATCGTCGAGATGTGCCAGTCCCCCACCACCGTGGCCGACCTCGCCTCGGCCCTGGCCCTTCCCCTGGTCGTGGTCAGGGTCCTGCTCGGCGACCTCGTGCATGACGGACTGATAGATGTGCGGGTCGCCACGCCGCGGGGCCGGGTCAGCGACCAGCACCTGCTGGCCCGGGTACTCGCCGGAATCAGGGCGCTCTAACCACGATGCCCCGTCACGCGTGAGCGTGACGGGGCATCTGAGGTAACCGCAGCGGGCCCGGCTACACAGCGGACATGGGGTCGACGCCGGCCAGGTCGGACCGCTTGATCCTGATGGTGGCGAGCGAGATCACCAGGGCGAGCAGGGCGATCCCCGCCGACACCAGGTACCCGTGCGAGAACCCGTAGGCGAAGGCGTGGTTGGTGACGGCCGCCTCCTGGGCCTTCTGCACCGCCGCCGACACATGGCCCGACGCGGGCGCCTTCGCCGCTGCCGCCTGCGCGGCGTGCATGCTGGACGCGACCGCCGACCAGGCCACAGTGCCGAGCACGGCAAGGCCGATGGACCCGCCAACCTGCTGGCCCGCGTTCATCAGCGAGGACGCGGCGCCCGTGTCGCCCGGGGCGACCTTGGCCAGGGCGACAAGCGACAGCGGGACGAACGTCAGGCCCATCCCCAGGGCGACAAGCATCGTCGGGCCGAGCACGCCGCCGGCGTAGGAGTCATGCTCGGACAGGCGTGCCAGCCAGAACATTCCGCCCGCCATGATCGCAGGCCCGATGGCCATGAGCGGCCGGGCACCGATCCGCGCTACCAGCTGTGAGGAGACTGCCGACGCGGCCATGATCGTCGCGACCATCGGCAGGAACGCCAGGCCGCTCTTCAGCGGGCTGTAGCCCCACACTTCCTGGGTGAAGATCGTCAGGAAGAAGAACATCCCGAAGATCGCGGTCCCGATGCACAAGCTGATCAGGTACGCCCCCGTGCGGTCACGGCTGCGCAGCACGCGCACGGGCACCAGGGCGTTCTTGTGGCGTGCCTCGATGAACCCGAAGCTCACCAGCAGCACCACCGCGGCGGCCAGCGACGCGATGACCTTGGGGTCGCCCCAGTGCGACACGCCGTTGGCGGTAGTCGCCGCGTTGGAAAGCCCGTACACGAGGGCGCCGAGGCCAATGGACCCGGTGATCGCGCCCATCAGGTCGAAGTGGCCACGCTCCCGGGCGGACTCGCCGAGCACCCGGCGCGCGAGGGTCAGCACCAGGATGCCGATCGGAACGTTGACGAACAGCACCCACCGCCAGTCGAGGTAGTTGACCAGCAGTCCGCCGGCGATCAGGCCCACGGCCGCGCCCGAGATCGACATGGCCGCGTACACGCCCATGGCCCGGTTGCGCTCCTTGCCCTCGGGGAAGGTGACCGCGATCAGCGACAGGGCGGTTGGCGCGGCGAACGCGCCGCCGACGCCCTGGACGACCCGGGCGGCCAGCAGCCATGCCTGGTCGATGGCCAGCCCGCCAAGCAGCGACCCGACGGTGAACAGCGCGATGCCGAACATGAAGATCCGCCGCCGCCCGAGCAGGTCACCCGACCGGCCGCCGAGCAGCAGCAGGCCACCGAAGGCCAGCGTGTAGGCGTTGACGACCCATTCCAGGTTCGTGCCAGAGAAGTGCAGCGCATCCTGGATGTGTGGCAGGGCCACGTTCACGATGGTGGCGTCGAGGACGACCATGAGCTGGGCCGTCGCGATCACGACCAGCGCGAGGCCGAGATGCCGGGAACGGCCGCCGGCGGCCGGCTCCGGCGAGCGCGCCCGGATTCTGGGCGCGCTAACCGCGTCTTGCGGTGAAGCAGACACAATACTCCCCTTTTGGATACATAACGTAACCGGCTGCTCCCGCAACCAGCCACTCGCTGGATCAGTCAGTCAGTGGCGTCGATTCATGTCCCACCGGTGGTCCCCGCGCACATCTTCCGCAGCAGCCCGGCCAGGCAGCTGCGCTCGGTGTCGTCGAGGCCGGTTCGCCACGGCATCCGCGCCGCTAGCTCGGTCAGCAGCCGCTCCCTCGCGGCGATGCCCTCGTCAGTGAGGACAAGGTTCTTGACTCGCCGGTCCCGCTGGCCTGGCTCTCGGCGGACGAGGCCGTGGGCCTCCAGGCTGTCCGCGATGACCGTGATGAACGAGGCGTCGCACCCCATCAGGCGCGCAAGCTCCTTCATCGGCATCGGATCCGCAAGCTTGAACAAGGCGAGCAGGTTGGGAGGTGTGAGGCCGAGCCCGGCGGCGATGGCATGGCTGATGGCTCCAGCCTGCTTCACCACCTCGGTGAGCACGTCGAGGATCTCCCTCGACTGCGCGAGCGAAGAGTGCTCGAGCGGAGCCTGCGCCTCCGCCGGCCCCTCCGCCGCTGCCCGGCTCTCACTTGCTCTCATGACCGGCTCAACAGTTGAGTCACTCAACTAATTCCTGACTGATCGGATTTTTCCCGGGTCGGCCTGGCCGCGGAGGGCAACCATCGCGGCGGCTGGCCCGTCTCAGCCGCTGTGACTACCTCACCGTCTCGCCGGCGGTTCCTGAGCGGGACTTCCGCGCTTGCTGCCAGTGGCCTGGCCGTCGGGGCCTACCGGCCCCCGGGGCCAGCCAGAGCGGACTGGGCGGCGCTCGGCCGGGACCTGCACGGGCACCTGGTGCGCCCAGGCGACGCGACCTATGACACCGACAAGCGGCTCTACGACCCCCGGTTCGACGGACTGCGCCCGGCGGGAATCGCCTACTGTCGCAGCACCAGGGACGTGGTGACTTGCCTCGCGTTCGCGCGGAGGTTCGGCGTGCCCGTGGCGGCCAGGTCGGGTGGCCACAGCTACGCCGGCTGGTCGTCAACAAGCGGGCTGATCGTGGACGTCACGCCGCTGAACCAGGTGGTCGTGACCGGAACGACCGCTATCATCGGCGCCGGGGCACGCCTCATCGACGTCTGCAACGGCCTGGATTCCTACGGGCGGGTGCTGCCGGGCGGATCGTGTCCCACGGTTGGCATCGCTGGGCTTACGCTCGGCGGCGGCATCGGCGTGACCGGCCGGGCGCACGGGCTGACCTGCGACAACCTTGAGCAGGTGGAGATCGTTACCGCCGAAGGCCGGGTCCGTAACGCCACGCCAGGCAGCGACTCGGACCTGTTCTGGGCGTGCCGCGGCGGCGGTGGCGGAAACTTCGGCATCGTGACCCGGTTCATCTTCAGGACCTGGGCGGCCTGCGAGGTGTCCTACTTCTTCCTGCGCTGGCCGTGGTCGTGGGCCGCCGCTGTGGTCGCCGGCTGGCAGTCCTGGGCGCCGCACGCGCGGTCCGCGCTGTGGTCCAGCCTGCACCTCGCGGCCGCCCCGGGCGGCTGGGCGCCGTCGGTCGAGGTGGGCGGCACCTACCTGGGCAGCGTCAGCGGCCTGTCCGGGCAGCTGGACGCCCTCTACCAGGCAGTCGGCTGCTACCCATCGTCGGGCTACACGAACCGGGCGCCCTACCTGGACGTGATGCTGGTGATGGCCGGCTGCAGCGGGCAGACCGTCGCGGAGTGCCGCCTGCCGTCCCAGGGGCCGCAGGGCAGGCTCGGCCGAGTCCCGCAGTACGCCAAGTCCGACTTCTTCACCAAGCCGCTGACCAGCAACGGGATCGCCACCCTGCTGCGCGGTTTGGAAGCCATCCAGTCCGTGGCGGGTGCCGCCGACGGGGCAGGCGGGATCGCCCTGGACGCGCTGGGTGGCGCGATCAACCAGGTCAAGCCGAACGCGACCGCCTTCGTCCACAGGGACGCCCTGTTCGGCGCGCAGTACACGACGAGCTGGCCTACCGGGGCCGCCTCGGCTGGCATCGCCAGCCAGCACGCGTGGCTGCGGTCGTGCTGGCGGTCGATGCGGCCCTACGCAAGCGGCCGGGCCTACCAGAACTACATCGACCCGGACCTGACGGCCAAGGGGGCATGGAAGGCGGCGTATTACGGGTCGAACTTCGCCCGGCTCGCCGCCGTGAAGGCCAAGTACGACCCCACCCGCCTGTTCACCTTTCCCCAGGCGGTGTGACCGCGCGACCGGCCCGCCGCATTATGGCGGGTATCGGCTCGTGGCCGGGTAGGGGCTAGGCTGAGGTTTCGTGATTGTTGACATTCATGGGCACTACACCACGACTCCGGCCGGGCTGGGTGCGTACCGCGACGCGCTCCAGGCCCGCCTGGCCTCTGGAGCCACGGGGGAGCTGCCGCCGTTGCCGGTCATCAGCGACGACGACATCAGGCAGAGCATCGAGGGCAACCAGCTGCGGGTGCAGCGGGAGCGCGGGATCGACCTGACGATCTTTTCGCCGCGAGCGTCCTGGATGGGGCATCACGTCACGGACGAGGTGACGGCGGTCGCCTGGGCCAGGGCCTCCAACGACCTCGTGTACCGGGTAGCCCAGCTGTTTCCCGAGAACTTCGCGCCGGTCTGCCAGCTGCCCCAGGTGCCGGGAGGGTCGCTCGGGAGCTGCGTTTCCGAGCTGTGGCGCTGCGTAACCGAGCTGGGCTTCATCGGCTGCAACCTCAACCCGGATCCGGCCGGTGGCTTCTGGAGCTCGCCGCCGCTGACCGACGAGTACTGGTTCCCGCTGTACGAGGCGATGACCGAGCTCGACGTGCCCGCGATGATCCACGTCTCGACCTCGTGCAACCCCGCGGCCCACACGCTCGGCGCGCACTACCTGAACGCGGACACGACCGCGTTCATGCAGCTGGTCAGCGGCCGCCTCTTCGAGCGGTTCCCGTCCCTGCGGTTCGTGATCCCGCACGGCGGCGGTGCGGTGCCCTACCACTGGGGCCGGTTCATCGGGCTGACCGTCAGGGAGAAGCTCCCGTCCATCCGCGAGAACGTGCTCGGCAATGTCTACTTCGACACCTGCGTGTACCACCAGCCCGGCATCGACCTGCTGACCAGCGTGGTGCCCGTCGGCAACATCCTGTTTGCCTCGGAGATGCTCGGTGCCGTCCGGGGCGACAACCCGCAGACGGGCTCGTCCTGGGACGACACCAAGCGCTATATCGACGCCGCCCGGCTGACCGACGCCGACCGGCACAAGATCTTCGAGGCCAACGCCCGCAAGGTGTACCCCCGGCTCCGCGCCTAGTCGTTAGCCAGGAGCCAGTCAAGGACGGCTGCCGCCGTCCAGGACTGGTGGACGCTGCCAAGCGGCAGGCCGCTGAGCGCGTGGTAGTACTCGGCGTAGCTGCCGTCCTCGAGCTGGGCGATTCCGGCCGCCGCCAGCTTGTCCGCGAGGACCTCCTCGCCCTGGCGGCGCAGCGCCCAGGTCAGCAGCCAGTTGAAGACTGGCCATACCGGGCCGCGCCAGTAGCACGAGGGGTTGAATCCGGGTGAGCAGGGCGAGGTGCTCGGCGGCAGCGGCCACTTGAGCGCCGGGTGCCCGCACCACCGCTCGCTGAGCAGCAGGTCGACCTGGTGTCGCCGCAGCTCCTCGGGGGCGCCCCCGGCGATCAGCGGGGCGAACCCGGCGCACGTCTCGGTGCGCAGCCACTCGCCGGTCTTCAGGTCAACATCGGCCGCCAGGCCCGAGGCCGTGTCAACGTGGGAGAAGACCGCCGCCCGTGCCCGGGCCGCGTAGTCGCGCAGCTCGATGGCCTCGGACCGTCGCAGCAGCCGGTCCGCGAGGTCGGCGAGCAGGTCACTGGCGGCGGCGTAGATCGCGCTGAACAGCACGTCGCCGACCTGAAAGCTGGCAGTCTCGCGAAGCTTCGTCGCGTCGTACCCGGCCTGCCTGGCCTCCTCGACCAGCCACAGGTAGCGGTCGTACTCCCGGTCGGTCGGCCGCTGATCGGCGCTGGCGACATACGCCTTGTCCTTGCGGGTGAAGGCGGGCAGGTCGGCCCCGGGGACAACGTTGTTGTAGGGGACATCCCAGCGGGGAGAATTATCGGTACCGCTCTCCCAGCCGTGGAAGAGCGTCATCAGCCCGGTCGCCCGATCGGCCCGCTCTCGGGCCAGGAACCGGTGCCAGGCAAGCAGCTGAGGGTAGATCCGCGACGCCCAGTCAAGTGTCTGCTCGGCATCAACGCCGCCGTGGGCGGCGGCAACCTCCAAGATCCTGGCAACTGCGATGGCGTGCACAGGCGGGTCGGTGATCCCGCTGGTCGCCGGGGAATCGGGTGCCTGCGGTGAGTACCGCGCGCACTGCCAGTGGTCGGGGCCGGGGAAGTAGCCCGTCGCGGCGGAGTCAAAGACGATGTGCGGGACCATGCCGTTTCGCCACTGGCCGGCGAACAGGGAGTCAAGCTCGAGCCGGGCACGCGGGAGGTCGACGACAGCGAGTCCGATCGCGTTGAACCCGGCGTCCCAGCTCCACTGGTGCGGGTAGAGGCGAGGCGACGCCTTCGTGATGAGGCCAGTGCTGTTGTCACGCAGGATGTAGGCGGCGCGAGCCGCAAGAGTTAGTGAGCCAGTCATCTCGATGTAACCGTGACGTAAGCCAACATGACAGTGCATGTTAACAATGGGGACAGGAGAAATCATCCGTGGACGTGTGTCGCGGGCGTCCCTACGGGAAATTACCTTGGGTTAGGCCCAAGCGCCACGGCTCAACCCTCCGCAGAGGCACACCATTGGTGAAGCTGGGAGAAAGCTGACGCGGTGCTCAGCACCTCCTCAGCACACCCCCCGGGGGACGACCCCGCTGTCGACCCCCTTCAAGGGGGGAGATCCCTCGTCAGACCTCCTTCCCGGCCAAGGCTTCTCAGTCCTCGGCCAGGCACAGTATTGGTGAGGCTGGGGGATAGCTGACGCCGCGCTTGCCCGGGTGTGCCGCGCACGGCCCACGCCCTCCCTTGACGCGAGATCACGGGAGCAACTACATTTTGAGAGTAGCTTTCATTTCATATCCACTTCCGAAAGGTTGTTGCTCTCATGACTCAGCCTGCGGCGCTCTCGGCGCCCTCGTCCTCGGGGCGGTGGTGGGCAGTGATCGCGATCGCGGTGAGCGTGGTGGTCGTCGGTCTTGACCTCACGGTCCTCAACCTGGCCCTGCCGACGATCGCCGGTGACCTGCACGCGTCCACCGGTGACCTGCAGTGGATCTCCGACTCCTACAGCCTGGTGCTGGCGGCCGTGATGCTGCCAGCGGGCATGCTCGGAGACCGGTACGGGCGCAAGAAGGTCCTGATCATCGCCCTGCTGATCTTCCTGGCGAGCTCCGCGGCCTGCGCCTACTCGGCCAGCGTGGGCGAGCTCATCACCGCCCGGGCCTTCCTTGGCATCGGCGCCGCCGCGATCTTCCCGCTGGCGCTGTCGGTGCTGCCGGTGATGTTCAGCAAGGAGGAGCTGCCGAAGGCGATCGCCGTCATGGCCTCGGCCAGCATGATCAGCTTCCCGATCGGGCCGATCGTCGGCGGTTACCTGCTTGACAACTTCTGGTGGGGGTCGGTGTTCCTCATCAACGTGCCCGTCGTGCTGATCGCGGTGGTGGCCGTGGTGTTCCTGCTGCCGGAGTCACGGTCGTCAAGCAGGCCATCCATTGACTTTCCCGGCCTCCTGGCCTCGAGCGGCGGGCTGACCGCGCTGACCTACGGGTTCATCCGGGCCGGCCAGGACGGGTGGGGCAATGCCATCGCCGTTGCCGCCATGCTCGCGGGGGCCGCCGCGCTCGCGCTGTTCGTGTGGCTGGAGCGGTCGGTCATGTCCGCCGGCGGCCGGCACCCGCTCGTTGAGCTCGACCTGTTCAAGTCGGCGGGCTTCCGCTGGGGCACGATCTTGACCACCGGCGTCTCGTTCGCGATGTTCGGCTTGCTGTTCGCCATGCCGCAGTACTTCCAGGAGGTCAGGGGCGCGGACGCGCTTGGCAGCGGCATCCGGCTGCTGCCGCTGGTCGGCGGCATGCTCGCGGGCATGATCGGCGGGACGAGGCTGGGGACCGCGCGCAAGGACCGCACTGGGGCGACGGTCCCGGCGATCCTCGGTGCCCGGGCCCTCATCACCGCGGGCTTCGCGATCATGGCGGCCGCCATGATCATGGGGGCATTCACCAGGGTCGCCAGCTCGATCGGCTACGCGGAGGCCTGGGTCGCGATCGCGGGCCTTGGCCTCGGGCTGTCGATGCCAGCGGCGATGAACGCCGCCCTCAGCCAGCTGTCGGCCGACCGCAGCGGGTCAGGCTCCGCGCTGCTGTCCGCGCTGCGGCAGGTGGGCGCGACGATCGGCGTGGCCCTCCTGGGCACCCTGATCAGCAACGCCTACACCGCCGGGGTGCCCGGCTCGGGGCTGCCGCCCTCGCTGGCCGCGGTGGCGCGCAGCTCGGTCACTGGCGGCGTCGAGGTCGCTCACGCGCTGCGGTCGGCCGTGCTCCTCGGCCAGGTCCAGGCGGCGTTCGTGCACGGGATGGACATCATGCTGTGGACGTGCGGTGGCGTCGCGCTCGCGGCGGCGCTGCTGGCGCTGGCGTTCCTGCCCCGGCGGCCGGGCGCCGCTGGCCTGACGCAGGCCGCTGGCGTGGCGGAGGTGGCCGCCGACGCGCGGGAGGGGGCAGAATCTCAGCTGTGAGCCATACCCCCGCCAACTGCGGCCTGCGGGAGCGGAAGAAGGCCAGGACGCGTGCTGCCATCAGGGAGCACGCGCTCCGGCTGTTTCGCGCCCAGGGATACGCCGCGACCACCGTCGAGCAGATAGCGGCAGCCGCCGACGTGTCGCCCTCCACCTTCTTCAGGTACTACCCGACGAAGGAGGACGTGGTCCTGCAGGACGACTTCGACGAGCGGATGTTCGAGGCCTTCGGCCGGCAGCCCCCGTCGCTGCCCCCGGTCGCGGCCATGCGGGCCGCCATCAGGGAGGGCCTCGCCACGCTGACGCCGGCCGAGTGGGATCAGCTCAGGGAGATGACGACGCTCGGCCTGTCCGTGCCCGAGGTGCGGGCACGGATGATCGACGAGATGGCCAGGACCATGGACCGGGCCGCCGAGGAGCTGGCCAAGCGGGTCGGCCGCGCCCCCGGCGACCTGGCCGTCCGGGTCTGGGCCGGCGCGGTGTTCGGTGTCATGATGGCGGCCATGGGACGAGAGTCCTACGCCGAGGGCCGCGTGGACGCGGCCGTCTTCGACCGGATCGACGAGGCCCTGGCGATGCTCGAGTCCGGCTTGCCGCTGTAGCGCGAAGGCCCTAGCGGGAATGTTGAATATTCAACTAGTGTTAGGGCCGGGTGAGCGTCCCAGACGGCGCGCGCACGAGAGCCGGTTATAACGGCAAGTAGGGAGTTGTCATGCCAGCTGTCACCGTCGATGATCTCCTGGTCCTGCCACGGGTGGCCGAGCCTGGGCCGGAGGCCGACCGCCCGGTCATCAAGGTCACGACCGCCCCATCGGGCTTCGAGGGTGAGGGCTTCCCGGTGCGACGCGCCTTCGCCGGCGTTGACCTGGCCCTGCTCGACCCGTTCATCCACATGGACCAGATGGGTGAGGTCGAGTACGCCGCGGGCGAGCCCAAGGGCACGCCCTGGCACCCGCACCGCGGCTTTGAGACCGTGACGTACATGATCGACGGCACCATGCGCCACCAGGACTCGCAGGGCGGCGGTGGCCTCATCACCAACGGCGACACCCAGTGGATGACGGCGGGCGCGGGCCTCCTGCACATCGAGGAGCCGCCAGAGGAGCTCGTGGCCAGCGGCGGGCTCTTCCACGGGTTCCAGCTCTGGGTCAACCTGCCGCGGGCACTGAAGATGACCGCGCCCAGGTACCAGGACATCCGGGCCGGCTCGGTCGCGCTGCTCACCTCGCCCGACGGCGGGGCGCTGCTGCGGGTCATCGCCGGGTCGGTCGGCGGCTACGACGGGCCTGGCAGCACGCACACTCCGATCACGCTGGTGCACGCGACCGTGGCCGCCGGCGCCCAGGTGCGGCTGCCGTGGCGGGCCGACTTCAACGCGCTCGGCTACGTGCTCGCTGGCTCAGGGACCGTGGGCAGCGAGAGGCGGCCGGTGCGGACCGGGCAGCTTGCGGTCTTCGGGCCGGGCTCATCCCTGACCATCGCGGGCGACCGCGTCATGGAGGGACCGTCGCCCTCGCTGGACGTCCTGCTGCTGGGCGGCGAGCCAATTCGCGAGCCGGTGGCGACCTATGGCCCGTTCGTCATGAACACCCGCGAGGAGCTGGTGCAGGCCTTCGAGGACTTCCAGGCGGGCCGACTTGGCACCATCCCGGCCCAGTCCGTGCCCCCGACGCCCCACCCCGGCCACGACGTGCTCTAAGCATCCCGAGCAACCTACGCGATGGGCCATTGCTGTCGCTATAGCGCAAGCAATGGCCCATCGCCCACCAAGCCGCACGACAGCGATGGTGGCATCGCTGCGCGCGTTGGGGTGGCGCGGGGGGCTGGCCGCGTTGGGGTGGCGCGGGGGGCTGGCCGCGTTGGGGTGGCGAAGCGGGCGGTCAGCTGCCGGTGCCGCGCACGATGGACAGGAGCGTGGCCCCGATCGGGGAGCCAAGGCCGCTGCAGGCGTCCCAGCCAGGGCCGGCCGAGTACGCGCCGTTGCTGCCCTTGGTGATGTCGTTGAAGCCGCGGGCGTCGGCACCGGGCGACGTGCCCGCGTAGATCAGCGGCTGCAGCAGGCCGAACTTCTTGCCCGTCGCCTGGGCCAGTCGCGCGATCAGGCCGGCCCACAGCGGTGCGACCGCCGACGTGCCGCCAATCGGCTGCTGCTGCCCGGCCACGATGACCTGGTAGCCCGACACCGGGTCCGCGTTACCGCAGACGTCCGGCACGCCCCGGCCAGTAAGCACCGACGAGGCGGCCGCGGAAGCCTGCCAGGACGGGACGGGGAAGGCCTTGCTGATGCCGCCACCGCCGGCGCCTTCCTTGTGGGCGACCTCGTTCCAGACCACCTCGGAAATGATCGCGCTTGCGGTCTGGTTGCCGACGAGCGTGGTGCCGCCGCAGGCCAGCGCGTGCGGGGACGAGGCCGGGAAGTCCACCTGGGCCGGCCCGCCCGAATTCTGCGGGTCGTCGCTCGACCCGTTGTCCCCTGCCGCCACCGTGACCGTGACGCCGAGCGCCGCCGCGTCCTGGAACGCGTCGTCCATGGCGGTCAGGCTCTGCTTCGACCACGACGGCTCGGGACCACCCCAGCTGATCGAGACGACCGTGGGCGTGGGGGTCGCGTGCACCGCGGTCGTCACGGCGTCGACGAACCCCTGGTCGGAGGTCTGGGTGGCGAAGTACACCCGCTGGGCCGCGCCGGGGGCCACCCCGCCCGCCACCTCGATGTCCAGGGCGACCTCGCCGTCCGCGTCCGTGTCCACGCCGGGCGCGTTCGATCCGCCGTCCACGCCGACCGCGGACACTGACGGCACGGAAAGGCCAAGGCCGCCGAAGTACTGCTGCAGGTCGGACGTCTGGTACCCGCCGCCGAGCTCGATGATCGCGATGGTCTGGCCGGTGCCGTCCACGCCGGCCGGGAAGTCGTACAGGCTGCCGACCTGGACGGCGGTCATCGGCACCGGCGAGTGGGTGGCCGCGGGGCCGGCCGGTACGGCGCGGCTCGAGCGGCGCACCTGCGGGCGGGCGACCGGCCGGTTGTCGAGGCCGAGAACCGCCGTCACCACCCCGTCCAGCGCAGCGGGAACGGACAGCGACCCGGAACGATAGCGGTGAGTCGACGGGCCGGTGCCGAGGTGATCCGATGTCACCTGGGTCAGCGTGGTCCCGAACGCGGCGCTCGCGGCGGCCACCGAGCCGGACGCCATCACGCGGCGGGAGCCTGCGTGAACGTCGGTGACGGTAAGGCCAAGTTCCTGGAGAGTCGAGCGCACCAGCTCGACATCGGAAGGCGAGGCGCCATAACGCTGGGCGAGCTCGCTTGTCGTAATGGTCTGCGGCCCGGTGACCAGCTCGTCAGGCACCTCAGCGCGACGGCGCAGGATTAGCGTGACGGTAATGGCGGCTTGCGGGTCAAGCGTCGTTCCGGTCGGAACGGCGCTTGGCAGCGCGGTCCGGTCGCTCCCGGGAAGCGGCACCAGATCTGGCATGGGAATCCCCCTCTGATCGGCGGTCTGAATCCCTCGATGGTCCAGACAAGATTCTGTCTTGTCTGAAGGAGGCCCAGATGCCGTTTGGGATACATGTCCGATCAGAAGGCGGATGACGACGGACACCCCGTGGCTTCCTGGCAGGTCAAGCGAGACCCGCGATCAGGAATCCCTTTTTTCTCAGCTGCTTCAGGTCCACGTGTCGTACATCGTCATTGTCTCCCTTTATGGATGCTTTCCGGCCCCACGTCATCCAGAATGCCGACCCGGCGGGCAGCGAACCATGAGAGGTCCCCGGCGAAGTAACCGGCAGACTCGTTCAGCCGACCGGCAGCGCGATCGTGGCGTCAAGCGCGCGGATCTCCGCGCGTACCTTCTCGCCGTCCCGATGGCGCAGGTCGTCGTACACGTCAAGCGCCCGCAGCCAGGCCGCCCGCGCGGCGGCCAGGTCGCCGGCTGCCCGGTGCGTCTGCGCCAGGTGCCCGAGCGTGTTGGCGACAAGCAGCCGGTTGCCCGACGCGGAGCCTAGCTCCATCGCGCGAGAAAAGCAGTCCACCGCCGACCCGAAGTCGGCCAGGCGCTGGTACACCAGGCCGAGGGTGTCCCAGGTCCCGGCCTCGCCAGGGATGTACCCGAGCGACCGGCACAGCTCGATCGCCTCCAGGCAGCGATCCCTGGCCTGCTCAAGCTCGCCCAGGTGCACCCGGCACCAGGCGACGTTGTTCAGCGCCGCCGCCCGTACCAGTTGCATGTCCGAGCTGGGATGCGTGGCCGACTCGTCTTGTGTCGCCGAGGCAAGCTCAAGCGCCTCGTCCGACGCCCGCAGGCTCTCCCGGTGCAGTCCCTGGTAGTCATACGCCTGGCTCAGCATCAGCGCGGTCCTGGCCAGGCCGACCCTGTCGCCGATCTGGGTGAAGAGGTCATAGGCCCGGCCCAGCCAGGTGAGCGCCTCCGCGTACTCGCCCAGCGAGCTCAGCGCCGCGCCAAGCCCGCGCATGGCGCGGGCGTAGCCGTTGCGCTCGCCTCGCCGCCGGGCCGCCTCTACCGCCACATGCTGCGTCGCGACCCCATCGTGCCAGTGCCCGCATACGTAGTAGTAGGTCCACAACACGACGGGGAACCGCCAGGCGTAATCATCCATCTTCTCCTCGACGGCCAGCCCGATCGCCTTAAGCAGCACCTCGTACTCGCCATCGAGCCAGGCCAGGGCGGCCTGCTGGGAAGTGAATGCCTCCGGGTGCACGCCGGGCAGCGGGGGATCGAGTCGAATGGTGTCATGCCCGGGGTACAGCAGCACCCGGGCGGCGTGGGCCGTCTGCAAGTAGTGGTCGAGGGTCCGGACAGTGAGCTGGTTCCGTTCTGCCGGAGAAATGGAATGAAGCGCCTGCTCGACCGCGTAGGAGCGCAACAGGTCATGGAAGGCGTAGCGGCCGGGGACGTGCTCACTGATGAGGCTGGCGCGAGCCAGCCCGCGCAGCGCGGAGCGAGCCGCCGCCGGGGTGATGGCGGCCAGGCTGGCGGCGGCCGCGGCGGTGATGTCCGGGCCGGGATGCAGCCCGACCAGGCGGAACATCCGCGCCGCCGGCTCCGGCAGGTGGTGGTAGGACAGCGAGATGACCGTGCGCACGTTCGCGGTCGGGTCGCCAGCGTCAAGCGCGTCGAGCCGGGTCCGCATCTCAGCGAGCTCGGAGGTGAGCGACGCGAGCGACAGCCGCGGCTGGGCGGCGGCCCGCGCCACCACGACGGAAAGCGCCAGCGGGAGCCGGGCGCACAGGCAGGCGATGTCCTGCACCGCCTGTGGCTCCCTGGCGATCCGGTCGGGGCCGAGCCGGGCGGTAAGCAGCTCTTGCGCCTCTGTCTCCGTGAGGACGTCCAGGGTGAGCAGCCGGGCCCCTTCCGAGGCCGCGAGCGCGGTCAGCTCGCTGCGGCTTGTGATGAGGACGAGGCTGTGCGGCGAGGCCGGAAGCAGCGGCCTGACCTGGGCGACGTCACTGGCGTTGTCCAGCACGACGAGCATCTTCTTGTCCGCGACGCGGCTGCGGTACAGGGCGGAGAGCGCCTCTGTGCCCGCGGGGAACCGCGCCGGGTGGACCTGGATCGCGGCCAGGAAGCTGCGCAGGATGTCGGCGGGGTCGGCGGGCAGGCTTGAGGTGTCAAATCCGCGCAGGTTGGCGTAGAGCTGCCCGTCGGGAAACCTCGCGGCGACCTTATGCGCCCAGTGCAGGGCGAGCGCGGTCTTGCCCACGCCGGCGGTGCCGCCGATGGCCGTGATGGCAACGGCTCCTGTTCGCTCAGCCGAGGCGCTGAGCTGGCCTAGCTGCTCGTCAAGCTCCTCAAGCGCGGTTGCTCGCCCGGCGAAGTGCGGCATGGCGGTGGGCAGCTGCCTGGGCCCGCCGAGCGCATCGGACGCCGGGGCCGCAGACCCGCGATCGGCCTCACCGGGGCCGGCCGCCGGCACCGCTTCAACGGCGCTGATGGCCCCGGCGGGCTCAGCCACCTCGGCGGTGACCGGCAGGCGAAATCGCGAGACCAGGTCGCTGCCAGCGGTTTCTGGCAGGCCAAGAGCACGCACCAGCGCTCGCAGCGAGCTCGGGTACGGCTTGCGCGTCCGGCCTCGCTCCAGGTCCGCGATCGTTCGGACGCTCACCCCCGAGCGCTCGGCGAGATCCTCCTGGGTGAGGCCGGCTGCCTTGCGCTGCTGTCGCAGCCAGGCGCCGGGCGTCCGGCTGGCCTCTGCCGTGCTCATGATCACCGCCTGCCCGTGATCATCTCTCCTGTCCAATGCGTTACGCAACGCATTGATTACATTGAGTGTAACTGCATCGCCTTGCAATGAAAAGTGCCGTGATGCCGTACGCTCAAGCCCGAGTCGCCCGGCGGGGGCAAGGGGCGGCGGGCTAGTCATAAAAGGCTAGCTCCGGCCGCCGCGAAAACGTTCCCCCTCCCGGCCGCGCGGTCCCTGTCGCTGCAGTTGCCACTGAAAATTGCAGAGCATCAAGTGATGCATGGTGCAAAGAGGGCGTGAGGGGGGAGCGGGACACCGCGGAACGGAGTTATGAAGGGGAAGAGCGGTACATCGCAACGAATGCGCCAATAGTCCTCTTAGTCCGCTTTAACTACGTCGATTGACGGATGGGTAGTTCAGAGGTATCAACTTTGTCACACGTACACCAGGTGTGACGAATCTTGCACTGCATGTCGATATCTCAATAAATAATGGCTTCTTGTGACCGGCGGAACCCCCTGCGTGGCAATTCACGCGCCTGCCGGTAGCGAGAGGTTCAGCCATGAGCGGCGCCGCAGGCTCCACATCGGCCCAACGGGCATCCTTTCGCGACGTGTTCGCGGTCGCGGAGTTCCGCGCCCTGTGGGCATCCCAGGTCCTGTCGCTCGGGGGCGACCGCCTGGCACTCGTCGCGCTCACCCTTCTTGTCTATGACCGCACCCGCTCGCCGTTGCTGGCGGCCATAGCCTTCGCCGCGGGGACGCTGCCCTACATCGTGGGGGCACTGTTCCTGTCCAGCCTGGCCGACCGCTTCCCGCGGCGCACCGTCATGGTGGTCGCCGACGCCGCGCGGATGCTCCTTGTCGCCGCCATGCTCGCCCCCAGGATGTCCCTGGACACGCTCATCGTGCTGCTGTACGCCGTGACGACCATCCAGCCGGTGTTCGACTCGGCCAAGGTCGCGATCGTGCGCGACGTGGTCTCTGGCGAGCGCTACCTCATGTCGGTCGCCGTGGTCCAGACGACGCAGCGGGTCATGATCGTCGCGGGAGCGGCCCTGGGCGGCCTGGTCGTCGCCCTGGTGGGCGCCCGGGCGGCGCTCGGCATCGACGCGGCCACCTTCGCCGCCTCGGGCCTGATCGTCTCATTCGCGCTGCGCAGCAGGCCCGCCGCCGATCAGTCGGGTAAGAAGCACAATCCGCTCGTCAACCTGGTGCAGGGCACGAGGCTTGTCTTTGGTGACAAGGCACTGCGGACGCTGATGCTGCTCGGGTGGCTGGCCGCGTTCTACGAGTTGCCCGCGGGGATTGCCGCACCCTACGCATCGAAACTCGGCGGAGGACCGGTCGCAGCCGGCCTGCTCATCGCGTCTACCCAGATCGGCTCGGTGGTGGCGATGCCGTACTTCACCAAGCGGGTCGGGCCGCTGACGCGACTACGCTGGATGGGACCGATGGCCGTGTGCACCTGCGTGGTGCTCGTGGCAACCGTCCTCCGCCCAAGTCTCGCCGTCTCTATGGCGATCTTCGCGGTGGCCAACATGTTCACCGTCTACCAGATCGCTGCCAACACCGCGTTCGTGGAGAGAGTGCCAAATGAACGCCGTGGTCAAGCATTTGCCCTGGCCAATGCCGGTCTCGTAGTAGGCCAGGGGGCCGGGTTCGCGATTGCCGGCGCGGTCGCGGAGGTGGTACCGCCCTCAACGGTGGTCGCGCTAGCGGGTGGACTCGGTGCCGTCTTCGCCTGTGGTCTGGCGCTGAGCTGGCGGCGGATGCTGCCAGTTGTCGGGCGCCACTCTGCGAGGCATCTCGGCCGAGAGACCTCGGTTACCAGGCAGGAACCGGTCCAGATGGTCAGGGTTAGGGGTTAGCAGATGCCTGCTGCCTCGGCTCACGTCCAGGTGTCGCGCATGGCCGGTCGTCCTTTCTCTGCGATGCGGATGGCTTCGGCTGTCACGTCAGTGACTTCAGGACCAGACGAGTTCGCGCATGTCCCACTCCTTCTCTCCCGTCACAGCAGGCGGTTTTCGCCTCCGCGTCCACTGCGACCGCTGAGACCCGGTGTTTCACCGGGCCAGTGCCAACACGGACCATTAAGCGACCAGTTGTCCGGCGATGTCCGTGAAACTTGCATCAATGGCTACCTCGCCCGGCAAGGATGGGTTATGGTAGCTATACGCAGCTAGTCATTTACGGTGAGCTGTTACTAGAAGGCAGACCCTGGTGTCACAGACGGAACGGTGGAAGATGAAAGCCTCGTCCCTCACCAGCCGCGTTAAGGCGCGGGCGGCGGTTCGGGACTGGGCCTGGTGGCAACTCCCGCTGATGATGCGGTGGTACGTGGCAGCCGTGTCCGTAGCGGCTGCTGCGACGATCGCTGTCGCTGGGGCCTATACCGACTGGGGCCTGTCGGACTTCGTGAAGTTCTTGCTGCTCGTCGGCTGTGCCGTGATCTCAACGGCCTCTACCCCTAAGATCGCCTATGCCCACCCCGGAGTTACCAGGGACTTCAGCACCGTGTGGGTGCTGCCGGCGGCCGTCCTGCTTCCGCCGGTCTACGCGGCGCTCGAGACGATTCCGATATACCTGACGCTCCAGCTCTACGTGCATCGCGGGATCGTGTACCGACGGGTCTTTACCGCGGCCTCCGTTAGCCTGAGCTACACGCTAGCCTCGGTCGTGTTCCGGTTGTTCCCCTCGGTGATCGCGGGCGGCTTCATCGGGCGGGGCACGCACGCGCTGACCTGGGGCCTGGTCGTCGCCCTCTGCTATCTCGTCGGCAGCCGGGTGCAGCGCTACTTCATCTTCGGCGCGGTGAAGATGTCCAGCCCGGAGGTACGGATCTGGCAGCTGGAGTTCAACCGCGAGTCCTTGCAGGCGCTCTTCGTCGAGCTTGGCCTCGGGGTGCTGCTCGCGCTCGCGGTTGGCACCAGCCCGGCCCTCGTGGTCATCGCCCTGCCGATGGTCCTGCTCATGCGGGCCTACATGGTGAACCCCGTGCTGCTGGCCCAGTCGCGCGTCGACTCAAAGACCGGACTGCTCAACGTCTCCACCTGGGAGCGCGAGGCCGAGGTCGAGCTCTCCCGGTCGATCAGGACCCGCACGCCGGTTTCCGTGGCCATCGTGGACATCGATCACTTCAAGCTGGTCAACGACAGCTACGGGCACCTTGTCGGGGACCGGGTGCTCAAGGCCGTCGCCACCGAGCTCAAGGGCCAGCTGCGCGATTACGACCGGGCAGGCCGGTTCGGCGGCGAGGAGTTCGTGCTCCTGCTCGCGCACACGGACGAGGACGCCGCCTTCGGTATCGCCGAGCGGCTGCGGCTGCACGTCGGCAACCTAGCCGTGCCGATCGATGACCGGCCGGAAGCTCCCGTGGTGCGGGTCACCATCTCTATTGGCGTTTCCGCGATGGCGCGCGGGGAGAAGCGCGACCTGACCGACTTGCTGAGCGCGGCCGACTCGTCCCTGTACCACGCCAAGCAGACCGGGCGAAACCGGGTCTGCGCCGGAGCGCCGGTTCCCGCGGGTCAGCTTGTCGCCGAGATCGCCGGCCAGATGAACTTGGTTCAGGGCGACACCGCCGCCGCTTCTTTATGTCCAGCGATGTCACTCTCCGCGTTCGTCACAGAACGTTATGAAATTGCAATTGCAACTGCGCGTGCGGTAACGCTGTGCAAGTGGCTCAGGTCGCCCGCAGGAAGCC
>Ga0335072_10002011_pt1 | contig 32047 bp, 28 predicted proteins | sample Lox_Sample_21_FD_206725 | JGI IMG/M metagenome (GOLD analysis project Ga0335072, IMG submission 206725) | Soil microbial communities from Loxahatchee National Wildlife Refuge, Florida, United States - Lox_Sample_2.1 | ecosystem: Environmental > Terrestrial > Soil > Wetlands | place: USA...
GACGCCCCAGCCGAGGCGATCTTCGCCGTACTCGCCGACCCCGCCAAGCACGCCGCGATCGACGGCACCGGCTGGGTCCGCGAACCCGTCGACAGCCAGCACCTGACTGAGGCGGGCCAGGTGTTCCGGATGGCCATGTACAACGACAACGCCCCGGGCGGGCACTACCAGATGGGCAACCGGGTGCAGGTGTTCGACCCGCCACGCGCGATCTCCTGGGAGCCAGGCATGGACACCGGCGATAGCAACCCGCAGATCGTCGGCCACATCTGGCGTTACGACCTGGCCCCTGCCGGACCATCCGGGACCAAGACCACCCTCTCCTATGACTGGTCGGCAGTCCCCGACTCCCTCCGCGAGCGACTCCCATTCCCATTTCCCCCGTTCGCCCCGGATCATCTGAGCAACTCGCTGGCTCACCTCGCCGAACTGGTCACCGGGTAACCGGCAGCGGGCCGGCCAGTCCCTGCCCCTGGCCTGGCCAGGCCGGGTAGCTGTTTAGGTGGTCGCCGGACACCCCCGTCTACACCCGCCCCGGCCCACGTCGCCGACCCGGCCGCGCTGTCGCCCGCCTACATCGAGGTCACCAAGCTCGACATGTTCCGCGACGAAGACCTCGCCCACGCCCTGCGCCTCGGCCAGGCGGGCGTACCCGTCGAGTTCCACCTTCACCGGCGCCCAGCACGAATTCGACTTCATCGCCTTCAACACCACCGGCGCGCCATCGCCAACCGCGTTCTTTCGAGCACCGGATGCCCCTGTCCCTCATCGGTGGCTGCCGTGCAGCCAGCCCTGATAAATGATCGCCGCAGCGTCCTGGCCGCACAGCCGGCGCCGATCAATCATTCCGGGCGTGCCCGGCTGACCACGACCGGGTCGCTGCGCTCGGAACGGCTGCGGCTGAGGGTTCGCCTGGGCCAGGTGGCGTTATGCTCTTTTTGCCGGTACCGGGGGTCCTTCCGGCGTCGTGTCTGCGGCCCGGTCCAGGAGCGGCTGGCAGCGCAGGCGGGCTGCGATGGCGCGGGCCTCGCCGATGGCTGCCTCGGCGGCTTCGGCGTCGTGCAGGCGGGTGAGGTACTGGGCGTGGTCGAGCAGGCCGTGGGCAAAGTGGTAGGGGGTGCTCAGTTCGCGCAGGCTGCTGACCGCCGAGGCGAAGGCGACCGCAGCGGCCGGGTCGCCGTCGCCGGCGGCCAGGCGGGCACGTACCAGGTCACGTTCGGCGCGCAGCATCGGGGCCAGGTGCCCGGGCTGGTAGTCATCGAGCAGGGTGAGCAGCTCGCCGACGGCGGCGCTGTCGCGCAGGTCATGGGCGGCGCGGGCGGCCAGCGGCCACGCCCAGCGGAGGAGTTCGTGGCTGATCCCGAGGGCGCCGGCGTGCTCTAGGATGGCACGGGCGTGGCCCAGCGCGGCCTGCGGCTGGCGGCGGGCAGCGGCGGTGAAACCCTCCACCAGGCTGACCAGCGCCCTGTCCTGGGGGTCTTCGCTGGCCCGCAGGTCCTTGAGTCCGGCCAGCATGGCCTGGGCGGCGGTGGTGTCGCCGCACAGCGCCGCCAGCCAGCCCTGGTAGCAGGCGAGGAAGTCGTAGCCGGCCAGCGCGCCGGAGTCCGCGGCCTCGGTGAGTTCTTTCTCGGCGGCGTCCCAGTCGCCGAGCATCAGCAGCGCCTGGGCCAAGTTGGTGATCGCTACTGCCAGGGCGCCCCGGTCGCCAACCCGGTGCAGTCGCCCGGCGGCGGTCCGGGCGATCTCTGCCGCGGCCCCGGGGTCGGTGCCCGCCAGGGTGTCCGCCAGGTTGAGCAAGGCTAGTCCCAGGCGGCTGCTGTCGCTGGCCTGCTCGGCGAGCCGCGCGCTCTCGCGCAAGTAGGCGGCCGCTTCAGCGCGCCGGTCAGTGGAGGCGAGGTAGATGCCGCGGGCGGTAAGCAGGCGGCTGAGCTCGGCGTCGCCGACGCCGAGGGCCTGGCCGAGGGACAGCGCCTCGGTCGACAACCGGTCCGCGTCCGGCGACCCGGCAAATACCTCCACCGACGCCAGGTTCCCCAGGGCGCGGACCGTGTCGGTGTCGGGATCGGCCCGCAGTACCTCGAGGGCGGCGGTGAGCTGCTCGCGTGCGTCGGCGTGGCGGCCCCAATTGCGCAGCGCCTGCCCGGCGATGGCCTGGGCCCGGGCCGCCGCCCGTGCCTGTCCGGCCTGCCGGTGGTAGTCGCGCGCCCGGCCCGCCAGCTCGACGGCCAGGGCCCAGTTGGCGCTGGTGTCGGCGGCGGCGGCGGCGCGTTCCCACAGGATGCCGGCCGGCGGCTGCCCGGCCGCGGCGTCTGGGTCCGGCGGGCCGACCAGGGCCAGGTCCGCGGCCGCGGCATAGCTGGCCGCGGCGAGCGCGGGCGCGCCGGTGCGCTCGGCGCGCTCGGCGGCCCGGATCAGCGTGCCGGTCGCCTGCCCGCGGATCTGGGCCGCATCGGGGGCATCGGGCACGGCCTCCAGCGCGTCCAGGTAGTGCCGGGCGATGACCTCGGCCACCTCCTCCCCGTCGCCGGGGAAGGCAGCGCGCAGGTGCGCGGCCACCGTCAAGTGCCGGACCTTGCGGTCCCGCCGGGAGAGGGTGCCGTAGGCGACCTGGCGCAGCATGTCCTGGGCGAACCTGTAACTGCCCCGTTCCGGCGAGAGCGGGTCGGCGGACACGGTGAACACCTCCCGGCGCACCAGCTCAGCCAGCGCGGCCTGCACCGCGGCCTTGTCCTGCCCGGACACGGCGACCAGCGCCTGAGCCGGGAACGTGGTACCCAGCACCGCGGCGTCGGCCACTAGCCGCCGCACGTCCAGGTCCAGGGCATCCAGCCGGGCGGCCAGCAGCGCGTGCAAGCTGTCCGGCACTGCCAGCTCCCCCACGTCGCCGGTCAGCCGGTACGCCCCCTCGACTGGCTGCACGATGTCCCGGTCGATCAGCGACCGCACCGTCTCCACCGCGAACAGGGGGATCCCCTGGGCCTGGCCGGTGACCGCCGCGCGGGCTGGTGGTGGCATGCCCGGGACCAGGGCGTCGACGAGGGTGTCCATCGAGGCCGCATCCAGCGGGTCCAGGGTCAGCGTGGTGCGGTTGCGCCCGGTGCCGAACCCCGGCCGGGCCTGGCCCAGCTCCGGCCGGGCGAACACCAGCATGTAGATGGGCAGGTTCCGGGACCAGTCGATCAGGTAATCCAGGAAATCCAGCAGCCCCGCATCGGCATACTGGGCATCCTCGACCAGCAGCACCACCGGATGCTCCGCGGTTAGCCGCTCGAAGAACAGCCGCCACCCGGCGAACAGCTCCTCCCGCGCCACCGTGGCCTCGCCGTTCCCGGCGAACGCCACCCCCAGCAGCCGGCCCAGCCCCGCCCCCGCATACGCCCGCTCGCCCGGATCGGGGACAAACCGGTCCAGCCCCTCCGCCAGCTTCCCCTCCGCCAGGTCCGCAGGGTCCTCCTCGGCGATGCCCAGCCGCTGGCGGACCATCTCGGCCAGCGCCCAGAACGCCACCCCCTCCCCGTAGGACAGGCACCGGCCCCGGTGCCACCACACGTCCGCCGCCAGGCCCTCGATGTACTTCTCGAACTCCCAGCCCAGCCGGGACTTGCCCACCCCGGCCGGCCCGGCCACCACCACCATCCGCGGCACCCGCCGCTCCGCCGCAGCATGGAACAACTCCCGGACCGTCCGCAGCTCCGCGTCCCGGCCGATCAGCGGCGCCTCCAGCCCATCGATCCGCTGCGACCCGCCGACCCCGGCCAGCACCCGGGTCGCCCGCCACAGGTGCTCCGGATCCGCCTTGCCCTTCAGCTGATGCTCCCCGGCGTCGGCGAACCCGACCCCGCCCCCCGCCAGCCGCTGCGTTGCCCCGTCGGCCAGCACCGATCCGGGTCCGGCCACCGCCTGCACCCGGGCCGCGGTGTTCACCGCATCCCCGGCCACCATCCCTTCACCGGCCGCGCCCAAGGTGACCGCCACCTCCCCGGTCACCACCCCGGCCCGCGCCGCCAGCCCCGGCACCCCGGCCTCAGCGCCCAGCTCGCCGACCGCGGCCACCAAGTCCAGCGCGGCCCGGACCGCCCGTTCCGCATCCCCCTCCCAGGCCACCGGGGTGCCCCACACCGCCATCACCGCGTCCCCGATGAACTTCTCCACCACCCCGCCATAACGGCCGACCACCGTCCGCGCCAGCCCGAAATACTCCGACAGCAGCTCCCGGACCGCCTCCGGGTCCCGGGCCTCCGACAGCGAGGTGAACCCGACCACGTCACAAAACAGCACCGAGCACACCCGCCGCTCCGCCACAGGCTTCCCGGCCACCGCACCGCGTGGCACTGACGTGATCACCGGTGAGGCCGACGCCATCTCAGCCAGCGCGTGCCCGCACGCATGGCAAAACCGGTTGCCCGCGATAACACGCTCCCCACACGCCGGGCAGCCCCCCGCAAGGGCGCCGCAGCTCCCGCAGAACCGGTGGCCCACCCCAAGCGCCGCGCCGCACCGCGCGCACCTGTCCACCAGGCATTTATACCCCGGGCACGGCGCCCCGGTACATGGCCTGGCCACCATGACGGCAGACAGCACCCGCCGATCAGAATCCAGCGCTCCGCCGTTAGGACCGTTCCTTAAACTGGGCGCGCCCGAGCCAGATCGCGTTGTTATGAGCGCGCCAGCCGTCGCTAAGAAGCCGATATTCAGCCGACAATACTCGATATGTGAGTATTTCGCGGAGGAGGCATCTCGCCCCGCGATTACCGTGCGTCACGATATTTGCATGCTGGAGGCCGGGGTGCGGCGTTCGGTGAACCTGGCCAGGCCGCCGGCGAGGGGGCGCCGGATCGCGGTCGCTGGGCGCTTGCGGCCGGGGATGAACTGACGGGCTGGTCGTGGGCGCGGGGTGAAAGCCGCGGCATGCGAAACCGGGATGTTCTTCTTGTGGTGGGACCGGGATCGTGAGGTTCCTGTCGTCTCTAGGGGAGGGATTCCGGTGAGTTCGTTCGATGTCCGGGTGTTCGCGATCCGGCGCAGGCCCGGCCGGAAGGCGTTCGAGGTCCGCTGGCGGGTCGCGGGCCGCGACAGGTCCCGGTCATTCGTGACACCGGCGCTGGCTGACAGTTTCCGCGCCGAGCTGATCCGCGCGGCCCGCAAGGGGCTGGCGTTTGTCCAGGGGACCGGGGAGCCTGAGTCATGGGCCGCACCGGGGCCGGAGCCGGTGACCTGGTACCGGCACGCGGTGGCGTACGCGGAGATGATATGGCCGCACCTGGCGCCGCATTCGCCGGCCAGCCTGGCCTAAGCGCTGGCTACGTCACCCCGTTGCTGACCCGGGAAACCGGCCGCAGGCCGCCGACTCAGATACTCTGTGCCGCCTTGTACGGGCATGCCTTCAACGCCCGGCGGCGCTGCGGTGCTCCCGGGCCGGACACGGTCAGCGCGCTGGCCTGGGTGGAGCTGGCCTCCCTGCCCAATGGCCTTGCTTTAGGTCACCTGCCAGGGATAGAGCAGGTGGAACTCGATCCGGCGGGTAACTGTGGTGACGCTGGGCTCACCGGGCTTGCGGGCGGGGAAGTCGCCGGCCTTCTTGGTTTTCCGGGGGCTGGCCCGGTCTGGCCGGTCGCGGGTGAAGAAGCCGGGCATGAGGATCTTGGCCAGGAACGTGGCGAGGGCAAGATCGGCCTGGTCAGGGGGAAAAAGCCGCGACGGTGGCGGTCGCGGCGGCCAGGGCGTGCGGGAAGCTGATCTGGTCCGGCGGGATGCCGGCCGCGGTCACGGCGATCCCGGTGAGCCGGCTGATGGCCTGGTAGACGGCGAACAGCGCCCACATTTCCTGCACGACCCCCTCGGGGTCGCCGGAGCGCAGCACGGGCTGGCCTTCTCCCATGCCGGTCTTGTGGTGGCCGATGACCGTCTCGCAGCCCCAGCGCAAGGGATAGCAGCAGGCCAGGTCCAGCGCCGGGTACTCCTCCGGGTCGAGCAGGTCAGTGACCAGGCAGAACACCTCCGAGGTCTGCTCGCCGCCGTCTGCTGCCGTGGTGTGCACGGTGTACTGGATGACCCGCACCGTGACCGGCGGGCCGTCGCTCTTGCGGGGTGGCGTCAGCTCCGCCAGGTAGGTGCCGTCCGGCAGGACCTGCACCGGCTTGAGGGTGAAGGTGGCCGAGGCACGCCACAAGATGTGCGCGCCGGTGGCCAGGAAAGCGCGGGCGGCGGACCAGGACAGGAACTTGCGGTCCGCCAGCACCACCATCCCCGGGCCGGAGCAGCCCAGCAGGTCCGCGGCCAGCGGCTGCTCGGCGCCGGTGTACCGGCCGATCGCCGCGCCCAGCAGGCTGCCGGTCCCGGACTCCGCCGCCGCCACCCACCGGGCCTGCGGGAACGCCCCATCCCGCGACTGGTTGGAGGGCCGCCCGAAGAACGCGGCGTTCTTCGCGCTGTCCGGCACGTCGGTCACCGACCCGTCCATCGAGACCACCCGCAGCCCGCAGCAGAACACCCCCGCCGCGCCGGCCTCCCCCGTCGGCCCCGCCACGTGCTCGAACAGCATCCGCACCGGATCAGCGCCCAGCTTCCCCCGGCCCCGCGACAGCGAGGAGATGTTCGGCAGCCACCACTGCCGGCCGCCCCCGGCATCAACCCGCCCGCCCGGAGCCAGCCGCCCGGCCATCAGGCCCGCGCCCCGCCGCTGGCAATACAGCCCGTCGGCCAGCTTGGCCATCACCTGCCCGTACCCGCAGTTCCGGCCCCGGAACAGCCACACAAAACGGTGACAATATCACATCAGACGCTAAAGCAACGCCATTGGGCCATGCTCAACCCCGATGGCACGCTCAAGGGCCACATCTACTTCCACCTTGGTGATGAATCCGCGTTCCGCGCCGAGCGGTTCAACGAAGCCATCCGGCGAGCGACCCCCATCGAAGTCGCGATGGAGGAAGCCGGCCCCTGCGCTTTGCCCAAGTCACCGTCGCGGATAGGCCCAGAAAGCTCGCATCCCATTGTGGTACCATATTGGTATGAGCATGCAAATCGCGGTGCGACTGCCCGATGACATGGTGAAGTTCGTCGACCATCTCGTCGAGACTGGCCGCGGTTCCAGCCGGGCGACGGTCATCATGCGGGCACTCGAGCGGGAGCGTCGTCACGAGATGGCCGTCCAGGACGCTGCCATCTACGCCAGATCTGGCGAGGACAGTGACATGGCTGATCTCGTACGGTACCTCTCCGGGCAGCCCGTGGACCTGGATCAGTGAGGCCGATCCATATCGCGCGCCTGGATAAGGCACGCCCGGTTCTGGTACTCACCCGCGAATTGGTCATCCCGGAGCGAACGCAGATAACCGTCGCGCCGGTTACGTCCACGGCGCGCGGCCTATCCGTCGAGATCCCGGTCGGGCAGGACAACGGCCTCGGCAAGGATTCAGTGGTGAACTGCGACAACATAGTCACGATCCCGAAGACGGCCATCGGCGAGCGGATCGGGTACCTGCTGCCAGCGCAAGAGGCAGCGCTGACAGCCGCTATCCGTGCCGCCTTCGACCTCGAATGAGCCGACAGGTAGCCACTGATAGAGTAAACGTGCCATTTCGTGGCGCGAGCCCGGACACGTAGACCGGGTAGTGATTGCTGCGCAACGGCAGCGGGCCGCGCGGACAGGATTCACGCCGGGTAGTTGCCTGCCTTGCTGTCGCCTTAGTCGGCGACCGCGATGACCTGTAGGGCTCGAATACACGAGTGTGGCTGTGACCTGGGCCGCCGACGGTCAAGCAGCGATCTGATACTCGTGCGCGAGGCCGCCCAGCACCTGCTTTCGGCGAACCTGGTGTTCGGCGAGGTCGATCTGCGGCGGCCGGGTATGAGCATGAGCTGGTGGCAGCTGGCCCAGGGTCGGACCACCCTGGCGCCCCCGGCCTGGAAGACCCCGTCGAACGCGGCGGTGAAGCTGGCGTCCCGGTCATGGAGCACGAACTTCACCCTCATGCCGGCATCCTCCAGGTCCATGAGCAGGTTCCGGGCCTGCTGGATTACCCACGCCTGGACCGGGTGCTCCGTGGCGCCAAGGATCCAGATCCGGCGGGTGCCGTGCTCGATCGCGGCCAGGACGTAGGCCCTGGTCCCGTTGAGCAGGTCGGCGGTGAAGAAGTCCAGCGCCAGGATCCCCTGCGCCTGCGAGCGCAGGAACTCCGCCCAGCCCGGCCCATAACGGCGCGGCGCCGGGCTGATCCCGGCGTCCTTGAGGATCTGCCAGACCGTGGACGGCGCCACGATTATGCCGAGCCCGGCGAGCTCGCCGTGGATCCGGCGGTAGCCCCAGGACTCGTTCTGCCGCGCCAGCCGCAGCACCACCGACCGCACCTTGCGATGCGTCGCCGGGCGCCCGGACCGGCCCCGGCACGACACGCGCGCCCACCGGCGGCGGACGATGTCGCGGTGCCAGCGCAAGATCGTGCCGGGAGTGACGATCAGCCGCATCGCCGCCAGACGCTCCGCCGGCACCGTCCCCGCCAGCAGCGTCAGCCACGCCCGGTCCGGCCACGTCAGACGCGAATGGGCGCGAGGCCGCTCGCGCTGTGCCACAGCAAGCTGGTGGCGCAGCATGAGGATCTCGACGTCCTTCCACCACCACTCCCGGCGCGACAACCCAAGCAGCGACACGACACGGGTGACGACCAAGAAGATCAGCTTCAACCCCACAAGCCGAAGATCATCTCACGCCCACGCAGTCCCCGCGGGGCTGAACAGCCAGCGACCAGCGGAGCATCTGGCCAGGTGGCACATGTTTTCGGCACCTACAAGCGAATGCCACGGCCTGCCGCACCGCTCGCCCTCCCTCCGTCGCGGCGCCCGCCCCTCCGAAATGATGCCGGCCGCCGTGCGGCGCATAGCGCCGGCACCGCACCTGGACGGCCCTTTGCCGGGCCGTCCGTGGCCGTCCGTGGAAAGCCGACGGTGCGCACCGACCGTCTTGGCGCCCGGACGCCGTCCGCTATGCGTCCGTGGACACCGCGACACATCGACTCACCGTGGCACACCGTGATACGCGGCGTGACAAGAAGGAAACGGCCCGCCTAGCCGAGAATTCGCAGCTAGCGGGCCGTTTTCGCAGGTGGTGGCAGGTGTTGGGTTCGAACCAACGTAGGCTGAGCCGACGGTTTTACAGCCCTATCCTCCTATTCGAGGCTTATGCCGATGACCTGCGGTTATGTGCTTCGAGGCGTGATTTGGGGCCGCCGCCGTCCGCTATGCGTCCGTGGGTGCCGGGTTTCGGGGTTCGTGCGGTCCACGGACGAGCACGGACCAGCCCACGGACGGGGACCGAAAAGGCCACGGACGGGGCCGGTGGGAGCGGTCATGCTGACCGTCCCCGCCCGGATTCCCACTCTGACCTGCCATTTCAGGATTCCAGCCGCACATGCATGCCTGAAGTACCCACAGGCCGTACCGGCGCTGGGCGCGGGCCCCCTAAGATGATCCTCGAGCCGCCAGCCGCAGAACTCGCCCAGGAGCACGGGGGCCTCGCCCTCCGGCAAGGCACGCTGCCGTCTCCATCCGGCGCTCATATACTGGTCGCATGAGCGCGATGCGTGAGGAACTGCATCACCTAGTGGACGAGCTTCCCGAAGAGGAGGTTCGGCCGGTTCTTGAGTTGATTCGGAGCCGAGCTGATGCTTCTCACAGTGCACGGGATCTGCCGTTCTTCGCGTCCTTCGAGTCTGATCCGGATCTCGCGGAGAGGTCAGAGGAGATTCTGCGGGCCGAACTCGGCCGCTGACATGTTGCTATGCGATACGGGTGTCCTGCTCGCTGCAGGCAACGTGAAGGACAATCATCACGCCGCGTGCCTTTCTCTGATGCGCGCCGCCGAAGGGCCGCTTCTTGTTCCGTCGCCGGTCTTGGGCGAGATCGGCTACCTACTCCAGTCACGCGTCGGACCGCACGCGGAGGTCACCTTTCTAAAGTCATTCGGCGGCAATGGCTTCCACGTTGCTGAAGTCGGGGAAGGCGACATCTCGCGCATCGCAGAACTCGTCGAGCAGTACCTGAGCCTTCCCCTCGGCATCGTCGATGCGGCCGTGATCGCGATCGCTGAGCGCTTGAACCTCACTGAGGTTGCGACAGTAGACCGCAAGCACTTCAGCATCGTCCGCCCAAGGCATGTCTCCGCGTTCAGGCTCCTCCCACAAACACTCTAAAAGCACCGACGCGCTACGCAGGCTTTGAGCTACTGCCCACGCGCTTTGCCGCCGAGCCGCCTGATCGCTGTGCGACAAATTGCTCATTAGACGGGAGGCGCAGTGACCGCCGAATGTCCTGTCATCCCCGTACCATGACGCTATGCCTTGGATTTCATCTCCATGAGCACGCCAAACGCGGACGCCTGGGAGCTGGCAGGCTTCCCTGGTCGCCTGGATGTCGCTGCGTACCTGACCGCAGATCAGCTGGCAGCACAGTACCGGGTGCTCGTCGACGTGCTGCTGGACGCGCAGGAGCACTCACTGACCGGAGTCGGCCGGGATGAACTTCTCGCCGCCGTCCGTAACCGCATCACTGACGCCACCGACGCAATGACTGCTGAACGCCTGACCCGCCCAGAAGCCTTCGATCTGGACGCGCGGATGCGCGCGCTCCAGGACTGGAAAGTCGTCATCCGCTGGCAGGACAAGGCGAAGACCGAAGCCGACTTTATCCGGACCCGGGACCGCTACCAGCTGACCAGCGAGGCCGCGGACCTGCACCGCTGGCTGCGCCGGAAGATCGATGAGGACGCGGTCTCAACGAGCGCGGCGGCGTTCGCGCCGGCCATTATCGCCGAGCGGCTCGACGACACGATCGACGCTATCGGGCAGCGGGATCTTGGCCAGGCGGCCCAAGCCTGGGCTCAGGTGCGCACCACGTTGAAGGACATGGCCGAGGCGGCGTCAATCTGGCAGTCACGCATGGCGTCGGCGCTGGCCGGAACCCCGGATGCGGACAAGATGAGCCGACTGCGTGAGACCCTTATCGCCTATGTCACTGTCTGGGGCGCTGGCGTCGATACCTATAGCCCGCGCATCAGGGAAGCCCTTAGTCGGCTAAGGCAGATCGTCACTGATGAAGACTGGCGGGCCATGGCCCTCTCCGGAGTCGACGCGACTGCCGCCGAGGAAACCGTCCAAGCGATCGCGCAGGGCAACCAGGACGCGGCGGACACCCTATCCGTCTGGTTCGGCGAACGGACCGGCCAGGCGCTGCGCCTGCGGCGGCAGGTACGGGACGCAGTCACTCCCTTGCTTCGTGGGTCACGGGCGCTGCTCGCCACCGGCGGGCCGCCGCCGTGGCCTGAAGGGCCGCCGGCCCGATCGGGAGGGAACCTGCGATGCAGATCGCGATGTACTCACATCACCCGGATCTCGCCCTCGAGAAGTTCGACGAGATCGACCGCCGCATCCATGAGGCCCTCGGCGGTGGCGAGCCCAAGGGCATGGTCCAGCACTCCGTGACCGGAGCCGGCCGGGGCGTCAGGGTGTACGAGATCTGGGAGTCCGAGGAAGACTTCCGGGCGTTCGGCGAAGTGCTGCTGCCCATCATCGCCGAGATGGGGCTCGGTCCCGGTCAGCCGGTCATCTCGCCGGTCTACCGGCTGGTGCAAGACGCTCGCCGCTGAGGGAAGCGACCATGACCGACTACGGGCACGACCTCATCTTCGGCACGTTCATCACCCCGCCGAGCCGGCACGCCCGCGACGTGGTCGGGCTGGCCCAGCTCACCGAGCGGGCCGGCCTGGACCTGGTCACGGTGATGGACCACCCTTACCAGCCGGAGCTCCTTGACGCCTGGACGCTGCTGTCCTACCTGGCGGCACGGACCGAGCGGGTGCGCCTTTCCGGCTACGTGCTCAACCTGCCGTCCCGGCCGCCAGCGGTCCTGGCCCGGTCGGCGGCCAGCCTGGACCTGCTGTCCTCCGGACGGGTCGAGCTCGGCCTCGGCCCCGGGGACACCTTTGCCGCCGAAGCGGTCGCGGCGTCCGGCGGCGCCCAGCGCACCCCGGCGCAGGCGGTGACGGCGCTCGGCGAGGCGATCGACATCATCCGCGGGATCTGGGACGCCTCCGCCCCGGGCCTGTTCCGCCTGGACGGCGAGCACTACCGCATCAGCGGCGCTCAGCGCGGCCCGCGGCCCGCCCACGACATCTCCATCTGGGTGCCCGCCGCCGGACCCCGCATGCGGCACCTGGCCGGGCGCAAGGCCGACGGCTGGATCAGCGGCGGGCTGTGGATGACCGACGTGCCCCGCGAACTGGCGCACGGCAACCGCGTCATCGACCAGGCCGCAGCCGAGAACGGGCGCGACCCACGCCAGATCCGGCGCGTGTTCGACTTCGCCGGCACCTCCGGGGCAGACGGCCGCGGCTTCGCCCACGGCTTCCCGGGGCAATGGGCCGAGCAGCTGCTGCCGCTCGCGATCGAGCACGGGGTCAGCGTGTTCATCTTGGCCGGGGACGATCCCCGGACGATCGAGCGGTGGGGCCGTGAGGCCGCGCCCGCCCTGCGCGAGGCGGTCACGCGCGAGCGCGCGGAGCCGGGGGCCGCGCGGCCCGTCCCCCGGGCATGAAGCACTGGCGGCGCTGCGGACGGCAGCGCCGCGAACCCAGACCACACAGGAGTTGATCACCATGACGATCCAGTTCTCGCCGGTCATCGCCGCCGGCCAGCGGCCGCGTGATCCTCGAGGCCGCCGAGCGAGCGCACCTGCTCGTCCTTTCCGGGGCGCAGATCCGTGAACCCGTGGTCACCGAGGGGCCGTTCATCATGAACCAGCCGTCGCAAGTCAGGGCCGCGGTCACCCGGTACCGCACCGGAGCCATGGGGCAGCTCGCACCGCTCGCGGACAGGTAAGCGGCGCACGGCACCATCACCGCCCCGCCCCTGCACCAGCCGCGGTGAAGGCACATCCCGGCTTTGCGCCCCGGGGCAGCCGGCGAGGGCGGCAGCCGCGAAGCCCCGGGAGAAGCGGGAGTAGCGGCGGTGGCCGCCCTGCGAGCGGAGCGGGGTGATCAGGCCGGCTTCGCGCATCGGGGGCCTCGGTGCGAGACAGGGGCAAACGTGAACAGGTTCGATGTAAGCGTCTACGCGATCCGGCGCCGACCCGGGCGCCGCAAGCCGTTCGAGGTCCGCTGGCGGGCGGCCGGGCGCGGCAATCAAAGTCGTTCATCACCAGGGGGCTCGCCGACAGCTACCGGGCCGAACTGGTCCGCGCCGCCCGGATGGGCCTGGACTTCGATCCGCCGACCGGTGAGCCGACGGCGTGGAACCTCCCGGAACCCGCGATCGTCACCTGGTAGGAGGAAGCCACCGAGTACGCGGTGATGGAGTGGCCGCGCACTCCCGGGCCAGCCTCGCCGAAGCGCCCGCCACGGTAACGCCGGCTTTGACCCGGCCAGGCGCACGTAACCGGCCTGATCCACGCGAGCTGCGCACGGCCTTGTACCAGCACGCCTTCAACCTCGCCCCGCCGCGCAGGTCCTCGACTGGGCGCAGCAGGCGTCCCTGCCCGTCTGCTGCCTCAGCGACCCGGCGGTGCTACGCACCGCGCTGGAGGCGCTGACGTTCCGGCTAGACGGCAGCCGGGCCGCCGCCAACACCATCGTCCTGCACGGCGCGCTCGGCTACGCGGCCGCGGCCGGTCTGCTACCGGACAACCCGCTCGACAGCATGGCCTGGCGCGTACCGCAGTCGTCAGTAGCCCTCAACCCCGCCGTCGTGGCCAGCCCAGGACAGGTCAGCCCGCTGCGTCGACCCGGCGGCCGGCTTGCCGTCCAGGGTCTTGGCGCACGCGCCGAGCGCGAGCCGCACCACCGCCGGGTCGTCCAGCGCGCTGACCGGCAGCGAGGCGCGGGCCATCCAGCCCAGGGCGAGGGCGATCTCGCGCGGCGGGTCGCTCTCGCGGGTGGCTGGGTTGAACGCCCACGCGAACAATGCCTGCCGCAGCACCCTGGGCTGGGGCGCGCCCTTCTCCTTGCCCGTCAGCGCGACGGTCACGGTGACCAGCGCCTCGGCGACCGACCGGCGGGAGACCGGGGCCAGGCCCGCCCACTTGGCCTCCGCGTAGGCGCGGGCGTGCTCGTACCAGGTGACCGTCTCCCCGCCGTCGGTCTCGGCGGCGGGCAGGCCGGTGCGGGGGCTGAACGGCCGCCGGTCGCGGGCGGCGTCCTTGAGGCCGTCGAGGAAGGCGTCGGCGAGGGTCTTGTTCCGGAACGACTTGCAGTGCTCCTGCCCGTCGACGGCCCACCGGACCCGGTACCGGCCGCCGCTGGCATTGTCGGCGATCTTCCTGGTGTCCCAGAACCTGACGTCGTAACTGTCCACCTGTCTGCTCCTGTCCCTCTTGCGTGTCCTGTTCGAGGCGGCGCAGCCACGCCGTCAGCGCGCTGCGCCGGACCCGCACCCCGCCGCCCGGCAGCCGCACCACCGGCGGGCCGGCTCCCTGCCGACGCCAGCGGTAGAACGCGGCCCGCGACACCCGCAGCTCGGCGGTCATCTCATCGATCGTCAGCAGCGGGTCATCGGCGGTGCCGGGGCCTGCACCCGGGGTGGCGGGGGGCTGGCCGGGAGCGGTCACCGTTCCCGGGGGCGACCCGTCCGTGGGTCCGCCACGACGGACGCTCCGCTCCGCCCGCCGTGTCAAGTCGGGCCCCCGCCCGGCCGACCGCGGCCGGCCGCAGCCCGGGTCGTCGGCCCGGAAGAACAGGGAAACAGGAAAGGTCCCGCAGGCGGTCTGCGCGCCGGGGCGGAGGCTGGCGGGCGGCCCGGAACGCGCCACCCTCACCGTCCTCCCCGCCGCCGACCCCGCCCAGGCCGCCTACCGCAAGTGGGGCTGGCACCGGGTCGCCCAGAAACGCAACCCGCTACCCGGATCGCCGCTATTCGACGTCCTCGTCAAGCAGCTCCCGCCTCCCGGCGACTCTTCATGAGGTCGGCGTGCACAGGGCGCGACACCGCGTCCCGGACTTCGAGGGCTAGTTTCCGCCAGGCCCAGCTGCATGCACCGCAGTGTGGTCTCCGGCCACCGGGGCCTGTCCGCCCGACCGCTCGCCTGGTCGAGTAGGCCGTCTGGGCAGCCCGCTGTGAGTCCGGTGCGCCGCCAGTGGCTTGGTGAAGGCCCTTGTCATCCCTGGCCGATCTGGATTGCCTTGACGATCATCAGCAGGACGGAGATGACCAGGTAGCCGCGCAGTACCAGCATGGCGAGCTTGGTGCCGGCTGACCACTGCACCGGCTTGAGGAGGGCCAAGGGCGGCATCCGCCAGGTCATCCGCTCGGCGGCGGTCATCGTTTCCCGCGGGCTAGGCGGCCGTGCGGGCCGCCGGTCGCGGGTGAGCCGCATCCACGCTCCGGCGACCAGGGCGCCCAGGAGGAGGGCGGCGGCGAGCCACAGGGCGGTCTGCGCGGCGTTCAGGCCGGAGAAGATGGTGTCGATGACCAGGGTGCCGGACAGGACCAGCAGCGCGCTGACGATGACGGTGGCGACGACGTTGAGCCAGGGCGGGTTCATCCACGGGCCGAGGACCTCGCGGTCGTTGCACAGCAGCAGCAGGAAGACGCTGGCGCTGGGCAGCAGGATGCCGGCCAGGGCCTGCACAGAGGTGGTGAACAGGCCGAGGGGTGCGCCGGGGATCAGGACGATCCCGGCTGCGACCGCGATCATCGCGGTGTAGCTGGCGTAGAACGGCTTGGCCTCAGTGAACTTGCGGTGCAGGGAGTGCTTGATCCCGAACACGTCGCCGAACGCGTAGCTGGTGGACAGGGTTACGGCGGACGCGCCGATGATGCTGGCGTCGAGCAGCACAATGGCGAACAGCGCTCCGAGGGCGTAGCTGTGGCTGCCGAGGGCGTGCGCGACGCCGAGGGCATCGGTGAAGTTCCCGGCCAGGCTGGTGCCGCGGACGGCGTAGACGGCCACGATCATGATCGCGGCGGCGCCGCCGACGACGACGAAGGCACCCATGGTGGTGTCGGCCCGCTCGTAGCCGATGAACCGGGGGGTGATCCGCTTGTCGATGACGTTGGACTGCTGGAAGAACAGCTGCCAGGGGGCGACGGTGGTGCCGACAATCGCGATGATGAGCAGCACCGCGTCCGAGCTCACCCCGCCCTGGACTCCCGGTACGACGAAGTGGTAGCCGATCTGGCCCCAGTGCGGGCTGGACAGGAAGACGAGCGGGACCAGGACCAGGCTGGCCGCGATGAAGAGGAACATCGCCTGTTCCCAGCGGCGGAAGCTGCCGCTGGCGGTGATGGCGACCAGCAGGACGGCGGCGACCGGGACGGAGATGTAGGGGCTGACGCCGAAGTAGCGCAAGGCCAGGGAGACGCCGATGAACTCCGTCACGATGGTCAGGAAGTTGAGGATGAACAGGTCGCCGACGCTGAACCAGCCCCAGAACCGGCCGAACCGCTCGTTGATCAGCCGAGCGTGCCCGACGCCGGTGACCGCGCCGAGCCGGACCACCATCTCCTGGTTGACGATCAGCACCGGGATCAGCAGCAGCAGCGTCCACAGGAGGGTGTAGCCGTAGTTCTGGCCGGCCTCGGAGTAGGTCGATACTCCGCCGGCGTCGTTGTCGCCGACCATCACGATCAGACCGGGGCCGACGATCGCGGCGAACGTGATCAGCTTGCGGCGGAACCCGCTGGCCTGCGCCGCGTCGACCTTGATCCGACCGAGCGCGCCCTCGATGTCGCCCAGGTGCGCCTCGTCCAGCACCGCTGACGGCCGGGACAGCTGCGGTCCCGGGGCACGGGCCGGCTCCTTCGCCGGCTGGCCGCCGGGCGGCCCCGCGGCCCGGGCTCCGGGCGCCGGCGGGATGCCGGCCTGTCCGTCGTGTGCCGGCTGGCCTGGGGTCGCGGGCGCGTGCTGGTCTTCGCGCCTGGTCACCGCTGGTCCCCGTAGCGGGCGTCCGGCGGCTCGGCGGCCTCGCGGCGCCGCCAGTCCTCGGGCAGGGTGACCTCCAGCACGTCATCGACGGTGATGACGCCGAGCAGCCGACGCTGATCATTGACGACCGGGATGGTGATCAGGTTGTAGTCGGTCATCAGCACGGCCACATCCATCACGTCGGCCTCCGCCCCGACCCGCACCGGGTCGGTGTCGCTGACCTCGATCAGGGCCGCGTCCGGCGGGGACTGGAGCAGTTTCACCACGTGTGCGACGCCGCGCAGGCCGCCGTCGGCGTCGACGGCGTGCACGCTGGTCAGCGCCTCCGGCTGCAGGGCGGCGGCCTGGCGGACCTTATCCAGTGCCTCGGCGACGGTCGCCATCGTGGGCGCGGTGACGTATTCGACGCCCATCAGCCCGCCCGCGCTGGTCGGGTTGTAGCCCATCAGCATCAGCACCTTGGTCCGCTGCGCGGCGGGCAGCAGGTCCAGCACCGGCTGCCGGCGTGACTGCGGCAGTTCCCCGATGGCGTCCGCCGCGTCGTCGGCGCGCATCCGGGACAGCACGGCGGCGATCTCCGGGTCGGTGCGGGCGCCGAGCAGCCGGGTGGCCTGCTCCTCGTCGAGTTCCTCGAAGACGTCGGCCTCCAGTTCCGGGTCGGCGTGCACCCGACCGAGGATTTCGCTCTCCTCCTCCCTGGACGCCTCTTCGAGCAGGTCGGCGATCTGGGCGGGCTTGAGCCTGCGCACCCGGGCGAACGGGCCCCGCAGCAGCGCGCTGCCGGAATGCCCGATCAGCCACTCGAAGTCATGCCAGTCCCGGAACTGCACGTTCGCCCGCTCCGCCTCCGGACCGAGCAGGCCGAGCAGACGGCGCGGACGGTGCCTGGTGTCCACGCCGGCCAGCGCCCAGCCGCCCTTGTCCCGGGCCAGTTCGAGGTCGGCCGCGCGGACCAGGCGGGCGTTGGCCACGTCGATCAGCCGGTGCCCGAGCACGTCGGCGCGCAGCAGCACCTCGCCGTCGCGCCGCTCGAAGCGCCGCAGGTCCAGCTTCGCGCTCGACAGCCGCAGCGGATCGGCTTCCAGGTCGCTTAGCTGCTCGGCGGGCACGAACACCCGCCGGCTGCCCACCGCCGCCACCAAGCCGGTGACCAGCGGGTAGTCTGCCCCGCGCAGCCGCACGATCACGTCCTCCAGCCGCCCGAGCGATTCCCCGGTGCGGTCGGCCAGCGGACGCCGCAGCAGCTGGGACAACCGCAGCGTCGCCCGGTGATCAGTCGCGGCGCCCGGCCCGGCCGGACCAGACGCTGGCGTCATCGTCATCTACACCGCCTCCTTGCCTAGACCCTGAGTGCTTCCCTGATACCCGCGGGCTACCGCGGTGCGCCGGCCGCCAGAGACCGGCCACCGGGGCCGGTGCCGTCGTCTGGCTCGTAGCGCAGCACGCGCAGCTGCGGCCGGTCACGGTCTCCGGCGCGGCGGCGGTAACTGCACGGCGGCGCCCCGGGGCCGGCCAGCTGTATCTCTTCCGGCATAGGCCCGGCACGGGCCAGCAGCATCTGGCCATCCCACGGGCCGCCGACCAGCAGCACCGTGAGCGGCGGCGCCATGCTCCGGCGCAGCAGCCGCGCGTACACCAGGACCGTGATCAGCGCGCCCGCGCTGCCAGCCAGCAGCAACGTGCCGTAGGCGTGCGCCGCGGCGCGCGGAAGCAGCGCAACGGCCAGCAGGCTGGCGACCGAGGCTGCCCACGCCGCCGCCAGCGGCCACTGCGGGCGCCGGCCGCGGCCCGCAGAATCTCCAGGAAGCGGCATGCCCGGCCTCCCCTGCGCTCGCCCGGAAGTGAAGCTGCGGCCCGGCATGCACGGCTGCCAGGCCGCAGCCAGATTAACATGAAAGATTATTCATGTGACATGAGGGGCGGCCTCCGAGGGCGGCCCGGCCCGGCACGCTGACCCGAGAGACCGCGCGCCGCGGACGGGGCCGCACCGCAGGCCGCAGGCGCCCTGGTCCTGTCTCGTAACGGACGGCATGCCGTCCGGGTGGTCAGATCAGCTGGGCGACCTTGACGATGACCACCGCGGCGGCCAGCAGGAGGTAGGCGCGCAGGGCGATCAGCCCGAGCAGGCGGGCTCGTGAGGCGGGCGGGGGCGGCAGGGTCTCGATGGGCGGCATCGTCCAGGCCGGCGGCCCCGTTCGCAGCCTGCGGGGCGGGCCGGGCGGGCCCTCCGGGCAGAGCCGGGCACCCAGGAGGGCACCGAGTATCACTGCGGGCAGCAGGACCAGCGCGGCCGTGCGCCAGCTGACCGTCAGGTACGGGAAGAGAGTGCCCGTGACGAGCAGCGCGGACAGGACCAGGAAGGTGACGGTGACGGCGGCGGCGATGACGTTGAGCCAGCGGGGGTTGACCCACGGGCCGAGCACGGCCCGGTCGTTGCACAGCAGCAGCAGGAACACCAGGGCGCTGGGCAGCAGCACCCCGGCCAGGGCCTGTACGCCGGTGGTGACGATCCCCAGCGGCACCCCGGGAATGAGCGTTACCGCAGCGGCGAGGGCGACGAGGGCGGCGTAGCTGCCGTGGAAGACGCGCGCCTCGCGCCAGGGGCGGTGCAGGGAGTGCCTGGTGCCGGCCACGTCACCGATGGCGTAGGAGGCTGACAGGGTCACCGCCCCTGCGCCGAGCACCGACCCGCTGGCTAGCACCACGGCGAACAGTGCCCCCGCCCACCCGCTGCGGTGCGCCAGGCCGGCCGCGACCGCGCCGGCGTCGGTGTAGGCCCCGTGCCAGGAGGTCCCGGAGAACGCCAGCGCGCAGGCGGCCAGCACGGCCACCGCGCCCAGGGCGAACAGCAGCGTGCCGATCGCGGTGTCGGCCCGCTCGTAGCCGAGCCACCGGGCGGTGATCCGCTTGTCGACCACGCTGGACTGCTGGAAGAACAGCTGCCACGGGGCGACGGTGGTGCCGATCACGGCGGTCACCACCAGAGCGGCGCCCTCGGGGTGCGCCTGGTGCGAGGCGGGAAGGGCCGGCAGCGGCCCGGGGTGGTGCGCGAGGACGGCGAGCGGTACCGCGGCGAGGCCGGCGGCCACCAGCAGGTACACCGCCCGTTCCCAGCGGCGGAAGCTGCCGCCGGCCGGCAGCGCGATCAGGACCAGCGCGGCCAGCGGGACCGACAAGTACCGGCTGACCCCGAAGTAGCCCAGGCCGAAGCCGATCCCGGTGAACTCGGTGACGATGACCAGGAAGTTGACCGCCAGCAGGTCACCCAGCGCGAACGCGCCCCAGCGGCGGCCGAACCGCTCGTAGATCAGCCGCGCGTGCCCGGCGCCGGTCACCGCTCCCAGCCGGGCCACCATCTCCTGGTTGACCAGCAGCACGCCCGCCAGCACCGCCAGCAGCCACAGGAACCGCAGCCCGTAATCCTGCCCCACCTGGGCGTAGGTCGAGATCCCGCCCGCGTCGTTGTCGGCCGCCAGCACGACCACGCCAGGTCCCATGACTGCCAGCAGCGTCGCCGCACGGCTGCGGAGTGAGCGCCTCGGGCCGGTGTCCTGCGACGGAATCCGGCCCAGCGCGCCGGTGACGTCCCCGCGGTGCGCCCGGTCCAGCACCGACCGCCGGTCCTCCGACGGCGTGAACACGGCCCGCGTGACCCGCGCCCGGTTGCTGGACGCCGGCCCGGCCGGGGTCGGCGTCACGACGCCCCTCCAGCCCCCTCGGCGGGGACGGGGCGGCCGGCCTCCGGAACGTCGCGGCGCGGGTCGACATGCCGCAGGGCCGCCTCCAGCAGGACGCTCACATGCTCGTCGTACAGCGCGTAGAGTCGGCTGCGGCCCGCGCGCTCAGCCCGCACGAGCTCATGCTCCCGCAGCACCCGCAGCTGGTGGGAGACCGCCGACTGCTCCATGCCCAACGCCTCGGTGATGTCGCCGACCGAACGGGGCCCGGCCAGCAGGCACCCCAGGATCAGCACCCGGCTCGGCGTCGACAGCGCGAACATCGTGTCGGCCAGCCGCCCGGCCAGGGCCGCGTCCAGCCGCGCCGCGCCACCCGGCTGCCTAGCCTGGCCCCGCGCTCGCGTCATCCTCCCGCAGCTCCTGCCTCCCGCCGCGACCGGGCGGATCAGGACCACATAATAAGCCCGCGCCGACCACCGAGCCGCTCGGGCGGCTACGGGGCACACGGCGGGACTAGCCCTCATCGTCAGATCCGCCTGGCGATGGAACCGGTGCCGGCAGCGCGGCCGGGTCACCGGCGGCATGCCAGTGCACGGCGTGGATGCCCGGCTCCAGCGACAGCCGGGCCACCAGCTGCTCCAAGCGGGTGGCCGCGTCCCCGTTGAGGAGGAGGCGGGCGGTGAGCCTGGTTTCGGTGCCGTCCTCGGTGCGGGTGGTGTCGATGCCGCGGAGGATGACGTCGCTGCCGGCGGTGTTGTTCACGATCAGGGCGCGGATGTGCGGCTCGCTCTTGGGCTTGCAGGCGAGGTGCAGGTCGTAGGGCTGCAGGTCCTCGTCTTCCCCGGTCGGGTTGTCGTGGTCGATCAGCCGGCCGAGCGGGCGGCCGAGCAGGTGCACGGCTATCACGGTGGCGGTGCCGATCGCGGCGAAAGCCAGGTGCCCCGAGGCGGCGAGCACGCCGACGGCGGCCGAGCACCACAAGGTCGCGGCGGTGTTCAGGCCGCGGACGTGGAACCCGTCGCGCAGGATCACCCCACCGCCGAGGAACCCGATGCCCGATACCACGTAGGCGGCGACCTGGGTGGAGTTGGGGCTGCCGTTGATGTCGGAGTACAGGACGAACAGGGTGGCTCCGGCGGCGACCAGGGCGTTGGTGCGCAGCCCGGCCATCCGGGCGCGCCATTGCCGCTCGGCGCCGATTAGCGCCCCGCAGCCAAGCCCCACGGCCAGCCTTGTGAAGAACTCGAGGGTAGTCAGCGTCTGCATGCCGGGCACCTCTTTTCTCTTCCGGCAGGCCGCCCAGGCCCTGCCCTGCGCCGGGGGCAGGGCAGGGCCTGGGCGGCTGGCGGTCAGCGGCCGAGTGCGACCTGGACGATCTTCACGATGACGAGGATCATCGCCGCCAGCAGGTACAGGCGCAGCGCGCCCATCCCGATCCGCCGGCCGAGTGACATGCGGGCGCGGCGGAGCTCGCCCAGCGGCGGCATCCGCCAGGTCTCCCTCCCGCCCCTGCTGACCGGCTCACCTGCCGCCCGGCGGCCGACGATCACGGAGTAGCCGAGCGCAGCCATGCCCGCGGCACCACATCCGCAGGCGATAGCGGCGATCTGGGCCGCCGTAATGGCGGGGAACAGCACCGAGGCGGTCAAGATGACGGACAGGGTGACCAGGACCGCGACCACGACACTGGTGAACGCGTTGAGCGCCTTGCCGTTAACCCAGGGGCCGAGCACGTCCCGGTCGTTGCACAGCAGCAGGAGGAACACCGACGCCGACGGCAGCAGCACCCCGGCCAGGACCTGCACCCCCTCGGTCAGCAGGCCGAGCGGGACACCGGGGATCAGCACCAGGGCCGCGGCCGCGGCGATCAGCAGCCCGTACACCGCGTAGAACCCCTTTGCCTGGGTGACGCCGCGGTGCAGCGAGTGCTTCAGGCCCAGCACGTCGCCCAGGGCGTAGGACGTGGCCAGCGACACGGCGAACGCGCCGATCACCGCGGCGTCAAGCAGCGCGACCGCGAACAGCGCCCCGGCGGCCTTCCCAGCCTCGGCGGCCAGGCCCGCGGCCAGGCCGGCCGAGTCGGTGAAGTTCCCGAAGCCGCTGGTGCCGGCGAACGCGGCGGCGGTCGCGCCCATGATGGCCGCCGCGCCGGTCACCACGACCACGATGCCGATCCACAGGTCAGCCTTCTCGTACCGCATGAACCGGGGGGTTATCCGCTTGTCGATCACGTACGACTGCTGGAAGAACAGCTGCCACGGCGCGACCGTGGTGCCGACGATCCCGATCACCAGCAGCATCACCGTGGCCAGCTGACCGGACCCCCCGGGCAGGCCCAGTACCAGGAAGCCGCGGGCCATCGACGCGCCGGACGGGTGCGCCAGCAGGTAGACCGGGATCAGCAGCAGCGACCCGGCGCAGAACGCCACCGCGATCCGCTCGAAGCGGCGGAAGCTCCCGGTGAACGCCGCCGCGACGACCACCGCCGCCGCTAGCAGCACCGACGGCACCTTCGGCAGGCCGAGGTACCCGGCGGCCAGCGTGATGCCGATGAACTCCGTCACGATCGTCAGCGCGTTCAAGATGAACAGGTCGATCACGCTGAACGCGCCCCAGAACTTCCCGAACCGCTCCAGGATCAGCCGGGCGTGCCCGACCCCGGTCACAGCGCCGAGCCGCAGCACCATCTCCTGGTTCACGTACAGCACCGGCACCAGCAGCAGGAGCGTCCACAGCAGCCGGGTGCCGTAGTCCTGCCCGGCCTGCCCGTAGGTGGCGAACGCGCCGGCGTCGTTGTCGCCCACCATCACGATCAGCCCCGGCCCGACGATGGCCAGCAGCGTCTTCAGCTTCGCCGGCAGGCCCAGCCGCGGCGCGGTGTCATCGGCGCGGATGGTGCCGAGCGCGCCGCGGATGTCCCCGGCGTGCATTTCGTCCAGGACCGCCAGGCGAGTCCCGGTCACATTCGTCGTCATGATCATTCCTCCCTCGCCCCTGGACCGGGGCCGGTGATCGTCGTTAAGGGAGGCACGCAGCGCTGTCCGCGCCCGCGGGCGGGCACGCCGGATCGGGGAGCCGGCGGGCGAGGCGGGAAGGGGATGCGGCTACTGCGGGCCAGAGCAGGAGAGCAGGCACATACGGATGCGGGGCCGTGATCGGCCCGGACTACTGGAACCGGAATCCATCGTGTGTCGCCTCCCTCCGGTCGTGGCACGCGCGGGCGCCGGGCCACCGCGCATGCTGCCTGCGCGGTGCTGCACATGCGCAACCCCAGGGATGCCAGGCGCACGGCGCCATGGCCGGACACCCCTGACTCGTCAGAGCTTTGGCACCCCACGGCGTAGCGCGGTGCCCCGTGAAAGGCGGGACCCGTCTGCGCAGCCACCTGGCCTTTCCCCTTAAGCCGGGAAAAGGTGTCCTGATCCGGAGGGTCTCTCGACCGGTGGGATCAGTGGCCTGTGTCCGTGGAGACGCCTCACCGAACGAGGTGTCACATGAACAACACTTCATATAATGCGTTAGCGCGGATCTCCTGTCAAACCCGCCTGCTCCTGCAGCGCCAGGCCCATGAGCAGCCACCCTCGGACCTGACCTGCGCCCGCGCAGTGCAGCTTGCGCCAGCAGGCGATGCCCTGAGCCTGAGCCGCGACCCGTCTCAAATCCGCGCTGCGCGACTGACCGCTCAGCAGCCATGCGCCAGCCGTGGTCCCAAGTTGACCTCCGATGCACCCGTGATACCTTGGCCCGGCATCCAACCCCGGGACCTGTGAGGCGCAGCGGCAAGACACTGATGCTCTTCCACCTACGGGGTACACGCCAGGTACTTCCAAGGCGATGTCAGCCGAGGGACAGTACTGGCGGAGAGCACTTATTCGGACCGTGCGGTATTCCCTGGTGCGGGGGTGCTGACCCGTTCGGCGACGTAGCGGGTCCAGTCGCGGCGGATGTGGCTGGCCCAGTTGACGACGGTCTGGATGTGGGCGCCGAGGAGACTGGCCAGGACCGCGGGGGGCAGGTCGGTTGCCCATGCGGCGAGCGCGGAGTTGCGGGCTTGCCGGGGCTCGATTCCGTGCTGGCGGAGTCTGAGGGTCAGGGTCTGGGGCGCGACGGGCCGTGCGGGCGAGCGGCCGGGGTAGGCAGGCATGACCGGCCGTTGCAGGAGGTTCGATCGCCCTCCCGTGGTCCTTTCTTGTACCTGAGGTGCATCTGCTCTGTACGTGGGCGACCGACGTCACCGCGCGACGCGCCGGACACGGATGAGTTGCCTTGCGGCCGGCGATGCTGGCTGAGCCTGCATTGACCTAGAAGAAACTGTACGGTACAGTTTTTTTTATGAGCAAGATCGACGCCACCACAGTCTCCGAACCCCGGCCGCCGAAGGCCGGGCCCAGGCCGGGTTCGCACAGCGCAGCACGCGAGCAGGCGATCCTGTCCGCTGCCGCGGAGCTAGTCGCCGAGATCGGGTACGAGCGGGTCACGGTGGACGCGATCGCCGCCCGGGCCCGCGCCTCGAAGGCCACGATGTACCGCAAGTGGCCGGGCAAGGCCGAGCTGGTGGCCGACGCCCTGCGGCGCCAGGCTGTGAGCCAGTCCGCTGAACTGCCGGACACGGGCAGCGTGCGCGGCGACCTGCTGTGGATCGTCGCGAGCATCGCGCAGACCTTTACCAGTACTGACGGCGGCCCGTCGCTTGTCAGCCTGGTGGAGGCGATCCGGGCGGACCCAGTCCTGCGCCAGGTCGTCGACGCTCAGATCCAGGAGCGCAGCCGGCGTGACGGCGCGCTGGTGTGCGCCCGCGCGGCGGCGCGGGGCGAGCAGGTGGATGCGTCCCGTGGTCCCGCGGTCGTCGGGCTGGCCCTGGCTCACCTGTTCGTGCGCACACTGCTGGGCGGCGAGCCGCCGGGCGAGGCCGAGCAGCGGGACTTCGTCGAGCAGATTCTGCTGCCCCTGATGAACGCCCCGGCTTAGCCGCGCTGAGTCCCGCAAGCGCACGCCCGCCTCGCTCTCATTCTTACTCAGACCCAGCAAGGAGTCGTCATGACCCATGCCCAAAATCGAGCCCGGCGAGTATCAGATGGTGACGGCGGACTAGGCGCCGCGTACCAGCCGCCGCAGCCGGACCCGAAACGCTGGCTGGTGCTGGCCGTGATCGCGGTCTGCCAGCTGATGACCGTCCTCGACGCCTCGATCGTGAACATCGCCCTGCCGCAGGCCCAGCACGCGCTGGACATCTCCGACGCCGACCGGCAGTGGGTTGTCACTGCTTACACCCTCACGTTCGGCGGGCTGCTGTTGCTCGGCGGCCGGCTGGCGGACTTCCTCGGCCGCAAGCGGGTCTTCATCACCGGGCTGGCCGGCTTCGCGCTGGCCTCGGCCCTGGGCGGCCTGGCCCCCGACTCCGCGGTGCTGTTCGGCGCCCGGGCATTGCAGGGCGGGTTCGCTGCCCTCATGGCCCCCGCCGCGCTGTCGCTGCTTGCGGTCACGTTCACCGAGAGGAAAGAGCGGGCGACGGCGTTCAGCGTCTACGGCGGCATCTCGGGCGGCGGCGCGGCGATCGGGCTGATCCTCGGCGGGGTGCTGACGCAGTACGCCTCCTGGCGCTGGTGCCTGCTGGTCAACGTCCCGGTCGCGCTCATCACCGCCGCGTGCGCGCTGCGCCTGGTGCGCGAGAGCCGCGCCGAGGGCACCGCCCACTACGACATCCCGGGCGCGGTCACCGTCACCCTGGGCCTGGCCGGCCTGGTCTACGGCTTAACTGAAGCAGAAACCGACGGCTGGGGCTCCCCCGCCACGCTGGCCTTCCTCGTCGCGGCCGTCTTGGTGCTGGCGGCGTTCGTGGCCATCGAAGCCCGCAGCCAGCACCCGCTGCTGCCGCTGCGCGTTGTCCTCGAACGCAACCGGGGCGGCGCGTTCCTCGCCGCGCTGCTGTCCGGGACGGGCCTGTTCGGCATGTTCCTGTTCCTGACCTACTACCTCCAGGGCACGCTGCACTATTCCCCGCTGAAGACCGGATTCGCGTTCCTGCCGTTCTCGATCGGCATCGTCATCGGCGCCGGGCTGACCAGCCAGCTGCTGCCCCGGTTCGGCCCGCGCAATCTGCTGGCCCCTGGACTGCTGCTCGCCGCGGCCGGACTGCTGTGGTTCACCCGCATCGGCGTGAGCGCCAGCTACGCCCTGCATGTGCTGCCCGCCGAGATCGTCGTCAGCATCGGGATGGGCCTGGTCTTCGTCACCGTCGCCAGCACCGCCCTCGTCGGGGTCGCCGACCGGGACGCCGGCGTCGCCAGCGCGCTGGTCAACACCAGCCAGCAGGTCGGCGGATCACTGGGGACCGCGCTGCTCAACACCATCGCCGCCACCTCCACCGCTAACGACCTCATCACCCGCCACGGGGCCGTCCAGGCTGGCCTGGTGCACGGTTACCGGCTGGCCTTCGCGGTCAGCGCCGTCGTGCTCGCCGCCGGCGGGGTGGCCTCTTTCCTGCTCATCCGGGCCGGCCGCGACGACCTGCCCGACACCCACGCGGCAAGCTAACCCACTACGAAAGGCAATCCAATGTCACAGCACATCGAATCCGTTCACCTCGCCGTCCCCGACACCGACCTGAAGGACCTGCGCGAGCGGCTGAGCCGGATCCGCTGGCCCGCAGGCCGCACGGTCACCGACACCAGCCAGGGACCCACGCCGGAAAAGCTCAAGGCCCTCACCGACTACTGGCGCGACTCCTACGACTGGCGCAACGTCGAGGCCGAACTCAACGAGTGGGGACTGCACCGGACCACGATCGACGGCCTGGACATCGACTTCCTCCACATCCAGTCCCCCGAGGCCAACGCGACGCCCCTGGTCATGACCCACGGGTGGCCCGGGTCCGTGCTGGAGTTCCGCAAGGTCATCGGGCCGCTGACCGACCCTGCCGCGCACGGCGCAGACACGAGCCAGGCGTTCCACCTGGTCATCCCGGTGCTGCCGGGCTTCGGGTTCTCGGCCAAGCCGCAGGAGGCCGGGTGGACCATCCCCCGCATCGCCCGCGCCTGGATCACCCTGATGAGCCGCCTCGGCTACCAGCGCTGGGGCGCCCAGGGCGGCGACCTCGGCTGCGCCGTCACCGACGAGATCGCCAAGCGCAAGCCGGCCGGCCTGATCGGCACGCACCTGAACTTCGCGATGTTCCCCCCGACCCCCGACGAGATCCAGAACGCGACACCGGAGGAACGGGAAGCGCTCGGCGACGCCAAGTACTTCTGGGACAACCTGTCCGGCTACGCCAAAGAGCAGCAGACCAGGCCGCAGACGATCGGCTACTCACTCGCCGACTCCCCCGCCGGCCAGGCAGCCTGGATCTACGCCATGTTCCAGGACACCTGCGGCACGCCCGGCGACGCCGAGGCCTCCTTCACCCTCGACGAGATCCTCGACGACATCATGATGTACTGGCTCCCCAACTCCGGCGCATCCTCCGCCCGCCTCTACTGGGAAATGAACCAAAACGGATGGTCATCACCCGCAACCATCGACGACCCCATCACTGTCCCGGTCGGGTTCACCATGCCGCCCAAAGAAGCCGTCAGGAAATCACGTCGGCAACTCGAACGCCGCTATTCCAACGTCGTCTTCTTCAACGAGCCCGCCGCCGGCGGGCACTTCTTCGCCCTCGAACAGCCGGAGACCCTCGTCCGCGACATCCGGGCAACCTTCGCCCAGCTGACCTGACCGCAGAGTGGGGCGAGAGCCAAGGCCAGTCCCGATTCGGTCGAACGTTAGCCAACGCTGGGTCAACAGGGAGCTTCTCGCGTCGCCATCCCCGGCCCTGAACGCCGGGTTCGCCGCCGACGTCGAGGCGTCAAGGACGCGAGCCGCGGGTCACGTAGAGCGTCCGAGAGTTCGTTCACCGTTATCAGCGCACTGTGGTGCGACACGGTCATCGGTACCTCACTTCAGTCGGTTCCCAAGGCGCAGGGCGATCTGGTCCACGAGCCCGGTCATCTCGACAGTGCCCAGAGGCCGGACAAAGAACAGCACCCGGCCGACGCCTGCGGCGGCGTAGGTGTCGACGGCGTCAACCTCACCGTCAAAAAGCGTGACCGGGATGGGCTGATCGCTGCCGGGCTTGCGGACAGCCCTCGCTCTGGCGGGGCTCTCCGTCGGCTTCCCGGCTGCGAAGACAGCACCGGGCGGCGCGTCAAGATCAGCTGGCCGTTGGTTCCCGCGAGCATCCGGGCGGCCTTCGTCCGGGCCGACAGCTCGGCAGTGCTCGCTTGGGTCGTCGCGGCCCTTCTCCTTGCCCTGGCGCCATCCTCGCTCAGGACATACCTCCATACGGACAACAGCGTGGTGTCCGGCGGCATCCAGGCCCTGATGCTGGCCTGCTCCACCCTCGCCCAGCTCGGCGGACGCAGGCATCGGTCGCGGCCCCCGCAGATCTTCGGACTCGTCCCGCTCGTCGCCGGGCCGGGCATCCTCGCGGGGGCAGCTGCGGCCGCCTCCGCGGTGCTCTGCGCGCTGGCGGCCGCCGTCGCCGGAGTCGGCCACGGTCTGGTGTTCAGCGGAGCTGCCCGCGAGTCGGGCACCTACTGGAGCATGCTCGCCACATTTATCAGGAACAGCCTTCCGATCGCGAAGTCCTCTTGCCGCAACTACAGAAAGTTGTTGACGATTCAGATGAGGACATTTGATGGATAGTCACCACTATCACGCTAACGTCCTCCGGGCGAAGCGTCCTGGGCAAATAGGTAAGCCGAGTCGCAGTTCGAACCAGGTGACCATCTGCCCGCCACGCCGCCGCCATCCCCACCGCGCGGCCAGCCTGGCCACGAGCCCGAGCCCCCGCCCGTCTTCCGCGTCCCGGTCGGCCTGACGCAACTCCGGCACCCCCGGGCCGCCGCGATCAGCGACCTCCACCCGGACGGCGCCGGCGCGGGAAGTTACCGTGACCGTGACCGTCTCCCCGGGAACACCCGAGCCGCCGTGCCGGAGACTATTGGCGAAAAGCTCGCTCACAAGAAGTACCGCGTCATCCCCGCATGGATGCCCCGGGCCGAGGACGGCACCCACGAACGAGCGGACAATCCTCGTCCGCTCCGCCAGCCCGGCAACCTTCACGCTCTCGCGAACCGTCGCCCCAGTCATCAGCGCACCGCCTTCCCGTCCGCCCCGGAAGACCCGCAAGGATCCGAACGGACGCACGGGGATTCACGCGCACCTCTGCCGCGACCGTCAAGCCGAATGCACAGCGCCGGCGGCAGCCCGGAAAGGCAACCGGGCACATCCGCCGCACCTGCAGCCGGCGAAAGCCAGGCAGCCGGACATGAAGCGCGATCCCTGAGCAGGAACCCTGCCGGACAGCAAATTCCCCATCGCCCGAGAAATGTTTAAACATGCCATTAATTTCATAATGGCGATAACATATACTGCGGGAACAAATGCCGGCTAACAACGAAACGGAGGATTAAATGGCACAGAGGGTAAATGTGCTCCTCGTCGATGACATCGACGGCAGCGACGCAGCCGAGACAATCCCATTCGGCCTCGACGGCACTCGCTACGAGATCGACTTGAACACTGGTCACGCCCAGGAGCTGCGGAAGGCGCTGGAGCCCTTCGTCAAGGCGGCACGTAGGGTCAGCGCGCCCGCGGGACGGCCACGGAACCGCAGGAGCGATGACGCCAGGAACAAGGAGATACGCAACTGGGCCAGGGAAAAGGGCCTGGACGTCAACGACCGCGGCCGGATCCCTGCCCCGGTCGCGGCACAGTACGAAGCGGCGACCGGGAAATAGGCGGCACCCCTCCTCCCGCGAACCATGGTGCCGGCGGGCTCCCGGGACAAGTCCAGCCGCCGGAACGAGAAGACGCCTGACATTCCCGGCACCGGAAGCAAATTTCCCTTCATACCACAAGAAGAAACCCGGACGGCGAGGAGAATTCCGAACCTCGCCGTCCGGGTTTCTTGTTTGCGCGGCGGTCATTCGGCTTCCTCCCGGGCAATGACCCAAGGCACTCAGATCCGCGCTACCCCGCCGTACGTCTAGTGCCCAAGGCCGACCAGCAGCCCTGCCTGCGATACTCCGACCCGGAAATCCGGCTTTGCCTTTTCCTGCTCGTTCCTCTCACGGGCATCCCTGGTTACGGAGAGGGGCTGGAATGTCACACAACGCCGTACGTTTCCCGCCATGACCACCCCCAAGACAAACCAGCCGGGCCGGCCCGCGCCCGGCGCAGGTGAAGCAGGCATGGCCCAGGCCGCCGTTCCCGCGATCCCCCAGTGGGTTAAGGAGTGGGGCTTCATACCCCTGCTCGTGGTGTTCCTCATCTTGTCGGCAATGATCGCCGACGCAGGCCACGCCCACGGCATGGGCACCGGATGGTTCCTGTTCTTCCTGCTGCTCGCCGCGCACGCAGGAGCCTGGGCCTGGGACTACGACCGGCGGCTGGGCGGCGCGCGGACAGCGCTGCGGCTGGAACTGCACGCGCAGTCATGCCTGGAGGCCGTCGACGCCATGACGGGCCATCAGTTCGAGTTCTATTACGCCCGGCTGCTGGAATGCCTGGGATGGACCCGCATCCAGGTGATCGGCGAAAAGTCGGGCGGCGACGGCGGCGCCGACATCCTCGCGACCGACCCCCGCAACCGCGACTTCGCCATCCAGTGCAAGCGGTACGCGCCCGCCAAGGCGGTCGCCATCGGCGACGTGCGGGAACTGAACGGCGCGCTGGCCCATGAGCACGCGAACCGCCTGGGGATGATCGTCACGACCAGCCGGCTGACCCCGCCCGCCGGGCAGCTGGCCGCAAGGACCGGCATCCGGGTCGTCGCCCGCCCGGCCCTCGCAAGCCAGATGGCCCGCGTGCGAGACGCAGCCGACCGCAGAAGCAGGCGGCCAGCGACAGCAGCGCCGGCCGCCGAGCTGCCCTGACCCGCCTCGTGAGCACCCGCCGCCTTGCGATCCAAAGCCGCCAGCCCGGTCAGCGGGCAACCCGCTTCCCGCCGGCCTCATCCCCGGCAGCCACGAGGCGGCACTACACAGAAAGGACGCACGCCGGACTCGAACGCCCAGGTCAAGCCGGAGCCAGGCCGCCCGTGCGGCCCGTCCGTGGCCGTCCGTGGAAACGCCGACGGTGCACACCGACCGTCGTAACTGTGCACACCGACCGTCCTAACGGCCCGGACACCCGTCCGCTATGCGTCCGTGGACAGCGCAACATGACGGTGCACAGCGACACAAGCTGGCCCACAACTGGCCCACAGAAAAACGCCCCGCCAGCACGAGAATTCGCAGCTAGTGGGGCGTTTTCGCAGCGTGTGGCAGGTGTTGGGTTCGAACCAACGTAGGCTGAGCCGACGGTTTTACAGACCGCTCCCTTTGGCCACTCGGGCAACCTGCCGTATGCCGTCCGTGCCGGGCGGCATCGCAAGAATAGCCCAAGACGCGGCGGGACGGTTAGCCGACGGCCCCCTTCGG
>Ga0335072_10002012_pt1 | contig 32044 bp, 37 predicted proteins | sample Lox_Sample_21_FD_206725 | JGI IMG/M metagenome (GOLD analysis project Ga0335072, IMG submission 206725) | Soil microbial communities from Loxahatchee National Wildlife Refuge, Florida, United States - Lox_Sample_2.1 | ecosystem: Environmental > Terrestrial > Soil > Wetlands | place: USA...
GAATCAGAATCGACATCCTCGGAAATTGTGTGGTCAGCAATTCAGGGAAGATCATCGCGACGCTTCAAGGACGTACGGACAACATTCCTTGGAAAGTGGAAAGAGCTTGAAACAGGCCGATATTTCCGCAATCGTCTAGGAGCAAACAAGTCTAGCTACTGCTAACTGCAGAGGCAGAAAGGGTCATGCCGTGCATTGTAACTCCAACGTAAAACTGCACTGGAAAATGGCCGACAAGGTACATTCTCGTCAATCAACCATGTCAGTTGCTGGAGACAGGAAGAGTTCCATTACATGTATTTCCCTCTAATGCATGCATTTTCTGTCAATTAACTAATTCCTTACCTCTAGACTACGATCCATATAATGTATGGCCTCTCATACAACAAGACTTTATGGCTCATCTTCCTCTTCGCAATCTACACTGGAAATCGGCAAATCGCCCACTAAGGTCAATTCAATCTCTCCAAGTGGAGATGCGTCAGTACCAACACTCGGCAGAAGAACAGCTTCACCAAATGCCGATATCTCTCCTTGAGAAGCCCTATCTTAACATAATGCTCGTCCAATGTGAGGTATGCCTCCACATAACAAACGTCAGCTAACCGAGCAGGATAATGACACTTATCGTAATACTGTCCGTAAAACGATTAGAGAGTGGTATAACGGCGTTCTCTCAAAACGTAACCAAGAGTGGATGATTCTACATGTCATACCCAAATCATCCAGCGGTGGCAAGTCCTCCAGATTTGCAGTCAAAGGCTCCGTTTTCGATAAAATAAAAGCCGATTTCAACAGTTCCAAGAAAGATCGGTAAAAGGAACTCGTATCGTTTCACTGACCATAGATGCGCTCAATTACGCTCCTGCGATACAGAAGGAGAAGAACTGGAGATGTGGCAAGACATACTGGGCAAAATCAAAGATGGAGTCTTACAGAGTTTCGATTCAAGAGTTCTCCACTATGAAGAAGATATTCACAAGATGGATTCCCAGCGAACTCTTCCAGGCTGGAATTACTGTACCTTCTTCATTCTTAAGGAGGGATTGGCACAATCTTTTGAGCACATGTTATTGCTCGAGGACGCCTTGATCCAATACGATGAACTAGAGGCTTCGTTCTTTCAAATGTTACGAGGTATTCCACACCTTCTCCCATTCGACTGAAAAAATAGATAAACAACTTACCTGGTTCACTAGAACGGGTGGAACAGCAGCCGGTGATGACAGCGCCAATGTCCTCGATCTCTCTCATAAAGATTATCGCACTCTCATCCTAGCAAATAACATCTCCCTCTTCGATTTTCGAGTCTATCTTTTCGCTCGACAAGCATTTCTGCTCAATTCCATGGGACAACAAGCAGATATTTGTGCACGTGCACGAGATTACATTGCTACTTTGTCAAGAACCCTGCGAAATGATCGTGAGGATGCGGGAATCAGTTTTATTGAAAGTTGGATGTTTTCAGCAGCGCTGCAAATACTTGAGGCCACTAGTGATGCTCCGAGGACTCAAGCGCTGGCTGCTGCTAGAGGTGATTTATATGTCATTGCTCGTACTCAGGTTGCTGCTTGTTGCGATGAAGCTAATATTAGCTTGATAAAGTGGGGCACTATTTTCGCTTGATCCCCGAGTCTGTCCCCTTCCAAGGTCTCTTCCACGAGGTATCTTTGGACGAGGTTCCCGAGAAACCCACGAATAATTTCAAAACCACGAACGAGACGCTCAAGCATGCTTTAGAAAACGAGACGAAATTCTGCGAATTATACGAGGTACACAGTAGCATTCTTCCGTCTGACATAGACTATTACTTCCAAAGCAATCGAAGAATTTGAACACTGCAATCGTACCGGATCCGCAGAAAGCATGAGATCCGACTTGGCCTCTCTATATTTGTATGTTTCTGGTTTCTTCTCCGGCTGATTTCTAGCCATCAAAAGCAATATGCCAAAGCCGCTGGTCTACTCGAGAAACTCTTCCAAACGTCAACCGATCATGGTTGGAATATGGTCAGCTACGCCTTAATGAAAATGTACGCTGAATGCCTACGGATCACAGGCAACCTAAAGGCTCATATAAACATTCTTCTCAAAATTCTTGTTCGTCGCGCCGAACTGGCTCCTGGGGATGGCAAAACGTACATGGACGAACTAAACAATAATCTCACTCATTTTTCGTCACGTATTCGCAACTTGTCTGTTCACGGCTAACTCTAGCCCTGCGATATCCCTTACAAAATTATTTCAACCTCCAAATAGCTGCACGACCAACCCACCGGGAAAACGAGGATGGCTTCGTCATCAGTGCGGCCTTAACGAACCTTCTCCCAGACACGTTGTCGCCCATAACCTTCAAAATTAAGGTGACTTCCGTTCTCACAGGCCAAGAGCTCTGGTTCTCGGCTCCCAACATCTCTCTCCCTGCTGGAAAGTCAGAAATACAAACAACATGTAGCGTCACCGCACCAGGACAATATATCTTTGAAAAGGCGCTTTTGGAATGGCATTCTGTAGTGTTTATGCAGGAGTTTGTGGAATTGGGAAAGAAACAGTATTTGAATTTATACCCCCATGGAAATGCATTGAGCTTGAAACTGGGTTTGTCGAGGGAGAGTATATCTTTTGTGAGATGTACGCTAATGTAGTTTATCTGGATCGGCCGAAGAAACTTCAGGTCGAGATTGGTACGGGTTGGAATCACATTATTAAAGGCGAGGTTACAGTGAGCGCCCCCTCAGGGAATGTCGAGTTCCGCCTTGATGAGACTGAACTGGAGGTGTCAACGGATGTCGATGGTAATTTCATTGGTGTAGTATTTTAATATCAGGTGAGAAGACGAAGTTGGATATTGCGAGCAAAGCTCCCGTGGAATTTGGAGACGTCGCCTCGAGATCGAGCGTTAGTCTGGCTATCCCGTTTACCGCGGGCGTCGAACAGGCAGAGCTACAGGTAATTAATATTGACTGCGATTCACTATTAATGGTTAGGTAAAAATAGAAGTCAAGTATACCACATCGACAGGTGACTACCATTATTACGATTCCTGCAGTGTTCCATTAGGACTGCCTCTCTCAGTTGGAGTCACAGATTCATTCCGACCCAAATTGTTGGATTATTTAATTTCCAAGCTAATTATAGACTTGTCTCAATTTTCGCGGTTCATTGTGCTGGATCGCCTTTGCGAATACTGAACGTTCGTTTGAACAGCTCGAATGGTTTTCAGGTATGGACTGGATCCAACGAGGAAAGAGATTTAATCTGTTATCCCAATTCACCTGCCAAATTTGTCTACCAAATCGCTAGGTCACAGAAAGAGAATCTAGACGCAGATCATCCACTGACTTTTGTCGTTGCGTATAGAATGGTTGAAAAGGAAATCAATGCCGTTTTTCAGAAGGTCCTTGCAAGAATACTCTGTGAAAAAGGATTAGAAAGATTGGCTTACCGCTTATCTGAAGCAGTCTCGGGCCTTGTCAAGAACGCAGACTTGGAGAATTACAGGTTATTTAATGTGATTATGCTGAAGGACGAGAATGAGTGGATAGAGAGAGAATTCAGTGATCTATCGCAGGAAGATCAACTTGCAGTGCAGGAAGTAGCTGGCGAATTTTTGCGAGTATTGGGAGCATTCGACATGTTGACTGACGTACAGATTTTCAAGGATTACGAACCAAGTCAAGAAGAAATGAAGAATATACCACGAGAGATTATCTTTATCCCTGCAGATGTCCCTGCGGTCGACGTATGTATTACTTGCTTGACCTAATTGACCAAAGGTTGTCCATACCGTGTCATTGACAACCAGACCTCAAAAAGGTGGCTTTCTGTTTTCCCGCCCCATAGAAGCGGATTTGTCTGTTTATTCCTCATACAATTGGAATCGTGGTGATGCGTCCCCGTCGAAAGCAATCGAATGTTATTACGACATTGTTGCGGATCCCGATACCTGGCTTATCTCAGGTTGTAAAAGGGCTCAGTTCACAGTTGAGGTAATGGCATCATGGGCTTGGTTTGACAGCAGGATGACGTTAAAAAGACATTCTCGATAACATTGGTTCCGTTGAAGACAGGAATAGTGAAAATTCCAAGGGTGGAGATTGAGGTCTTGACGCCGAAGATTGTGAGTGAAGTTGAGGATGCGTCAATGCCGGATATTGTTGTGCTACCGACCAGGTTCACGGCTATCTATAAAGTAGAACTACCAGAGATACCCAGTCAGTAAATGATATAATAATACCCATTCACCGTATTTTGCATGTGAGCAGTTTATCTGCTGCTATTTTCAGATGAGATCAGTGAGAGGTCCCAGATTTGTCGATTCGGCTCGGTTAAGCTGAGGCCAATCAGACGGGGTTGAGGTTTAGCCGAGGTTTGTTGCATGGGATGATCGCATCCAATCCAAAACAAGGAACATCACAACGTCAATCCTTCACTTTGACGTCTCTTCTTTGACGACGAACAGTCAAATTAACTGCGATGGATGAAGAGGCACCTGGAACGGCACAAGGATCGCAAGATGCAATAGTAGAACCTCCAAAACGAAGAGAACGGCAAGCTCTCTGTCTCGACCAGAGGACATACACCCAAATCGTTGCAAAAGTAATACCTGTCCTACTCTGCGGAGCAGCCGGCTTTGCAACATGGGTGTACATAGCTCAACTATGTGTCAACTTCATAATACATACTAAAAAGGAGAGAGCTCTAGGAGGTAAATTTCTCCAATCCTCACACAACATCGAACTCAAACTAACTGGTTTGTAGCCGGCCTTATTTCGGCGTACTTGGTCTTGTTCCTTTTAATGGCTTCATGCTTTTTCAGAGTTGTTTTTACGAAAGCTGGATACATTCCTAGACCGAAAGACGATCCTGAAAAAGCAAACTCAGGCGAAGCCGACCCCACTGCCAGTGCAGACATGTTTGTCTGTGAAGCGGGTGGATATCCCCGATGGTGTAAAACATGTGAAGTTATCAAACCTGATAGATCGCACCATTCTCGGGATTCTGGACGATGCGTATATAAGATGGGTATGTCGTCTTTCAAATCGTTCGCTAAGACACAGACCACTTTTGTCCTTGGGTAGGAGGAATGATTGGATTTACCAGATACAAGTTTTTCCTCCAATTCGTCACCTATAACGCCCTGTATTGTGGATATATCTGCGGTACTTTACCGCCGGTAAGGACTTTTGTGTTAACATACTAAGAGAGTAGTTCCTGAGGCAAAGGTTGCAGTATAATAACGACTTCCCCGTAACATGGATTATAACACTGGTCTTGGCTGCCTTCTTCACCATCTTTATGGTGCCTTTTTCGATGTATGACTCCCCATCTTCATCTCAGATGCTAAAAATTCAGAACACATGCATATTATACACTGAGAAACATTACAACGAACGAATCCTTCGATCACAAGGTAGTCTATTCTTAATTCAAACTAATATATAGCATCGAACATATCTCTTCAACATCTTAGTAGAGACTTCCGAGCCTCAAGCCCAAGCAGAGTCATCCCAGCGTTCCTCCGCACCCCGTAATCCAAGCTCATCCGCCCGTGTGGTCGTCTCTTCCGATCCAGGTGATAATCCATGGAACCTAGGTTGGCGTCGGAATTGGACTGAAGTTATGGGAAACAATGTTTGGGATTGGTTTCTGCCTATCCATGGTAGCCGAGGCGATGGCATCCGGTTCGACTATGATCCAAAACTCGTGGAGAAGCTGCAAACAAAAGCACGGAGAGTAATTATGGGGAAACATGCTGAAGAGGACGATGCGCAACTAAGAAGGTTGGCCGCATTTGATGCGAGAGAAAAGGAGGGATCGACACTTGAGTCGCCTGACGAGATGCCTACTTGAGTTTAATTTTTCTATATTGCATTTGCATTGGAGCGGGGTGATTAGAATTATTGGTTTGTATATATGGACGGACTGGAAGCATGTTGTACCTAGGATGGAGCGGCGGTGGTATAAAGAACGGAAATATGGGAATTGTATCTGTAGCCTAATAGAGTAATATTGTTACACTCTCTTCGCATAGTGTCTGTGCGCTAGTTGCTTAATGCAGAAATAAGAAGACAGTAGCATTAGTAAGGTTTATTCGCTGAGAGCATTTCGTTGGAGATGAAATCCGGACTACCAAGAATTGTGGAAATTCTGCTCCAGCTTGAACGATTGGATTGATTGATTGATTGATCATCCCCAAACCTGGTTCCTTGAGTCACAATGACCAACACAGGAGAAAACGGTGCTGCACCTCCTTCCCAATCGCCTTCAGGGTTAATTCGTCTCCGAGTACCCTCGCTTGCGCTCGCGAACTCTACTCCTCAAACTAATGTCGCCCAAGAAACTTCCTCGAACCTTCGGCCCTTAGAGGCCAGTCTTCAGCAACTCATCCAATCCCTGCTCGAAACCGCCATCATGGTCCACGATCTCGAAGAAGGAACTGGGGAACTCCTCTTTCAGAAGATCGATGAATTTACAATGTATTTACAAGAAGTTCAACGCACATCAGCCAACGTTACAGAAACCATTCCGGAAGACGTCCTCGCGTATGTTGAAGACGGACTGAATCCAGATAAATATACAAGGCGGTTTGTGAGTGTGTTGACGAAGGATAATCAGTTTGTAAATGGGAAGATTGATGCTGTACAGGATTTCAGGGATGTGCTTGCTGAGGAGATTAAGAAGGGATTCAGTGACTTGGAGGAATATGTTGACGAGGTGATCAAGAATACTGGCGGTGCCAGGAAGACCAATGGCCCAGCCAAACAGGAAGACCATGATTCCACTCAGATCGATTAAATGGCAATGTATCTAGGATGTGAAGTCAGTAGCTCTTGAAAAGCTACTGAAGAGGGCGGACCAATTTGGTTTGGCTCGTTTTCTCGGAATCAGGATCTTGCAACCAACTCTGTGTCGACAAAGCCTACGGCGATTTCGTCTCATTGGTTCTGTAGGCACATGTCGAAGAAAGGTCACTAAAGCTGTAACCTCAAATTCTGTATTATATCGATTGCTACAATCGTTGTTATATGTACATCACACAATAGTGGAAACAGACTTTTCATATCACCTTTATGTCCTTTCCCCTCCCTTTTGCATGTCACCGTTTCACCCTGCAATCTTGAATCCAACAACCAACATTGTCGTGACCACCACATCCATAATGGCCGAAATAAGACCCAATACAAAATTATCCGGATTATAACCCCTAATCCAGCACAACTTTGAGACCCAATATGCCAATACTAATGAAGCAAGAATCTACATGTCAGAAACAGAAAAAATCTCAAGGTCTGTACGGAAATGCCGCCAATAATGAGATAAACGAAGAAAAACAATACGCTAAACTGAAAAGTCCCCAGCAACCGTATAAAACCCAAAAAGGCGAGATGAATAGGCAGAGAAATGGCGAAGAGAGTCGATATTACAATTACATTCTCACGAGATTTTATTGAGACTGTCTGATTGAATGTCGGGTTTTGTTGATTAGCATGAAATTCGGTTGAGAGACGTGAGGCGAAGATACATCCTACGTTTCCGGCTAGGGAAGCCGTCACAGGAAGGATCAGTGGTAGAGCGTCGTAGTCGTTTACAAACTTTTGCAGAAGTACTCCAGAGCCACTACGCAGTCAAACATTGGGACAGACCCGGAATACCTTGATATGACCATAGACAGAATTGTGGCAGTCCAACCTTCAAACAGTAGCTCACTTACATAGGGATTCCGCCAAACTAGAATTATAAATCCAGGCAGAGCGCATGAAAGTAAAATGAGTAGAGCAGTAGCCCAATATGTCCTAATAGCATTGACGAGCAGAGATGAAAGGAAAGTTAAGATAATGAGAGTAATGAGGTCGCCAAATGAAGACGCCAACGGAGTGGCAATGTTATCTGCAACATAAGCGTAGCCCAGAAAGTTGTGTTGTACCCGGATTGACCCGAAATCGTCGAGAAACGAGAACGAGAGATGACATGAAAGAGCTGAGGACAACACTGGATAGACTGGCACCCATCATTGAACTGACAATCATGAGAGCACTTTCGAACCACGTTTCTCTGTGTGGTTTGGTGACGTATCCAAGAACAAAGGACAATAGCCCGGCAAGAGCTCCGATTAATAATGCCTATTGTTAGATTACATCTTCGGATAGGTCTACTTGGACTTGCAGCAGTGCCAGATTGCCAATAATTATCGCATGTCTCGTGCGTTTAATATCCAACTCGCCAATGTTTGCCTAAAGTCAGATAGAACCATATGGATACCATACAGAGGTGCTCAATCTAGAGGCCAAATTCATCTCTAGACAGCCTTTGAGATTTAATAGCACCGGCACCAAGATAAAGAGCTCAGCAATTCTCGTGAAGGCTGGATAAAATTGGACCTGGTCGAATACGACCCCAGTCATTACGGATCCAACCACGGAAGCCAGTAGAGACAGCGTTGATTGACTGATCAGTTCCACAACAATCTTTAGGCCTCCTGAGAGACGCCCCAGATCGTTCGTGACGTGGAACCTCGATTGCCGTGATATTAGTCCGCGATCTTCATGCTCGTCGATGTGTGTTTCTTCATTGTCGTCAAGTCCGGACGGTCCGTCGATGCCGTCTCCATGCGACTTGGGAGCTAAGGAGCCATTCTGCAACGTGACACCTCCTCCATATTCTCCATGAGCTACGAGTTCATACTCCTCGGACTCTCGTGGTCCAAGTCTCAGTCCCGTCGACGGCATGCACTACCATTCGTTTTTCTAATCTCGGTAGTGATGCAATGGACAGACTATGGTCGAGTTCCTTGGTTCAATATTCAAGAGTCCTATCTTCGTATGACGAAGCGGGGATGTTTTTATTTCGTCTCCGTTGTGTCGGTTCTCGTTTTTTGTTTTCGTTTGCTCGGAGAATTTGTTGAAATTTTGATTTGAATTTGACACTTCGCGACTGAGCACAAGCTGGGTTTTCCTACTGCTCGCGGTCGATCGGATGAATCAAAAGTTTCTTGTGAGTGGCTTGTGTGGGCAGATTTGGGAGGCAGCCGAATTTCTCTTTCTCCCAGTCACAGCAGAGATATCACCAACAAAATCAGGCACAGCTCCTCATCGATCGACTAATTTCAAATTGTCAAAAGCGACTGAACAGCGAACTCTAAGTAGATTGGTGATACCACGCGAAAGACATTGAGAGCGCTTCCATCTCTCATAAAAATTCAGAACCAGCGAGTCAATCAGGGTAACAAAGCGCTAGGGGTTTCCCTCACTCGGGGGGTATGGGGCAGGTGCGTAACTCTCCACCGTCCCCGTCTTCCGAATGCCGCTAAAGCGATAACGTTAGGTTTCGTCAAAGAAAAGTATGTTTTCTACCACTTTCCTTGCATTTAGGATTCTAGCCAATCTAACGTGTTGCTCCGCTAGGGCGCGACTCCGATGGGGAAACAGTGAGCTCCGTCTTAGTGAAATGACTGACGTTCTCCGCAGGACCTGGAAGCCTTGCAGGATGGCGGATGGCTCTCGGACCACATAATGGGTATGTGCAGTCGAAATTGCCCGCTTAGGATGTATTTCTAACTGAGGTTTAGATGTCTATTATGACTATCTAGAGCAAGAAATATTGTCACAAGTAGAGCCATGGCGACGGAGAGTGAAATTAGTCAGAGCAACTGTCGCATACCTTATACGGCATTCTCCAGGTTAAGCGCCGGTCTTGTTGTTGCGCCGGCTAATGCATAGATGTCGCAAGCTTGACATCTGCTCTTCCAGAAAACTTTGGAACTGTCACTTACATGTATATTTACGTTACAGGCGCTTCTGATTATCCAGCTTCTTTCCCATCAACGACAATGAAGATCCTTCAGGTCACGGCGGATCGCACTGGTAATAATTTATCTTTCTCGGTAATGACCTCCAGGTCGCTTCTAGTTGTCAATCGCGGGATCAAAATCGGCTTTCACTATGATTCCCTTAACCAACGAAATGAGGAAGCCGCCAAGGAGACCCTCGGCAGGATAAGTATATTGTTGAACGAAGGTAGGCAATCCCATCTATCCCACCTTCCGAAAATAGCTAATTTGCCAAAAGACTTCAGTTACATTCGCCAGCCTTGCCCACAGCAACTCAATGTTTCTGATTGCGGCGTTCATGTTCTTTACAATACTCGCGTGCTCATTCAGCGATTGATGTATCCCGCATACCGTCCTGAGCGACCCTGGGATCTGTCAGACATACGACCCGATACACCGCAGAATAGAGCTGCATTGCGCATGCTCTTTCAACAAAAGCTATTGGAACGGCTTTCAAGCACCGAGCGCGAATCCGTATCATGAAAAATACCCTGTCGCTGTGAGATAGTCACTGTTGCACTCCTTAAGGTTTTGAATGTATTATGGCAATATACTTGCATATCGGTCTGCATAGCTTGTCGAAAAGCATAAATCATACTTGTATATCGAGGCAGAGTTTGGCGTCAGGAGAAAGTTTTGTAGTCTGGGTATAGTAGGTTTCCTGATATGGGATGTATGTATTTTACTGCTGCAGTCTTTCTCCAATATACCTATAAAGATCTCTTAGAATTTTTCAACCAAAATGCGCCCCACAACGCCAGATCAACAAATAACAAACAAAAAGCACAACTTCACTGCTTCCCCATCTCACCCATTATTAAATATTGAAGATATCCCATATCGACATCCCACTGTTCCAGATAAAATGCATCATCTGCCGTACTGAAATCACAATCGGAAATCTCATCGCTTCTAAAACCGCTTCTTGCTTTTCCAACATCCACTGACTCTCAGCAGGATAATAAGCATCGCCTCCAAATGCAATCCCGGCAAGCGTCAAACACCACGTCTCACCACTCAGTCCCGTGGTCAGGGAGGCAAAACTCCGACAAATATCAACACCAGTTTGGTACCGTCCAGAAGACGGAGGATTGGGTCCTGAGGCAGGCCACAAGATGAGAGACATATAAATCTGTATCGCTCTCCAATGATTCATCATATGCACAAACTGCTGACTATAAATTGCCAATGGGGGATGATTCAAAAACGGAACGGCAATAGTAGCAGCAGGCAATCTACCCATTTGTGCCAACTTTTCGTTTCTCTCGGCTTCCTGTACAATTGGCTGGAAACGCCATTCTTGTAGATCGTTCAGCAACTCGGAGAATTGTTCCATAATTTCAGGAGCCAAAGTGGATGCTTCAGGGTTATCTTTCCGATCTTTGTTGGCGACACGGGCAAGGATTGCGGCACGATGAGCCAAGTCGTCTAAGGCGAATTTCACCATGGCCCAATCTGCCGCCAATGTTGCGTTGGGATCTGACGCTGCAGTGATCCAATTTCGATGGAACGTCGCTTCACTGGGAGATACGGGAGGGAAAATAGGTCCGCCCTGGAAGAAGGGAACCCCCAGGAGTGCTTCCATTCTATTCTGGTAAGAAATGTTTGAGAAGGACTCTGTTACCTGTATGCGCTTCTCCATACTAACATGAGCAGGGCCGAGACACCACCAAATCCAGCCGTCGATTCACGCGTGTTATTTAGGACTTGTTGCAGCACTTGATACAGGCCTCGCAGATGCAGAGTAGCTGACATCGAAGACCCCGAGTTGACGTCGAGCCACAAAAGCAGGAAGATGGCTATAGCGTCATTCTCGGAGAGATCACGAGGATCGCCACCCAAGGAAGATTGTAGGAGTTGAAGGGCTTTCTGCTTGTGATAATAATGACGAGAGGGTAGAACATCGAGAGGCTGACTCCCAGTTGCAAGCATGGTGGAGATGGATAGGATGGAATGTCGCATAGCTGGATGATCAATCGAACGAGCGAAGAGATCCTGCACAATCGTAGGGAACAAGTCGACAAAGGTCATGAGTTGAGGCATTCGCTGCAAGAAATAGTCGAAATACGGCAGGTCCATGTCATCCACAGTCTGTCCTGCAGCAATTGGTTCCCTTATGGCAAGAGTTGAACTGAAGTAATCTTCTAGATCAGCATCATCTATTCCTTCCAGAGCCTCGAGACGTGGAGTATTCAATTCAGAAACTTCCCATTCGGCAGAAGGTTCACAATACGATGCAGATAGGTCTGAGAATTCGGGAGATGCAGTGATTCTCGTGGGCGGAGAGATGTGAGATTCTGAGAGAGACGAGACCGACTGATTTGAGCGTCTTCGGTTTTCTTTTGGTTTTTCTGCAGGGATTTTCGTGACTGAATTGAATTAGCTGCGACGGGATAAGGGGTAAGTTGTACCTTCAGGTTTACGTGGTTGTTTCTTGACCGAAGACGTAGGGGAATCTTCTCTTTTGGCAGGTGGTTCGAACTGCTCGAATCGAAATAATGAGTCGATATCATACTGTTCCGGTCAGTTTACGTTAGTGTGTATATTTGTTACCTTGCATTCAAGGTTATTCTTTACGCAGAAGGAACATGCGGGTTGTTCTGCGAAGTATAGTTAGAAGATTGAAATAGATTTGAGAGTAATTCAAGAGATTTACCTTCTGTACACTTTCGCTTTGCGGTTCTAATTGAGGATTAGCAAGGGACAAGAAATTAGAAGGGAGATCTACTTGCAAGAAGTACATCCACGATGGCTTCGTGGTCTGCGAGTCCGAGGCTTTTTGGCAAGGGCAGTTTCGGACTTCATTTTGGGCAACTACAACGAGAGCAGGAGACTGACGAGGGACAAAGGAAGCGGAAGAGGGCGGGAGAGGAAGAATCGAAGGGAATGGAGATTGAAAGTCGACGGTTAACTAGAGAACCAGGGGCCGTGGAAGTAGCAGGAGAGGTTTGAGGTCGATTTCGAATTAATTTATTTCGCAGCGAAGTGATGTGTGGTGCTGGCTTTCGAGTTCGCATGGAATTATAAGTATTTTGAATATTCAAATATTGGACATTGCCGGTTGAGTGTTCCTTTTTAGCTTATTTTTTAACTAAGGCGGAGTGTGAGTCGCGAGTGATTGACTAAATATTCGGCCCTGTCAGAAATTGCCTTCTCCGGCATCAGCCGCAATCCAATAGGAGTTAGGATTATTGGCCGCTTTCAATTATTCGCAAATATCTTTTGTAACTGACGGACGACTTTGTCGCACAGCCTCACACCCGACCCCCCTTATACCCCCAGTCGATTAAGGACGCCGTCGGAGCCATAAAAGCCTCAACTCAAACTCTGTTTCCTCCTAATGCGCTAAAGCATCGGTTGAGCGCCGTAGCTGCCCTCAGTCTCTGTAGGCATCTCCGTTGCAGAGATTCGAGCAGGAAAGCTTAGAATGGTTGACTAATTATTCGTAATAAGATTGATCTGATGATTCTGAGCCTATCTGTGCCTGTCCCGTGCTTGGCACACACCTGCTGCTGCTGTTTCAAAGGATACCATCATCCACACCCACACACACACACACTCAAACTTGAGTTTCATATACCCAATTAGGAAATCTCTCAGGAGAGAGATCCCGTTGCTCCTCGAGTCCTCGCCACAGAATGAATCAGGTCCTGCTAGACAGACCCCCCATATGATCCCCTACGTCAGTCTCACATTCTCCCGGCGCTGCGCCGCCCCGCCGGCATACCTCTCGTCGCACAATATGCATAACAAAAATAGTAGACATAAACTATAATCTCGAGTACAGCATGGAATTGCATTATCCTTTGCCATTGCTTTCACTCCACAAAAATGTACATAGTTACTCTGATCTATTCTTAGCTCTAGCCAGAAAGGGAAGTATTCTCTGGGCGTACTGAACAACTATCTAACTGAAGATATGGATTTTGTGATCTTCCTTGTCGTCCATTCTTGCTTCTAACCTCCCGAAGCTAAATTCCATATATCGGCAAATGCCGGCCTGAAGTAACTTAATGGGCTGAAGTAGCCGGATTCTACTAAAATAAGCGGTAGGGCGGCTCCCGCCGCGATATGCGTATTTTAAGGGGAGTAGGTGGGTTAGGGCTGTACAGGAATCGTTAAATATCGGTGTCCAAGTTCACCTCAGCGATTTTCATGACGAGCTTAATACCTGCGGCTGCGCGGCCATTCCGACTCGCGCTCATTCAACTTGCAACTACGAAGGATAAACAGCTAAATCTGCGCAGGGCTCGTACACTTGTCCGAGAAGCATGTCAGAATGGCGCCAATGTAGTAGTTCTTCCAGTAGATCCCCTCGCTCGAACTCCTACTTCTCCACAAACATCTAACATATATAGGAATGTTTCAATAGTCCTGTGCGACCTTATATCCTCTCGTTTCCTGACTTGAGTTTAGTATGGAACCCAATATTTTGCTCAGTATGCCGAAACAATTGATCCACCACAAGAAAGTTATAACGAGCTATCGTCAATGGCAAAGGTACTGATAGTAATTCATCCAGTTCTGATACATTGGTAGGAGAACTCTACATATCTCATTGGAGGCTCAATTCCAGAACGAAAAGACTCGAAATTATTCAATACATCCTTAACTTTCTCCCCAAAAGGCTCTCTTCTCGCTGTCTATCGCAAAGTGCATCTCTTCGACATCGATGTTCCCGGAAAAATACGATTCCAGGAATCAGAGGTCCTGACAGGAGGTGAATCACTAACAGACTTCGATTCAGAATACGGAAAAATAGGGGTTGCTATCTGCTACGATGTTAGGTTCCCGGAAATGGCGATGGTGGCAGCCCGTCGAGGCTCAGTTGCGATGATTTATCCAGGTGCTTTTAATCTAACCACTGGTCCCTTGCATTGGGAATTACTTGCTCGAGCAAGAGCTGTCGATAATCAGATCTATGTGGCTATGTGTTCGCCCGCTAGAGATATGAATGCATCCTACAATGCTTGGGGTCATTCCACAATAGTCGATCCTAATGGCGAAATTATTGCCAAAGCAGGGGAAGGTGAAGAAATCATCTATGCCGATTTGAGTAAGATTCATGGCATACACTTGAATCTCATTCTTAGAACCCGAGAGAATGCAAGAAGTTCGAAGTTCAATCCCTGTAACAACACAGCGAAGGTAAAGCCTCCTTTCACGATGTTTTTAACACCACAGATTCGATGTGTACGATGATGTTGCAAAGCATTTTAAAAACGGGTCACCGGTAGAAGAATTTTCTCTAGACTACAAACATTGAAGATCGATCTATGTAGTGACTGCTCTAAGGTTATTGTATAATAGCTCATTCGATCCCTGCTCATTATCATTTAAGCTATAGTAATTAGCAAAATAGTGACATGGACGCACAATCGAGAAAGTCAGCAGCTATTAACAGCTCCAATGCCATTTCAACAGGAAACTTGAATTCCTCAGGGTTCGGATTGTCTTTGTTCGCGTAATTGTAATACCAGTATTCGCAGCACTTATCCAAGTGCAGAGCCCTGGTGTTTCAGCCGCGCTCTTCACGGGGAACGTACTTGATAGACTGTAGCCACGCTGCATTCTGTGCTGTTTCTTCAAATCGCCCTTCTTTTTGGAATAAGCAAGCAAATCGAGCAGTGTAATACCATCGAACATGTCTTTAATGGTGCGCGACACGGAAGTCGCGACACTCTTTTGCACGATGAACTTGTGATTCTGGTCTCGGTTTTCTTCATCGTCACCAGCATACAGTGTAGTGTACTGATCGTAAGCGAGGCCTCAAGTGGACATATGAAGTTCTTACTTTCTTTGTGGTACTTGACGATTCTTGCGCAGTCATGGCGTGGCCGGAAAGGTTGGTGTACAATCAATCTGAATTTTTATGTAGATCAAAGATCGCCAATACCCGTGAGATCTGTTACCATAAATCCCTCTAACTTGGCAGATGATTCCAATAATGGGTATCCTATTTTGAATGTTGAAGTATAGATCGCTATATTCATTTACGTTTGTCTTCTATTACAATGAAGCTCTTTTTGACACCCCGTTTTTGTAGCGCATCAACCACGGCATCTGCGAGAGGTCCTTGTACCATAACCTCCATGATTGGCTGCTTCGGCGACGCAGATAACAATGCTTTCCGTTAATGATATAGAGGAGACGGACATACCTCCGACTGAAGCCGATGTCGCACAAGTATTTCGCAACTCTTCGGCGATCTCATTAGGATTGAGAAAGAACGCCTCTAATCCCCAGAATCGTGTTACAGTCTTCCTTCCTTGACGAGTTTCAAGAACAATGTGAATTTTTGGAGGCTTTCCTTTCCTACCAGCGTAAGTGCTAATTCTCTTAGGGAACAAGTTACCTTGTCTCTACTTTGCCGCCCATGTCGATGGTATAATGTGGGCTAGAGGAATCTAGTAGTCGCTCTACCAGTTTGTCGCGTGCCAGATACTCAAGGTTCGCCTCATCTTGTTTGAGCAGCGGCTGCAGGTTATAGTCAATACGAATTAATCGCGGATTCCGTGAGTTGACTAGATTCGGGTTTGCCACCAGAAATTGATTAAGTGCTTCCCTGATCTGGGATGCATTATAGAGGTCATTGGTTCTCGGAATTAGTTTCGTTGGAAGAGATGTTACGATTTGGCTTGAGATTCAAGGATGTTTTTGAGAACTTTTCCGGGTTTAAATAATTCGCGTAACTGGGCCGGCTGAGCAACCGTAGGAGTGGTACCGGTATCATTCGTGCCCTTGTCCAACTCCCTTGGATCGAGATCATAGGCTTCAAATTCATTGATAAGTTTGTGACTCCAGTTAATGGTCATGATGACAGTTTCGCCGCCTCGATCTTTGGTCTTCATTATGCCTTCCTTTTCCATGTACTTTTTCAAGAACGTAGCAGCTTTCTTCCACGACGTCTTTTTGAAATTGTATTGCGCAAAGGATCGTGGCAGGTATGGATTTAGATGGCTTGCGACAAAGGTGGAAGATGTTAGTGGCAACGAGATCGTACTCTGTTTTTCTGACACCTTCAGATCATACAAGCCATACAGTGCAGCTTTTTTGAAAGCAGCGTCGATTTCTACAGCATTAGTAAATCCAAGTGGACAAGTGACCAGAAACCGAGGGTTCCACAGCATCACCCTGAGATTGAGCCATCGAGATTTCTTCTGATTCAGAAGCATCCGTTGGAACAAGGGGTTGTTCCGTCTCGTTTATCTGGCCAATGCTGTGAGGTTCCAATGACAAGTGTTCTGTGGCCTCTTCAAGTTGGCTTTCGGCTAGCAGCCTTTCCCGTTGAGGAGGGTCGTGCTTAGCCCCCATTGCCCATAATTCGTCCTTGTAACAGTGAACAAGATAGACAGCTTTTCCCTTTTCTCCACCTGCCTTAGAAAGTTTTCCGATATCGAAGGCCGCCACGCCTACTGCAATCGGCACTCCTTCATCGAGAGCTATTGCAGTGATATCGCCGAGTTTGATCTCCGTATCCCAACCTCTCAGCCCAGGAGTCATTAGATCCGCTCCCTTTTGAAGATTCTGAAGTACAATCTCTGGTGTGCTTACAGTTTTAAGCATATCTGGAAGATTCCATAATGAATACACTACGGCTGAGCTAAAGTCTGGGAGACGTTGTACCCGTCGGTATTAAGACATCATCACGACGTCCCGGAGGCACGATGCGAATCCAAAGAGGTTGAATTCCTTGTTGATCATAATAAATTACTCCGGGTTCATCCAAATGAGTCGTAAACTTGGCAGACTATCATTAAGAAACCGCGAATTTGCAAAACAGAAGGATGACTATACCTGGGCACCGTCGGGTAACAAGGAATTCCTGGAGGCAGGGTCGAGATGATCGAGTGAATAAGACTGAACTATCTGCTGTATTATTTTCTTCCTGTCAGAAGATCGTAGAGGCGATATGTTCTTGACATTTGGAGGTTTCTTGAACATGGAGAAAGTCGGATTCTACTTTCAAGGAACAATAATTCGAACAAAACGATCGGCGAAACAAACGCTGCAAAAAGAGTGATATAGGGTTAGGGTTATGATGCGGTTTACTACTTTCCATCCAATAACAAGTGAATGGCAAGGCCACAATTTTCATTTTGTGCATTGCGACGAGGGTTAGGGTTGTGGATAACTACGGACGGTTGGATTGGGTGGTTGCGTTGTTCTGCGCGGTCCGGATTGCAGCATTGTGCCATTTTTATAGGCGTATCAATTTATGGCCCAGACTTTTTGGGTGTTTGTAGTCCTCGCTGTTTAAAGTTCAGATAGGCGCTATCATCCCCCAAAACCAGAACTTACAGCCTCACAAACAGCAAAGCCAACAAGAACAAGAGGCTAAGGAGGAAGTAAAAGCGATACACAGAAGACCGACTATATTCTCTGTTGAACTTATCGCGTCCAACTTCCTACTCCTTGGATGGGTACAGAAACTACAGAGAATGTTTCACCTCCTGAACAGTTAAAGGAGTCACTTCGCTCTACTTCGCCAGTCATGAAATCAGCGATAAATGGGACTTCCTCCTCTATCCCTTCCATTGACTCGCGTCAAAAGTCTAGCTTCCAGTCCTCAGGAATTCAGGCCCTGCTTTCGAGAACAAGTCTCGCCAGATCACAAGGCTTACTGCGTCCCATAGCTGACACGCCTCCGACTGCTCCCGCTTCTCCCAGACTTGGACCGTACGCTTACCCCGTCTTCCATATACTAACCTATTCTTTAGAATGAAAGCAACGACTCTAGTAACAACCTCTTGCATCTTGTCTTCGGCTCAGAGCTAACCTGCTCGCTTTTAGGATATCCCCGGCCTAACATCGTCAAAAATTTCACCTGACGGCAAGATTGCACAGATAGATATCGGCTCCAAACTCGTAATTGTGTGTGCTGTCTAGTTTCTTTCTAATGGTATAAGGTCATGGTTGGTGTTCCTGCCCGCGGAAAAAGTTATATTACGAAAAAGTTCGCTCCGTATTGTCCTCATGCTGACCTTTCTAGGCTTGCAAGATATCTGAATTGGTACAGACCTCTCGTCGACATTATTGCACTTTCACTCACACTTCTTTCTAGGCGCCAACATAAAACACGTATCTTCAATGTAGGAAACCGGCGGCGTTTGGCCCACAAACTTGAAGACGACTCCGCGCACGCCACAGAGCATGATGCTCGGTTTTTCGATCCTAATAATGCCGAATATAGCGCTACCAGAGACGAGCTCGCAATGGATACGTTGGAAGAACTTTTGCACTGGCTGCTCGAAGAGAATGGGTCTGTCGGAATTTTAGGTATTTCATTTTGGTACTGGTGCTCATGTCAGACGCAACAAATTCCACCAGAGCTCGACGGACTAAAATTCTCGATCGTGTGCAGGAAATCTCAGATCTCAACATTCTTTTCCTCGAAAGCATCTGTACAGACAAAAAGGTCTGATTACTCTTATCTATACTAAAGTCGATAGATTCTGGAAAACAACATGCGACTTAAGCTGAGCGGACCTGATTATAAAGGCATCTCCCGTCGGTCAGCAATGACTAATCCCAAGATATGGACCCTGTTCTAGCTCTCGAAGACTTCAAACAAAGAGTTGCGAATTACGAAAAAGCTTATGAACCGATCGGTGACTATGAAGAGAACATTGAAGGTGTCCAATACTGCAAGGTTCAATTCGCTGATTTCATTGCTGAGTGCATCAGATGATCAATGTCGGGAAAACGCTCGTTGCTCACAACATTCAAGGCTTTCTGGCTGGTCAGGCAATTTTCTTTTTGTTGAATTTCAATCTCGCGGAACGCCAGATATGGATTACACGCCACGGTACTCTCTCGAGATGCCCATCTGACTTTGCAGGTGAAAGTACAGATAATGTTTTGCATAAATTAGGTGGAAGTATGCCCTCAGTCACTGCCACCTGACCGCGTCTAGATGCTAGTCTCACAGAAAGAGGAAGAAAATACGCAAAAGCCCTTGCAAACTTCATCGACTGTACATTCTGCTAGCAAGCCGCGGCTAATTCAACAGTCCAAAGAGAAGAATTTCGAAAAGACGAGATCGAGAAGTTCTATGCAGAGAAATTTGCGGAACCCTCTATCAAAATCTCAGGATCCCCTGGTCCTGCTACACCGAATGGTATATCCTGTTCCTCGTATTTTCATTGACCTAACAGATTGGCTTCCTCCAGAAAAATCATTCAGCGTGAGTGTTGTATCGATATTCCGCACTAACAGAAGGTTTGGACTAGCATGCTCAAGCGAACACGGGAAACGGCAGAGTATTTCGATGAAAATTTGTACGCCGTGAAAGCTATGCGGATGCTCGATGAGATCGTGATTCTTCCATTGTCTCGTGGCTGACGGCAGAACGCTGGCGAGTGCGATGGTCTCACCCCCGATGAAATACAGGAACTTTATCCCGAAGAATTCGAACTTCGTAAACAGGATAAACTTCATTACAGATACCGCGGTACTGGCGGCGAGAGTTATCTCGACGTTGTTTTTCGTTTGCAAGGCGTCATCATAGAGATTGAACGGTTGCAATGCCACGTTTTGCTCATTGCACACCGTGTTGTCGCCCGCATCTTGCTAGCCTATTATCTCAATTTATCTCATCAGGTACCTGCTCTTTGATGAAGATGCTGACTTAAAAGGAAATATCCCATCTGGAGACCCCTGTCAACACTTTGTGGTGCCTTGAACCCAAACCTTACGGCACAAAGGTAATGCCCTGATTCGTATGTAGTCTAATAGTGAACAGGTTAGGAAGTTTGAATATCGTGAGGAGGAGAACAAGTTTATAGAGTGCAACTTATCACCCGGTAGCCTTTAGGTGCATAGCGAGTATGGTTTCATCGGGTCTGGTTTTGATTGAGCGTCTCGGCATTTACTCTAATACTACGTTTAATTTGCTAACTCATCCAATTTTCACTGCTGACCCTTTTCTATCCATCCTTGCCGATGTTGAGATAGCGCTTGTAGCCGACCTCTTTACATGCATGTTCAGTCAATGATTCTGCCCCCTTGATGGAACCAGTGAGCTGTCCTTTCGGGACAACAAATTTCCACCAACCTCCGTCTCGTCCTATTGCAACAACTCCCTCGCCTTCACCCCACCATCCTAACTTGAAGAACTCGTGTTTCGATTCCACGGGAATATGAGCCTTCCCAAATCCCCATCGCGATTGAAAATACTTGGGGAGCAACGATCCCAATATGGGACTAGCCAGGGAGGACTGCTTGTTCCGTTCAGGTACGCCAGGTGTCGTTGAAAGTGAAGAGAGAGAGAAGAGATGTAGAGTGCCTTTGTCGGATACGACTGCGATCATGTCTTCCACCGCCGAAAGTGTAGCGGATGCAGAGGGAGGTGGAGGGGGTGGGGAAAATGCGATCGCGTGGATATCGGCTCTATCTACCCCACGCCGTAATTCCACTAGACAAGCGCAAGACCGGGTGTCCCAAATCCGAACCAAAGTTCCCTGAACTGAGGCCGAGGCAAGCATAGTGCCTGCATGATTTATTGATAGACAGGCTAGACGATTCTCATGAGCGGTGATGAGGGATATATTTGTTGGGAGGCCTTGGAACCGAGACGACATCTGGTTTGAGGTCGATGTCGGGGGTGTAAGGTCCACAAGTTGAATATGTCCGGGAGACCTTCCCGGAAACGCCAACAAGGATCGAGACGGCGACGGAGATAAAGCACAGAGCCCTTGGTGATCAGAATGTTAGATCAACACTCTTACCTTTTTCGTTATCCGTGGTTTCAAATGTGTGCATTTTATGAGGCGGGTTGTGAAATCGATAGACATGAACCCGTCCAACAAGCACGGCAACGATTCTGAGTCTCAGTAAATGTTATGCATGCGGGGTCGTACACATCCCGTCGCAGTCGCACCGACAGTACTTGACTCTTGAACTCCATTTCAAATGCCGGTTTCTTCAGCACATCATCCCACATCACGACCTTTAGGTCCGCTGTCAGCCGCTAAGACAGCAGAGGGAATACCTTGTTCTGTGGAAATTTGGGTTCTCGACCTCCGCCGACAAGAGCGATCCAATTTGTCCTGTCCAGCATCTCTACTACCCCTATTCCCCCATCCGTGAAATCCCGCCGCATACGCTCTCGAAGAGGGTCTGTTGTGTATACTCTAAAGCCATTTGAAAGCCCCACAGCAAAATGCGAGGAGTCTTGGTTAAAGGAAGCACATAAGACCGTAGGTTGCGACGAAGACATTTGCTGGAGCCGAACTTACCTCTGGCAACGACACAGCGGCGCCATGATACCGAAGCCCGATCGACGAACGTTTCGATTGATAGATGGATGTGTTTTGCAGATCTGTCTGTGGGACAGATTAAATGACGATCAATCCTCTCGAAATCGCCCGATCATCCCCGTTGTCGACGTTCATCAATATGAGGGGTTGGGTCACGCTAGCGACAACCTTTGCACCTTTCAATGAGCGAATATGTCACGGCTGCGGACCGTAGCGATAAGCCAAACCCCACGCGAACTTGATATGGAGGGTATCAGCTGCATACCACGCATACGACGAGTACCACCAACTCGCCCAGAGCTAGACCTACATTGTAAGTCGTACGTCATTTCGAACTATCGCTCGTAATTCCCGCTAACTAGTACTAGCAACTACTGCAGTCAACAATGTATGGCCTGCCACGCGTACGGATACTAGCAAATACATATGATGCCTGTCTTCAAACATGTGCGCAGCAGCAGAATTCTCCCAAGAGGCTAAACCCCTTCCTGCCACTGCAAAAAGCATCAATTAGTTTATGCAATCGGATGTCTGCCTGTGGTTTTGTTGTCAATACCCAAAAGAAAGCTGAGATCACAATTTAGTAGGTACTGGTCCAGACAGCAGCAGGACCCCGAAAGCTATAGCTACAACTAGCTACTAGTATGCATCATACTTTACTCGTGATCGAGGAATTGCATACTACTATTTGCATTTACAGAGCACAGCTGGCCGATGATTTTGAATAGTTCAGCCGGCAGATATGGGTGATACCTAGCTATAGCTATGGATATGGATATCGATGCATGTCACGGCGTGCACGTCGACAATCCACATTCCCTACCAGATATACCATATGCATCTCCAATGCATACTATAGCTGGTATGATCGAAACTTTAGAGCAGCTGCGGGCATTGTCTCCTCGATTGCTTATTGCTTAATTTGCACCTCTGAAGGCACTGGTACTGACACGTTCCCGCTGTGTTTGAGCCTAGCTTATATATAGATCACGGTCGCGGGAGTACATGGTATTCAATTTCAAGTAGCTACTAATATAGCCAGCTGCACCAAAAAATAGGGTTCTCTGAAAAGAATCGAACCCAGCGGGAACTATCTTCATGCACTGCGGCCGCAGCAAAGAGTCTATATATTATACTAGCTCCAAAGTCCAGCCGCGGCCGTGCATTTGATTTCTATTGCTGCAGAACAATCACTAGCCAGATCAGTACCATATGCATGCATATGCTAGTGTTATGCACATGCATGGCAGGTATGCATAGTTAGTAGCTTAATTCTTGTTGGATCTTTACCAAAGAGTTTTTCTTAGTAATAGATGCATGGCCAACTCGGAGGACACGTGCTATACCTAACTATTTGGATGTGTGCTGGGATAATTTGTAATTGAATTGGCCATGGAGAGTTTTTAAGAATTAAATTTACTATCATTACTAGCCAGCAGGTAGGCATACTACCATGTGGACCTTACATGGTAGCAGCCAGTTAGTGTCAAGGTTCAAGTTGAACAGCAATAACAGCTTAAGTAGCAATCTGATGCAGCTAGCAGCTGGCTATTATTATCTGTATGCATATCGAGTAAAAAATTCAAGTTCATTCTACTTGTACCAAGGAGTTGGTTAACTAGCTATAGCGAGCTAGTTTATGAATGGCCGTTCATGCTCAGCTGCAGAACAGACCGATTGCGCAAAGATATATGTGTACTTAGTAATACTACCATCGGTTCGAAGAAACTGTCATCTGAAAACCACGTCAAGAGTTTGTCAGTTCCAGGACATATGGATAAACATACTCGCGCTTAAACAATATCAACCGCTATATAGCTGTAGCTAGTATTGCGGGTCAGGAACGTCCTCGACAGTAACAGATCTCCTCGATGTGTTTTCTTCATCCCTCTTTCTGGACAATGTCTCCCTTATCACCCGTTGAATTTCCATATCAATTAGCGCATTTTCATCACTATCCTCCAGCAGCTCATGCTCCTGCTCTTCACCAGATGCGTTATCAGCTCCAACTACACTGGCAGTGTCAGGAGTGTTAGGCCGCAGATGCTTTTCAATGCCATCTATTACCGCAACAATGTCGGTCACGATTTCCCTCCTCGCCTTTCGTGTCACTACAACATCCTCCACCGACTCTACAGGAAGAACCACGGCATCAACTTCGTCGAGAAGGTCCTCCAATTTGGCAATATGATGCTGTAAAACTTTTTGCTCTTCGGCTGTTGGTGAAGTGTCGGAGCGAATGGAAGGGGGAATCGATGTCAGTTCGGCTTGTAATTTCAAACGCAAATTTCCGAAGGATCGTAAAGTTTCCGAAGTAGATGTCGGAGGTACCGGTAGAGAGGATTCGGTAGCAACAAAAGATTCACGACGAGAGGAATTTCGACGAGACCCACGCTTGTTCACGTATGTCTGCTGCTCGGGGACATATTGCGAAAACGTTCGGTGGTAATGTTTTGGAAGTTCATCGACAACAGGAGTCCCCTCCGGGGGCTCGTCGGGCATTCTGTAAGCGGGTCTGTATTGATGACGTCTGGTTGGACGTCGGTGTGGAGAGGGATCTAGGAGCTCTCTAATTTTGAGTAGCCTCGGAAGCCCCCTTCCTTCCGATAGTCCCTGAGCCGATTGCTGCTCGTTTTCGCTCAATATCTCCCTAGCGCCCTGATCAGCCATCTTTCGGGACAGCAATGTGACAAAGGGTAAATACATGACAGCATCTCTCATAACTCGCTCTCCAATGCGTTCTTTTTCCAGAATCTCTTCGATGATGTCTTGGATTTCCGCTTCTTCGATCGCCTCACGAAGCTGCTGAGCTCGAATCCGGCGTAGAGTGGCTGCGCGAAGGCCCCGGATTCGACGTTCTTCTTCTTCAAGCTGTTCCCTTTGTGCATGTAACCGGGACTCTTGATCTGCCAACGACATCAAGTTCTGTCGTAAGATGTATGTAGGAACAGTTGTCGTAGAAGTATAAGTTGCATACATTGTTGTATGGGGATCGTAAGGATTAAAGTGGAACATGTTTCGGCGGCACCGAGAGGTCCAAAGCTTCAAGATGAGAGACGTGAAAAGACCTTGCTAGCAACGAAGCGACTCCGTTGCCTTTTATCCTGTTCCCCTGGTTTAGTAATGGGATTGATGAATAGTACTGATTGCTAATTGAGGGTCGGCCACGCAGTACGCGGAGGGTTTCGTGATCAATTTCTAGAAAGACCCACGGAGCCAAGATTGATTAATAAGTGGATGGATTCCATAGGATTGCGCTTCTGGCAATCAAAAGAAATTTACCACTGATTCTCTGATTGGAAAACTTTATTTGAATTGCGCGTAAAAGCGACCCTTCTGTTGAAGTCCATGACTGTTTTCTTTGCGTAGCCCGCATATGACTCGTGCATATGCACAGCAAGCCCACGTATTCAATTCCTCAATCGATGGTGAACTCCATTAACTACAACGGTAACGCGCGACAATCGCTTGTTTTACTTCACAGAGTAGTAATATAGCTAATCGAACGGAGAAACGGACATAATTAAATATTCACAAGGACAAGAGTAGCGTATTATTCCAAGACAGTTCCAAATTGGCCACTATATGCTTCATACCATTCCCTTATTATTTCCGTTAAACCATTAAACGCGCCGGGACCGATAGAAGATCTGTCACGCTAACTTTTCCGCTTCGGAATGACATGATAAGGATGTTTATGTTTCACAGGCATCGGTTTGCCAGACATTTTGCTAGCGTCAAATATACCACTCTGTACCCTTGTCAATTCATCGGGCTCAAGCACACAACATTCGATGTCTTTGTAGTACGCATCCTTCTTGATCTCATATGCCTTAATTCGTGTTTCTGGATGTGGATCCAGAAGGCGATAGAGAAGATGACGCTGTGGTACATCTAGGCTCTTGAAAAACAAGAAGTGCGGGGAGAGATGCCGTGGACCATCGACGGCACTTGCTGCCTTTGCGATAGGTTGCGGCGATTGAACAATATCGTCGGGCTTGATGATTGGGCCAGGTTTGTAGATTCTAGTCGGTTTTGTCGAAGTACTGGATGGATGGTCCTGAGTCTTAATAGAGTTGTCAAGAGACATGTCCCGCGATTGCGACTCAGCTCCGTTTGCCTTGACGGGAATTGAATTGTCAAACTTCATGGACAGGATCGAAGAACTCCTAGATCTGGGGCCGTCTGTCTCGGGTGTCCCAAATTTGAGTGAGTCTTTATCCGTTTCTGATGGAAGTGAAGGCCCTGTGTTTGACGCGGAAGACTTCTCAGCCTCCAGCGCTCTGGGAGACTCGTCATGGGTTGTATCCTTGGCGGCATTAGATTCTCGAAGAAGTTTTTTGTGCTCAAATTGGTCCAGGGAGGCGAGATAAAGATCGTAACCTTTATCCCCTTTTACGGCTTTGGCCCACATGGTGCCTCCAAACAGCAAGCAGATATAAACAACTCCACAGGCCCATACATCCACAAGAAAGCCATCGTATTCTATAAATTAGTGGTTAGTAAGTGACGAGAATATACCGTCTCTTTCACGAACTTCCGGCGCCATGTACGGCTGACTTCCGAATACCCCATGACACATGATATGTTCCCATTCTTCCTCTCCGCTTATCTCGATACTGGTTCCAAAATCAGAAATTTTAAGTTCGCCTTGGGGGGTCATCAAAAGATTCTCCGGCTTAATGTCTCTATGCACAATCCCCACAGAGTGTAAGTAAGCAACTCCCCGGATGAGCTGTTTGAAGCAACAATTTTGCTCTACCTTGGTCATGATTCGACTGGTGATGATCGTGAATAGATCTCCCCCATCACACCATTCCATTATTTCGACCCAACGGTGCCTTTCGTGATCGTAAATCAAGTTCATTGTTTCAACAACATTCGGATGATGTAGTTTGTGGGCAATCTCAAACTCAGTGTTGATTCGACGCAGGAATTCTTCGTCGGCAATATTCTCAAACTTTTTGAAAGACTTGAGAGCTACTATCCGACCGTCATGTTTGGACTCAGTGCGAGTGACTTCTGCCGTAGCACCTTTACCCGCGTGTTTTCCTCGAGACTTGATTCCGCAATCTTTCAATGTCCTTGCACGACCAATCTCTTTGGTAGCAGGGTCAAGATGTCGCAAGTCCGGGAAAGAATGAGGAATTCGCGAGGATAGAGTGGCGACTTGACCGGGAGCGTCGTTTGGTTGTTGGGCAGCGAGTTTGGGAGTGGTTGGAGCCGAGGTAGGCCGACTGTTGGATGGGGTTTGAGAAGCAGAATTGTTGGAAGAGTGGTTGGCGCTTGCGAAGATGTGCTTGATGGAATCCTTGAGAGAGGGCTTCTCTGACTTTTCCGTGGTTAAATTTGGATTAGACATCGAATGGTGCACTTTCTCTAAGATATGCAAGATTCCTTTCTCTTTCTTCGGCGGAATGGTTGTACGCGGCTCGGGAATATTGAGACTGGCGTTCTGATAATCATCATCATGACGTTCAAGGGGTGTGCTTTGGTGGGTTTTAATCGTCTGTGAACTATCTCTTTCGACTTTCTGAGATTCCTGAGCAGGTTTTGAGACGAGATCCTGGGGTTCAGTGACTTCCTTGGAGGATTTCTGATGCTCCTCACCATCCTCCTCTGGGTCCTCTGCTATTGTCTTCTCGTGATGTAGATATGTTCTCGACTGACCTCTGGGGGAGGGATGCAGGCGTTGCTCTACGTCATGATCTTCGTCGCTAGTCATTGAAGAAGCAAGAGAGCCTGATTCACAAACTGACGAATCATTTGAACTTAGACTACTGGAGATATCTGATGGGCTCCGATCCCGTGGTTCTGGATCGATCGAGATCGCTGGAGAGGAAGAGGCAAGGTCAGGTTGTAAATGTTTCGACCGAGCCATATCCGGTTGCTGGTTGGGACAGACAAAATCGACAGGGTGGAAAAGAGGAAGCTGAAGAGAATCTGCTCCGCGTTATACAGAAGTCGTGGAAGAGGCGGAGGGAATTTATAATGAGTTAAAACCAGGCATAATTGATTGGAAACCAAGCGAGAAGGCGCGAAGAATGACGAAAACAGAGACAAGAAGGAAACAGGTGACTTGGGTGGAATGGCTCCCTTTTAAAATACAGAGAATTGAAAGGCCCTTTGATGGCTTTCTACGTATTACAGTATGTACTGACGGTATTGAATATTCTGTTTTTTGTGTGGACGACATTGGCCTTTGCAAATCTTTGAAGGGCGTGGAGCGTTTGGTTGGCTGGCCGCTGCTGCCAACCTACATGCGAGTTAAATTTTAAATAAAGAAAAAGGGGAAAGAAATTCAAGGGAAGATAAATAATCTACAACTACGTTCCATCCTTGCATCTCAGTCCGTCATAAGTGCGACGTCCACAAGGCCAGTCCAGAGTAAGTATCTCTATTGCAACTGTCCGCCATTCATTTCTCAGTGTCTCAGTCTCTGTATTTCAGATATAGCTACTCGATAGAAGGTACGTATCTTTAACGTTCTCAGCCACACTTTACAAAATCCGGGGTACAATTCTATGGGATTTACGTCCTGTGGGTTAGGTTCCAGCTTTGGTCTCGACTCTTGTGGTTTTCGAACATCGAATGAACCGAGTGAACCGGTTAAGGTCTCCCAGGCGATCGGACTGGGCTCAATGAAGCCACTGTCTCGTTTGGCTCTACGATGCCTTCGCTGTCCACGGGGTTCTCGTTGTGTTGTTCCATACTCTCAACCCATGATACGAAATGGAGCACTTCGTCAATTTGGTTCTCTTCCGCCACGATTGAACGACAGCAAAACGCAGACAACATCCATTTCGCCTAATTCCAATGCTCAAAATAAGCCCCGTCCGCCAAGTAATGAAAACACAGATTCCACATCGTCAGCAGCGTCATCTTCTCCAGAAGCTTATTCATCTACAGACTCGAAACAGTCGTCAGGTTCTTGGTCCCTGATCACCTCAGAAGACTGGCATCAGTTCGAATCAAGCATTCCGCCGGAAAAACCACGAGATTGGCTCGATTCGGACGGCCCAGTCCCATTAAACAAAAATTTGCCCCTTTCTGAAGCTGAATTTCGTGCTTTACCACGACAAGACCAACGCCGCCTACTCGCTGAAGATTTTGTTCGCCTTCAACACGACTATATTCGAGGCGAGAAACTGTACGATCATACCCATTTACATCCATTCCAGGAGTCAATGGTCATGCCAATGGTAGCACCACATCGCAATTACGCTCCAGAGGGGGCTATACCTCCACCCCTACCTCATATACCATGGCAAATGAGACGTCCGTGGGTTTGGCTGGCCCAGCTTCCAACGGCATTTGCTATCTCTTGTCTATTTTTGGGAGTCTTGTATATTGCACTTCCCTTAAGAGCCAGAATGGAATTACAGGGGCTCGAAAGAAATAACCCAGCTCCTTCCAATTGGCCAAATAAAGCAAGGGATTACTACACTGTTGCGTTACATCATAAGAAGGAAGGCGAAACCCAACTTGCAGTCTGGGCCTTGCAGAGAGCTCTGGTTGAGGCTGGTTATCGATGGATTGTGGAGCCAGAACAAGTTCCTGATGGAGAAAGGACTTCATTAGATATACCTACATCGTTGGTTATACAGAGATTGATAAAGTGGGAAGTGGCACTAGAACACTGGGATCGTGCTCTATCTCTGATGAAGGAAGCTTCGGTTGTGTATGCGGACGAGACTCCCGCAAATATGGCTCATCGGAGTGAGATCCTACGATTAGCTGCTATTCCAACGGAGAAGGTGCACGGAGTGGACGCCGCATCGAATGTTTATCAGAGGGCAATTTCCTATGCTACATCTGACACAGGGTTCGAGCTGCCAGCAAGTTCGAAAGACCCTATAATACTTCCCACAAATTTCCAAGGGAACGCATTGCTCCTTCGAACCTTAGAGGAATACACCGTTTTCCAAATTCGAAATGGTATCAAATCAGCTAAAGAAGCCCTCTCGACTTTATTGTCAATCGAACATGCATACGCGAATACCCCTTATCCCAAAAGAGATCTATGTGGTCAGGCTCAGACACAACTCCATATAGGTGAACTTATGTACACATTAGGTCACCTCGAAGAAAGTTTTCAATGGACTGATCGTGCCGTAAAAATGGCTCGAACGGCAAGACCACTGCAGAAGAAGGAAGAAGAACAAGAACGATGTTTGGAAGTATTGAGCTATGGTTGCAACTCTCTTGGATTGCTCTATGAGGTACCCCGATTTTGTTGCTGAACTTATCGCAGGAACGTCAAAACTATGAATTCGCTTTAGATGCTTTGCAGGTAGTCATCAACATTGGGAAGGAGACGAAAAACCAGGGGGATGTTGCAAGGGCGGATAACCACTTCAAGCGAATTGCGAACAAAATCAGAGAGGAAGACGCGAGAGTTGCTCTTCTGGAAGAACGAGGCGTCACTTTGGCGAGATAGCTGGGATAGCCATGGCGAATGAATAATACTCTAGTGAAAAATAAGGTTCCTTTTCAAATATTCGTCGATCCTGTGATTCTCCCGATCATTACGTCTACTAACTGGCGAAGAAAGCTCCGCTTCTGAGAGTTTAACGACTATTAGGTTGCCATTACATTACAGTAGAATTTCAGAATCGACACTCAAATTCATGGCCATGGGGGAAGTTCCCTCTTGAGATGCTCTTCTCTATATCCCCGAATCATTTGCCTCCACTGGAACCTCACAAAGGGCCATGCAATTGACCCGATGAGGCCAGTAAGCCAGTCATAGATCGGCTGGTCACGTTCTGTCATGCCTGGCATCATGTTCTAGATTAGTTTTCGTACCCGGAAGAGGCGTGCCTTTAGCATTGTCCCCGTAAACTCGTATGTAATGCTCTTATGTCCGCGTTCCAACCGTGTGATGATCCTCTCAGCAACCACTTCGGGTGTCTCTGCTCCTGCAGTTCCTTCCATCTTTCTCGTTATATCAGGCTTTGTTTTTTCTTCTTCTTGGAAACCTGGAGATAAAATATTCGCAGGGAAACTACAGTGAATGTCGATGTCATATAAGATGCATTCTTCGCGAAGTGTATCGGCAAGTTGACGTATAGCAGCTTTCGCTGGTGCATAAGATGCGTAGCCGAGTATTGCACTGAAAGACAGCAGTGATGCCGTAAATACGATCTTTCTGTTGGGACTTCCAACAGGCTGCGGAGATCGAATCATGGCGTTTATAGTAGCCTATTCAGTGTCAGAAAACGCCAATGGTTCCATTACATGAGCTGTATATAATGCAGTCATATATACTGCCTTGATCATAAAATCTAGGTGTTCGATACTTTGGTCGGCGAAGAATCCTGGCAACGCTGCACCTGAGACAATCAGTAAACGAACGAGGAGGGATTGACCTGCACAACATATAACAATATCGGGAACTCGTGAACAGGAAGTAATTGCCTTTTTGGCTTCTTCCGGGTTGGTCAAATCGGCGCTAGTAAACGAAAATTTCTGCTCTGGGAGTATGCGCGCAGCCTGTCATGAGCCTATTCCCGGCGAGCTAGGTACCTCTACTTTCTCCAGTGCGATTTTCAGTTTCTCTTCACTTCGGGAGACAATGACAACATCAGCTCCTTTCTTGGCAAGGCATATAGCCATGGATTCTCCCAGTCCTTGACTTCCGCCTGTAATCAAAACTAACTTCAACATTAGAACTATGCGGTGAAAGAGAAAAGCACACGACCCTTCACAGGGAACTTGTTCTCGCGCCGAAGCATGGCCGGAAGTAGAATAAGAAGCAGGCCAATCAAAGCTGCAACGAAAAAGGGAATCGAAGGATGCGAAGCGTTGAATAACTCCTGGAGCGCGGGATAATTGTTACTGCGCAACATTCAGGAGAGTTTGAGGAACATGAAGCTCAACGGCTAACGCACTCAATTCGTCCTTGCCGCCGATCAATCACAAAACTTCAAATCGCACTCAAACCGAAGTTTACT
>Ga0335072_10002013_pt1 | contig 32034 bp, 27 predicted proteins | sample Lox_Sample_21_FD_206725 | JGI IMG/M metagenome (GOLD analysis project Ga0335072, IMG submission 206725) | Soil microbial communities from Loxahatchee National Wildlife Refuge, Florida, United States - Lox_Sample_2.1 | ecosystem: Environmental > Terrestrial > Soil > Wetlands | place: USA...
TCGGTTCATCTGCTCGGCCTCCTCGTACTTGCCCTGGTATCGCAGCACCAACGCCAGATTGCCGACGCTCGTCAGCGTGGACGGATGCTCTTTCCCCAGCGCCTTCTCGTAGCCTTCGAGCGCGCGTCGGTTCATCTGATCGGCCTCCTCGTACTTGCCCTGGTATTGCAGCACCAACGCTAAGATACTAACGCCATCTAGCGTCCCTCTATGCTCTCTACCTAATATTCTCCTTCTTGCCGATATTGAACCCCGGATCATCTCCTCTGCCTGGATATATAATCCCTGATTCCATGTGTACCAAGCTGCGTTATAGAGAATTTGCGCCCACCATTTTGCTTCTTCGTTATCTACGGGCTCCTCGTTTACCACCGACTCAACATGAGGAAGAAGTAGCCGACACTGCGACCAGTTTCCGAACTCCCCGGTTGGAAACTTCTTTGATAGGGTAGCGAGGTACTTTACCCGCCACCTATCTTCTCCGCCAAACGATCGGAGCCATACTCTCGTCGCAAACTGGACCAGCCGATGCATCTCGAAGACAAGCCCTTCTGGATTTGTCCCTAGAATAGAATAGCTCCGTAACAGGTTTAAGTCATCTTCAAACCCGCCTTCAATATCATCATCGTCGTCGTCGTCGGCAGTGGCGGCGGCGGCGGCGGTATTTGGCTTACGTTCTAGATAATCTCGGAGAAGAAACTCTGGAATACCTTGCGGGTTGAAGAAGCTCATAAACGAAAGCAGGTCAGCAGCAGACCGTCTTTCCTGGCGGATGTGTTCGAACGATATTTGCCAGGTGGCGAGAATAGAGTTAGATGCCTCTTCGTCTCGGCGCAAATCTGTTACGGCCTGGCTTAGGAGCCTTGCCCTTTTCTTATCGTTCGTGCGTAACTTTTGCGTATAGCTTGCTGTTGTTGTCCGAGGCCAGCTCTTATTAATGTACGCCGCTGCTTGGATTATTGCTAGCGGCATATACTCAAGTGCAGCTAGTAACTCTGTCGCCTGTCCATCTAACGGACATGAGAGCTTGTTCCGTAGTAGCTCGAGGCTTTCATCTCGACTCATCGGTTGGACCCGAATAACATCCTTGTAACTGCCGGTTAGTTTTGCGGCGATATCTGTATTTCTCGATGTGATAAGGATCGATCCGTTCTGGCTCTGTGGAAGGAAATCCGCGAGCGTCAGTCTGCCGCGAGCATCGCTAGACGCTGCACCTTGCACCTCATGCCTTTGCGTATTAAAAAAGCTCTCGTCATCAGCATTATCGAGGATAATGAGCCATCGTCCATTAGCCTCGCTGCGGAGCCAGTTGCATACTAGCTGCAGCACATTGATCGTAGTGTCATCCCGTCCAGGCAGCTGAAGTCTGTACGCGATATTCTTGTATGCCGCTTCGAATCTCGCCGCATTGCTCGCATGCACCCAGAATACCCATGTCTGTGGTGACTGTTCTCGTACACGGTATGAGTACTCGATGGCAAGTTGAGATTTCCTGCAGCAATAAAGGTCAGCAGAGCATACGCAAGACTATATTCCGGATGCTCACCCTACACCGCCCAAACCGAAGAGTGCTGCGCGACCGCCTGGCTGAGAGCAGCGTTGGTCAATCTGAGCAAGAATGTCGCCACGGTCGACAAAGTCGGGATCCCGTCGGAAAGGAACGGTCGAGAGCGGTTTAGGAGAGGTGTACGGGGCGTTTGCTAACGTAATGTTAGTTCGATGTGTAACTAGTTCGAGAAATTCGTCACTAACGTTCGCGAGCCACAGAGTTGCCAAAGTATATATCTCGAGCGACACCTGCAAAAGCCTGGGCGCCGTCCCTAGCGGAGGTGCCGCTAATATATTGGTAGTGGGGCTGCGGAGCGCTGGACATGGGACCTCGCGTCACTAATGACGCTGAATCATAGTATCTCTGTGTCGCTGTCGCGGGCCGGCGTTGCTGTAAAAGACTCGCAAGCTCGTCGCCAGTTCTAGCTGATGTCTGGCCGTTGGCGGACCGTCAGCTGAAAGGCTGGCAATGCCAACCATTTATCCCAATTATCAAAAGATCCCCTCAGCTTCTGAACTGCGGTACTTTGACTATTTATCATTCTCCACCAATATTGAACATATTTCGCGTTACAGTTTTAAGTCATTGGCATTGGGCCGCAGAAACCGGCTGCAACAATCGATTTCACCCGGTCGGTCGATGCTGGACCATTGACGTACCGAACACGTGATCTTACCTCCCAGTCCAGCTGTTGACGTTTGGAAAGTGCTTCATTATTCTTGGATGATATCTAAGATGTGATAGAATGCTACAATAAACAACCGTGTCGCTCGTTATGTCTCATCCCCCGAAATCTTTTATCAAAGGTCTTGTCACGAGCTACAGAATGCCAAGATCGAAGCATGCAGAACTCCATCGCCAGCTCGGCAAGAGGACAGATCACTCCACGCAGTGAGTTGCTTCTCCACGATCGACCAGTCGACATCTATCTCATCAAATCGCTTGATAAGGTCGCGCTCGGAGCGGTCATTTACTGAGACGACGATGTTGGTGTCATCACCTCGTACGTGCCTATTCTGTGCCAGCTTCTTATGCAGAAGCCTTTCAAGCTTGGGCTTGAGCACCATATGCCAGTATGCAATAGGAGCCACAACAATGTCCTGCTCGGTGTCCTTGGCCACGGCTTTGTTATTAACAACGACCTTCCATTCGATTGAGTAGTGGATGCATGTTGGCACCTCTTCTTCGTAGCTGTTGTGCTCGTCCCCATTGTCTAGTTGAAGGAAGCGGAGCTTATCCGGTTCTGGCTGTGTTTGGAGATGTGCAGCAGGAATTTCGCAGCGAACGCTATTTCCTGTCTGGTATGGCATAGCATGATGAGAGGTAGAAGGCGTCTGTAAAGCATCAATCATGTGTGCATCTACTATTTGTCGATCGTCAAATGAGCCCCAATGTTGAGGACTGAAAGTGAGGTCTTCGTGTTGGCGGAAAGGGCTTCCCGTCGCCATGAGTTTCTAGCTGTAAAATACGACATTAATCATCACGTAGAAAGCATATCACGAATTAGCCTATCGCGCGTTACGTGCAGATGACCCTTCTAATGTGGCTGTGCGATGACTTCTCAGCTTACATAGTCACGTGGCTCTACTGCATAAGCTTTGGCTTGTCATCACCAGCAATGATCTATTTCATTAATTTACAACCAAGCTTCAGAACTTTCTGGAAAGCGGGAAACGCTTGATGAAATTCTCTCGAGTGCATGATATATTCATGTTGCACCCCCGGGCCCCCTCTATGAAATAGAGATAATAGAGAGATACAATTAATAGATAATGTTGGACAACGACACAGCATCGGTGCCGGTGCTTTCATCAAGGTCGAGCTCTACGCAGACTCTCCCAGAGGTTGAAGGGCCGCCGCCTCCGCGCTTCTTCCCTCCGTCCTTCCTCCCCCATCATGCGTGCGAAATTGTCGCGGCATGCCACTGTAATGTGGTGAGTCGGACCCAGCATTCTCTCGTACCCATTGCAGGCCCTTCGGTATAACTCGGATGCGGCATTGTAGCGCTTCAGTCGGTGGTGGAGATACGCGAGATTGTAGACGCTTGTGAGCATGTACGGGTGCTGTTTCCCCAGCTCCTTCTCGCTCCTTTCCAGCGCTCGCCGGTTCATCACCTCCGCCTCGTCGTACTTCCTCTAGTCTCGCAGCAACGACCGCTAGATTGTCTATACTCGTGAGCGTGTCGGGATGCTGTTTCCCCAGCCCCTTCTCGCTCCCTTCTAGCGCTTGCCGGCTTATCACCTCCGCCTCGAAGTACTTCCCCTGGTATCGCAGCACCAACGCCAGATTGTCCACGCTCGCGAGCGTGTTCGGGTGCTATTTCCCTAGCTCCTTCTTGCTCCCTTCCAGCGCTCGCCGGTTCATCACCTCGGCCTCGCCGTACTTCCCCTAGTATCGCGGCACGACCGCTAGATTGCTCACGCTCGCGAGCGTGTCGGGATGCTATTTCCCCAGCTCCTTCTCGTAGCCTTCTAGCGCTCGCCGGCTTATCACCTCCGCCTCGTCGTACTTCCTAGTATCGCAGCACGTCCGCTAGGATGCTCACGCTCGTCAGTGTATCGACATGATCGTGTCCTAATGTCCTCTCCCTACTTATGATTGCTTTCGCTATTGCGTTATGTGCTGCATAATAGCTCCCTTTTATCTATATGTACCACGCAGCATTTGTGAGCACTTAAGCCCTCTCACGCTACGACTCTTTGTCCGCCGGCTCCGAACTCAATATAGGCTCAATATGCGGAAGGAGTTGTCGACACTTCGCCCAGTTCTCAAATTCCCTAGTAGGAAACTCTCTTTCTATTAACACTAGAAACTTCTATCTCTATCTCTCCTCGTTGCTAAAGGAGGACAGTCAGACTTATATATAGAACTGTATTAGAGCGTACATCTTATATATGTCACTATCCGTAGTCACTATAACTAGCGAGTATACTCGTAAAGTGTCGAGGTCGTCATCTAACTCGCTTTCCGCGTCCTCCTCGCCGCCCACCTCCGCCGTGCTCTTGCTATAGCTTCGAAGTACCTACTCTGGGATTCCTTGTGGGTTGAAGAAGCTTATTAGCGATAGCAGATCGGCAGCAGAACGTCTCTCTTTGCGGATGTGTTCAAACGATATCTATCACGTGGTTACTACCGAGTTTGATATACTTATATCGCGACGGAGATCGCCCGCATCCCGGTTGAGGAGGTTCGCTTTCTTCTTGTCATTCTTGTAAATTCGCCTAGATATCCTGAAACCGTTATTCGAGCCCGCCGGTTAATATATGCAGCTCCTTGGCTGATGGCGAGTAGTATGTGGTCGAGAGCGGAAAGTAGACTGGCTAAGCTGTCTTCATTTGGAGTGTTATCTAGCTTGTTTCGGAGGAGTTGCAGGCCTTCATTTTTATTCATCGCTGGGACCTCCTTGACATTTGTGCAGCTTCCCGTGAGCCGAGCCGCCGTATCTTTATTTCGTGATGTGATGAGGATTGATCCGTTGTGACTCTGAGGTAGATACGCCGCAAGTAGTGCTGATATGGTCCCGGAGGGCCCGTCCTGTATGGACTTTTGCTTTGGAAAGAACACCTCAACATTGTCCGCATTGTCTAGCACTATAGTCCACCGTCCATTCGTTTTATCGCACAGCCAGTTACTGACGAGCCGGAGAACGTTGATCTTCGGGTTGTGTCGTTTAGGAAGCTTGAGTCTGTCTGCAATATCTCTGTATGCTTCTTCGAACCGAACTCTAGTGCTTGCATACACCTAGAACACTCATGTCTGTGGTGATCGTTCTCGAGCGCGGTTGTAGTACTCGATGGCAAGTTGTGACTTCCTGAACCACACTATGAGCTAAGTAGGCGCAAGACTATATTGCGAATACGGACCCTACACCACCTAGGCCGATAAGCGCTGCGCGACCGGCTGGTTGAGAGCACAGTTGGTTAATCTGAGGGAGCATGTCGCCACGGTCAACAAAGTCGGGATCCCGTCGAAAGGGTACGGTGGAGGAGGGTGCGGGCGGGATGTGCGGGCCGCTTGCTGGACGTAGGATTAGCTCGGTTCTAGGTCAAAGGAGCTCAGTCTACCGACACTCGTGAGCCACAAGGCTTCCAAAGTGTACATCTCCATGAACGATGCCTGCGAACGCCTGAGCGCCGTTCGTTGCGGACGTACCGCTAATGTGTTGATGGTGGGACTGCGGAACGCTCGACATCGGTGCAGGCGCTGATGAACGACGCTGAATAATCTTGTTAGGATCTCCGAGCAAAACGATTTACTCGTATGTGTCGCTGTCGAGGACGAGCCAGTTCCAGCTGATGTTTGGTGGTGGCGTACGCTCCCCTCACAGGTGTGCGGCTGGAGTCGCGGATTCCTTTCCTGACTCCCTATCCCAAATATCATTCAAACAATGGCTGATGGTCTCGGTGTCGCCGCCTCAGTCGTGGGCATTACCACCGGTCCCTCTCCACGACGATCGATAACATCAAAGACGCGCCCGACGCAATTCGCAACATCAAACTCGATCTACAAGCAGTCGAACCGGTTTTAATTAGCGTCGAAGTCAAAGTCCGCTGAACTCAACACCGAATTGATTGTGCGAGCGGCAGCGACAGTGTCCATTCGACTGGCCAATGGCAGAATTACCCTAGTACTTGCCCAGACAATAGCTCAGCCTCTTCTCCTGGTAATATTAAATCACATCGAACTTTAACGAGCATCCAAAGTTAGAGCGTTATACAAGGAACCAGTTGAAAGGAGGATAATTACAGAACTTGACGCTCAATGTCGTAGTTTCCAATGAATGAAATCCCGTACTTAACAATTCCTCTGTCCAAGACGAGAGTTGGATAATTCCACAGCAGCATAATCAAACAGTGAGACCAGAGTCGCCACTATTCGTCAGTCCACCATAACAAAACTAGGATGGTGTAACTGCGCTGCTACTGTGCCTTGCGCTAAGAAAAATTCTCCATGTCGCAGCTGACCGGGGTTCGTCATCCGGCGCATGATCGAACTTCATCTTCGTCATTCCAAAGCACGTCACAACACCCCTCGAGCCCTGATTTCGATCTCGTAAAATCAACCTCCCATTGGCCAATTCACGTCAACTTCAAAACTTTCCTTCGTGCGAAACCAATGAGGCGCAGCCCTGAAAACGTCTAGCAGCTGTACGGCTGTCGCCGAGCTGAGTGGCTGTTGACCAGCTGACAGCGCCGGTAGAGGTACGCAAAGATGGCGCTGAAGTCACGTAGTTGACCTTGGTCATTTGCACCTGAAGAAAGTCGAGAGGGGTATCGCATACATAGGTATAAATATCTGCCACTTCGAGGTAGGAAAGATCATCAAGCAAAGTCAAACAACAGTCTCTGGTTTTTTGTCAAGACATTTCATCGCTACCAAACTTCAAACACTTCTCTCAAAGTCGAGAAACCCTCAGAACACCAAAATGACTTCCAACCAAACTTCTCTCTCCAGCCGCATCCGCCGCTTCATCCCTGATCTGTCCACTGAGACCATGATCAACAACGAAAGGAAGAGGATGCAAGCCGTCATGGACTCCAGCCGAGAGGCTGCTGAAGCTCAACGTGCTGCCTCTCAGAGCACTGGTCGTCCTTCCAACGATGTTCGTCGCTAAGTCGACTACACTTTCTGCATGCCGATGGAGTTGAAAATCGATACCCGGCGTTATGGTTAGCTGTAAAGGCACTGGATGTGCCGTACAGGCTTGGAGATGTTCATGTCTCTACGATTCGCACGACACGACAAAGCTGAGGTTTAAATGCGTTTATTGAATGAGCGGGTGGACTTCGAAACTGTTATAAATTCATAATCGTTGCATCGTGGTTTTTCAGTCCATTGAAAGTTGGTTACATCAGCGTGATTGCATTGGGCATAGGTTCGCCACACAAAGCACACAATACAGCAGCATATGGAACAAAGGAGTTTTGTCGTCAAATGTTCACTAGCTCGAGTCTTTTTGCAGATTAATTAGCTCAATCCAAATATTAAGCCCAACCATATGTTGTCTCAGTTCGGTTCTGTGAGCCGTCCGCCCCTGCTGGAGCCTAAGATCTCGTATTTGAGCCCTGTCAAAGGGTCTGTGCAGACAAGCCTCAACCTCACTTCATTAAAGGTACTCGACGCCATGTCCCTTTCGTCTCATATCAAACTCCTTGAACTCAAGCTTCTGATTGTCTCTTTCAGTGGGGTGGAAAATGGCTAGTGATGGTCCTTCAGCGTCCAATCCGCCGCCAGAGGATGAGATGGCGAACGATGAAGACATGCTTAAATCTCGGTCTACAAAGCCATCAAATCTCCAATCAACGTTGGAAAGGTTCAAATATGGAACAAGAGCTGGAACAAGCATTCTGAAGCGTAAATCTCCCTTTCTCGCGGACCCAACGCCATCGAAAGCATCATCTACAGCTTCCAGCTCGCCACCGCAGAAAAAGCACCGGCATACATCCAAATACGCTGACCCATCCAAATACGCGCATTTATCGCCTCTAACGGACATCCTGGAACCCAACCTCATCGGCGTCTTCGTGGGCTTCAACCCAGGCGTGATGACAGCCACGCGCGGGCACGCGTACGCGCACCCCTCCAACAGCTTCTGGAAGCTGGTGCACAGCTCGGGGATCACGGAGCGGCGGCTGAGGCCGGAGGAGGACGTGACGCTGCCGCGGCTGTACGCCATGGGCAATACGAACCTCGTGTCGCGGCCCACAAAGGACGCCGCCGAGCTCAGCAAGCAGGAGCAGATCGACTCGACGCCGGTGCTCGACGCCAAGATCGCGAGGTTCAGGCCTGAGGCTGTGTGCATCGTTGGCAAGAGCATCTGGGAGATGATTTGGACATATCGCTATGGCAAGAAACCTACCAAGGAGCAGTTTAAGTATGGCTGGCAGGATGAAAAGCATAATATGGGACTGTTGAAGGTCGATGGTGAGGAGGACGTCGAAGATGATGACTGGGAGGGTGCTAGAGTTTTTGTCGCGACCAGCACGAGCGGACTGTCAGGCAATTTGAAATTTCATGAGAAGGAGGACATTTGGAGGCCATTCGGTGAATTCGTTCAGAAAAGAAGAGAGGAGCGAAAGGCAGCCAAGACTGATAGTTAATTATAGACAGTCAATCTAAACAGTCATGTAGTGTCCTCCCAAGAGCTAGGAATGGTTTCGTACTCGGGTACATAATAGAAATCTCAGGTATGTGGCAGCGCTTTACGTCTTCCCCCTAGAAATCCTAGTCATCCTCCTTTTCCTTTCTTGTCGTCAGTGTTCTTGTTTCTCTTGTCGTTGGTTTTCTTGTTGTCAGTGTGATTCGGATTGGCAGAGTTCCACATCTCCGCAGCTGTCGCAAGATTCGATCGGGGTTTCGGCTTCTTTTCTGGTATTTTGCCACTGGCGCGTGCAGCTGGACCGCTTTCCACATTCCAGCCATCTCGAAACTTGTGGTTGATGCATCCGCCGTTGAGAAAGGAGGTCCATGCTCCCCGACAGCTAGGTCCTTCACATTGAAACATGCCATTCTTCTTTACATTTCGGACTGTCGCTGCCGCTTCACCATGTTTGCCTTTCCTATTTCTGCTTAGTATGTTGTATGGAAGAAGTACTTAGTTGTTGACCTACACGTGGTGGTTTCGGTGAGGCATCTTGTACACCGATGACTTTTTAAGAGTTCGAAAAGGTTTAGATGGAGGGAAAGAACTGGAAGATGGAATACCTCGCCTTGGCCGATGAAACGTGCGAGGGTGGGAAATTTCGCGTTGTTTGTTGATGGAAGGATGAAGTCGAAGGTCACGCGAAAGATGACGAGAACTTCTGGTCGTTCTCATATTGTTGTAATACGGCGTAACAGTGTTGTGGCTTTGTGCTGTATTGGGTGTTATGATACGGATCTACAACACTTTTTCGACCATTGTCCCCAAACCACCACCATCCGGAGCGGCTTTCATCGGTGAGACGGCTTTGTCGATATAACTATTTCTCCGGTTGATATATTCTCGCACATTCTGACCCACAAACTCATTTTCGAATTGCAACAAACTCAAACTTCCGACTCACCCTCACACTTAAACTCGAACCCCTCACACTCTCATCTGAATCAGTTTCGAATCAAAAACAGCCTGCGGGCTGAGTGTTTACCCTCTATTTGCTTCCATTCTCATCTTTCCGCGATGGGTATCTCAGTTTTGCTCAAGCGCAAGGCCGATGGCAATCCCATCAAGCCTTCAAAGGCAAGCAAGGTGTTCTTTTGGGTTTGTGGCAAAGTCTATGCTGCAAAGAATTTTCCAAAGCAAGAGGAGCCAGCGCATGCCCATATGAAGGTCATCGGCGCTCTGAAGAATACTTCTGCTGGATTGCGAGCTTTGCCAAAGAAGCTTCTTATTGTTCTCCCATTCCATCACAAAGTCGCGGTTGAAGAACCTCACTCTACCACCAACAATGCCAAAGACGTCAAAGACAAAGACCTTCCAAACGACAAAGACGAACATGACGATGCTACAAGCAACAATGAAGAGGATGACAGCTCCTGCAATTGTACTGAATGCCGCTTTGAGGACAAAAAGCTTAGGTTCGGATCCGTTCTCGAGATTGGAGATAGCGAACTTCAAAAGGTTGCTCTTCTTCACCTTGGTGCCGAAAAGGGTGATAAGTGTTCGGTTGTGCATCGTACCGGTGGTTCATACAATCGGGCTCATATCATTCAGTTCAGTGACGGCAGCAAGTGCGTCATCCGTGTTCCGTATTATGGTCGATCTGAAGTTTGGACCGACGACGATGCGGTTGGTTTTCGATCCGATATCCTTACTCTCCGCTACATCAAGAAGCACACCGGTATGCCTGTGCCAGACATCTTGGCATACAGCACAACCTGCGACAATGAGCTTGGCCATCCATACATGCTTATGACTTTCCTCGAAGGCATTCAAGCCACCAGACTCTGGTATAAAAATGCTGGCTCACCGGAGACCGACAAGTGGCGCTGCAACATGCTGAAGTCCCTCGCCAACACCATGTCCAAACTCCAGAATCTGCGATTCGCCACTGGTGGTAGGTTGGACTTTAAGACCGACGATGATGCCACTCCAGAAATTGCTCCGGCTTACGTGGATGGTGGGTTTGATCTCCGCGATCTAAGCCGTGGACTCAATCACTACTCCTCTTTCACTCCCGTCGAGCATGATCCCAAGGTGTACTTCAGGAATCTTTTCAAGAAGTGGGTTAAAGACGGCGCAGAATTCCTCGCGGCGCGCATGGATGATCAGCCTAATATCGTGTATCACCGCTATGGACACCGTCGAATCCTCAAGATGTTGGTGAACAGCATCCCCTTCCCGGCTGATGCTGATGCTGATGAGGATGATTTGCGCTCCTTGGTCTCGGATAAAGGTGGTTACTGCTGTGAAGTCGATGAATCCGACGATAAGGCTTCTGAGGGAGGAGAAGGCATTGAAGCCGAAGAGGAGGCAGAGAATATTGAGATTGATGAGAAAGATGAGCCTCAAGACTCCTCAAGTGAGAGCAGTAGCACCAAGACCTCTTACCATGACGACTCCTCAGTCGCTTTGGCTGACACTTCGATTGACACCCGTGCCACTTCCGTCGAAGCCGACAGGGAACTTGGCTATGTTTTCGCTCATAACGATCTCGATCTACAGAACATCTTCGTGAATGAGAGCGGGGAAGTCGTTGGTATCATTGACTGGGACAATTTGAGGACCAAGCGCTGCTTCCAAGGCTGGGCGAGCATGCCTTATTTTCTCGAGAAGGATTGGATGCAGACCTTCACCTCTGGAGAGCCACCCAAGGCTTGGCTTTGGGATGGCGATATCAACTGGACTTCAGATCACATTGAACACTACCGTCAGGTCTACGCTCAATTCATCCGTGAGGCGTGTGGAGACAATGGAGACTGGGTCTACACTCCTAAGAGCCATATCTTTGTCGCGATTGAAGAGGCACTCATGTACCAGGATCGTAGCGAAGGGGTGGTTGATATGATTCTGCGTGAAGTCTTGCCTCCTCGCATCGATATCGACCAGTTCCTGTTGCGCATTGTGGACCCGGACATGGGATTCAGTGAAGGCGAATTCGATTGGCTCAAAGCTCGTATCAAGAAGTTTCTGGAGTGCAAGATGCCGATGAAGACCTGCGCTTAGGCCATGGATGACTTTGCTTCGGCATCAAAATTTACCTCTACATCATCACCTTCATGATTCATCGGCTAATTCATGAGATGCGAAGTCCGTCGGTTGCTTCCGCGGATATCTTAGGACGTGTTTGCTGGATCAAACCGGTGGATAGCCTCATTGCAACACAACCAATCTTCGAGAAGGCGTGGAAAAATTGCTGCGATTTCAATTTCACTGGCTCCATGATATGAGCACTTTCAACCACTCTTACCTAGAATCTTCTGGGAAATGTTAAGGCAAAGGCGGACTGATATAATCGTGGGATTTGTCTAATGCTCTTCATCAGTCGAAAAATAGATGCATGCTGCAAAGCAATAAGAAAGATAGCAAGTTCTGCGTAATCAATGAAAACAAAAGTCATGCAAATATGTTCAAACTGTCATTTCTGGCTGTGCTGTTGTTTCCGATATTATGCATGACGAGGCAGTTGAAAGTAGACGGTTGGAAACATCCGATACGATACCCTCTATTCGTCATGTGTGGCTTAGCTGCATGTACTTAGCGATGCGGTCCCTCATTTAGCGCTTCATTCAGCCTTGGCGCCAGCCTTGGAGCCGCGATTGAATCCTGCGTTGGTTCGTCGATTGGGCGCTTAAAACGTCACACCTTCCCCAATCATCGCCCGCCTTCAACGTCCACCTTCGACATCCTACACCCGTTTGCCGACCTGCATCTTCCTTCTTCTCTTTCTTCTTCAAACCTCCTTATTTAATCTCTGTTCTGTGCCTGTGTGCACTTAAATTGACTTCTTCCGTCTAATTCTATTCTCTCACCACCTAAGCGCCACAATCACCGCAGTACTCTCTGCCATGGCGGGCCAACACGATGCTCGATTGCTCTACTCAATACCCGGCATTCAGGCCTATCACATTCAAAATGGAGAAGAGCAATCTCTTACGCCCACAGGCTCACAGACTCTTTCGCTGCTCATGGTCCCCACTTCCTCTCCATTCGCTGACTTCAGTGGACCTCAGGGTCAAGATACGACTCCTGAAGAAGACTTCTACTTGCACCTCAACCTTCCGCCAGAGCTCGATCTTCCTCTCCCAGCAACGACGCAAATCTATCATCAACCACCAAGGTCATATCTCATCCCACGTTGGGACCTAGGGCCTGAAAGCGGAGCCTTTACACGCATACAATTCCCACCGCTTGGATCTGGTCCAGGTCGCGTGACGCAGGAAGATGTGGATACATTTGAGACCATCCTTGCGCAATGTACGGCGTTCTTGGAGCGGGCGCAGGCGCCAGTCATGGACGGCAAGGACGCCTACAAAGAGTACAATCCAGCCGATTTCAAGGAAGGAGAAGCTTATGTTCGCGGAACAGCCTCCATCAACCATGGCGGGATTGTCTTGGTTGATGAAGATGACGGCAGTCTGGTGGGCGAATTGCTAGATGATGCCACCGTCGTGGAAGATTCCCGGGTCGAACCTGGCTTGAAAGGTTTGCGAAGTGATTTCTGCACTGAGGGGCGCTGGGACTAACCGATTGCTGTTTACAGATCCCGTGGAGATCGAAGTCTCGGCCGACGGGCGCCGCATCGAAGTGCGACCGATGTCCGAAGACTACCTGCGGATGGCGCGGCACCCGGCGTACCGCGACTCGTCACTGGTGCAAAACGCAGCTGCGGCATCGCGGCTGATCGTGACGGGCACGAGCTACCTGAGCAACCTGATGACGCAGGGCGCGGAGAACTTCGCCAACACCACTCAGCCGGCGGCCAAGCCGCTGACCTTCACGCCGGCGACGCGCGCCCACGTGCGCAAGATGAACCACTTCACGGCCGACGCGCGCCAGCTGTCGGCGAAGGCGGTCGGGTCGGCGACGCGGGTGGCGCAGAGCCTGGGCGCGACGCTGGCCCGCAAGGCCGAGCGCCAGGCCCAGCGCGCCGCCGACGACGACGACTACCGCCCCGGCTTCCTCAACAAGAGCATGATCGCGTTCGGCACGCTGGCCGACGGCATCGCCTACTCCGGCCGCCACCTGCTGGACGCGTCCGGCGCGGCGGCCACGCACATCGTCGGGCACCGCTACGGCGACGACGCGCGCGAGGTCGCGGCCGAGCTGGCCGGCGGCGTCAAGAACGTCGGACTGGTGTACATCGACGTGACGGGGGTGTCGCGGCGCGCGGTGATCAAGAGCGTGGCGAAGGGCATGGTGGTCGGGCGGGTCAAGGGCGGCGGCGAGATCGTGGTGGGCGACGGCGACGGCGGGGACGTCCCCGAGGAGGTGCGCAGGGCCAACGGCATCGCTGGTGTTCCCGACGACGGGTTTGCGCCTGCGGGTCCGAGTGCGCGCCCTGGCGTGCGCTACGGCAATCAGTCGCCGCCGGGCTATGCGTCTTCTGCCAGAGATCGGCTTGGAGCTCAGTCTGCCCAGAGTCAGTATGCGCCGGAGAAGTTTGAGATTTTTCGATGATTTGAATAGTGTAAAGTCATTATGGGATGCTCGGGTATTGAACATGGTTGGTTGGGTTGCGTAACTAAGGATGGATTCACTATGGCGTATTACGAGTTATGCTGGCTTAGGAATGGAAAGGTTCTTTGAGACTCGATAGTGGATCAGAGTACATACATGTTTGGTTCATGGCGGCCTGCTTTGCCGCTACTATTTGTCAATGCTAGTGATCTTCACGTCTCGAAGTTGAACTTAGGTGGATAGTGGAGAGCCGTGTTTCGATACGTTCCGATTACGTGCACATACATTGAAGTCTCCCATACAGCGAAATCCAGAGAGATTTGAAATCATTCTGACTGAATTGAGGCATCGTAGTGCATAGGTAACCTTTTTGAGCGAAAGCTGGAAGCTCTACGAGAAGCCGCATGCTCATCTGACTTTTCGAACCCACAGCTAGAACATCGCATACACGAAGTGCATTCCCTCGACCGTCAAGACCGGAGCAGACACCGACCATAGAGTCCCGAAAAAAGTGGACACCGAATCGAACCACTTCACTCATGTGCCATCTAAGCATCCGTTCAAGGCCACGCGCCAAGCCACGCCCAATCCTTTGGAAGCCCCACAAACGCCGAATACAGTAATGCCTCTCCCAAACCGGCCATGCAAAAACACAAATCCACCACCAACTGCTCCCCTGCTTTCACGCCGCCACAGTCGCAACACCCTCCTCCTTTCACGCAGCAGAAGCAGCACCCTCCTCCTCCGCGCCGCCCGCGCCCGCGCCCGCGCTGACACTCGCGCTCCGCGCAAGCCCCGACGCCGGCAGATGGGCCTGCGGGCCGCGCTCCAGGTCGGCCAGCACGCGCTCCAGCTCGCGGATGCGCAGCTTGAGCATCTGGTTTTCGCGGGAGAGCATGAGGGTCTCGGCCTGGTAGAAGGCGGCGTCGTCGCGGGCGGCTGCGGCGGCCGCGGCCGCTGATGCGGACGTGCCGAGCGAGAGGTCCGCGGCGCCGGTGGCGGACGCTGCTGAGGATGTTTGGGCGTGGAGCGCGGGTGAGGCTGCGCCGCTGGAGGCCCCGCTGCGGTGGTGCGAGCTGTTGCGGGAGGGGGGGAAGGGCGAGCGGGGACGCGGCGCGATGGTGGCGGGTTGGTGTGTGGTGGGTGCGGTTGTGCTGGCTGCGGCTAGTGATAGGCTGCGTTCTGAGGTTGGTGTGCTGTCGTCTACGGCGCTGGTGCTGCTGGCGTTGGGGTTTGGCGTTGCTTGCAGCGAGGCGATTTGTGCTTGCTGTTGCCGGATCAGTGCTAGGAGGCGGTTCTGCGAGACGGCTTGTTAGCGGAGTGGTTGCGGACGTGTAGCACGAGGGTGCTATGCGTGGATGGCTCTTTTGCTCAAGATGTGCGGAAGAGTTGCACGCCGTGGAGTATGATCGGACATACCACTTGCGCCTCTTGTACATTCTCAAGTTCCTGGTGTAGCTCGCCCAAGCTTGGCTGACGTTGGTGAATCGGACTGGCTGGCCATGTTCCTGAGTATTGAGATCGGTGGAGGCTGCCTGGGCTCATTTGCATTTCTCCCGGAGCTGGGATGGTGGGATCGTTGAGGTTGAGGTTCATTCGGATGCTACTTCTGCGGCGCCCAACGGAAGCGGTGCGTTGAAGAGAATTTGAAGTTGAACCGTTTGAGGTGCGACGAGCAGCTTCTTCATTGTGTAGGCCGGCGTTGAGAGCGGCGGCAGCTGCAAGAGAATGCGAGGCGGGTGAGGGACTATGGGATAGTTGTGGAGATGGAGGTTGATGCTGGTCTGTGGTGCCGTGACTGAGAGACATGGTTCGTGGAGACTGAGGAAGAGAGTTCAGGTCTGGAGGCATATTGATGTATATATTTCAGGCACGAACAGTCGTTGTCAGCAAGCGTGGAGAAAAAATGGGGTAGTCAGGAAGCAAAAAAACAAGGTCAGGTCAGGTTACGGTGGAGTGATGGTCTTTCGGCGGGTAGCGGGAGTTTAAGGTGAGGATGGAATGCATTTATGGAGAGAGCGTGATGCGGCCCTTCACGTCGGCACTCTCTTTCTCTCTGACCTCAGCGGATGGGATGGAATCATGACGATGACATAGGTGCTCTATTGCTACGCTGCTTGCTACGGTACGTTTGCCTGTTAGCAGTTCACGGTCAGCTCGGTATGTACCACGTAGGCAATGCGCGGGCACTGACGCGCTACGCCATACAGTGCCAGCGCCTACCCTTCAGTGAGCATGCCCTGGTTTGGCAGACTGGACGGCTTTCAGTGGCGGCGTGCTGCCTTTGTGGCGCATTGGAAGGCAGCCAGCAAAGAGCAAGCATCCTCGTCACGTTGCCGTTGCTTCGCTCTTCATCCCTACATCCCTACAGTGACTTGATTGACAGCATGCACAAGGTATCTTATACCTGGTAGGGAGGGAATCGTGGCTTTCCCGACTCCTTGCGGACATCGCAACCCGCAACCCGCAACCCGTACCGCGGAAACTAGGATCGTCAGCTATTTTGTATTGTAATCTGATACCAACCCTTCCACCTTCCCCGACTTTGACCCGGCCATCCAGCCTTCCAATATATGCTTCGGCCACTTAAACGTTCGCGTTTGACTTTTGCTACTCATCGACGTCACCGATATCTTCACTCCTCTTTTACTCAATGGCGCCGAACACGAGACGCGTCTGCCGAAGTCTATATTCCTCGGCATGCCAATCGACCACGACGGTTGAGTATTGACGCTTTGTTTAGATTCAGCTTCGGACGGTCAGGGTTAGTGTGTGTGGGTGTGTTCATGGACGTGATTATGGGGCGAATGACGGGTGGCACTGGTAGAGGGCGCGAATCTTGGGCGCGATTCTTCATGGTTTGACAGCCAAATTTCCCCCGCTGCCGTTTGCCGTGGTCGCTTCATTTCGAGCAGACCGGCGCGCGTGTTTCTTTCCAACGGTCGGACTGGCCCGAGCTGATGGTTTTGTGTATTTCCATCGACTCACGAGTCACGACTGCTCAGCGGCCAAGGCTTGAGTGTATGACCAATTTGGAGCCGTGCTTCTCGGACGACTCTTCGCAACGGATCCGTCGACGCCAAAAGCGGCCGTCGCGTGTGGACATCGTGGCCGACGACGCCACTCAACCCTTTCGGTGCGTCGACCTGTAGGATTCCCCTTAGGGTTCTCTTAGGGTTCCCTTACGGCGGGACTCGGAGCATATTGCAGTGCTGCCTCTCGACCGTCGGTGCGGTTACGGCGCGGATAATGCGCTCGCAGGCTGATCCCGGCTGCACGTCAGGGATGCGATGCCATACTTTGGATTGTGTTCCTGGAAATCCTGCAGCCCACTATGAACGCCTCAATTCACCCCCTCTTGGCGTTGAATCCACGGCGCATCTGCCAGCTTCTCGCTCTTTTTGCACCTCTCACACCCGCTCCACACCCCCCGATCTCCTGCAGAATGCAATAACTCACTGTTCACCCCCGAAATTGATTCCCCTCCCTCGTGTTTCCATCCTTCTGAAACTGCATCTTCTAGACTGCACACCTCTCTTTTCCATTCGTTTCACATTGCTTACGTTTGTCGCGTTGCGTTCCCGTCACTCATTATTTTTTTCACTCCATCACCACGCTGGTCTGTGCCAATTGACTGCCCGCTCATTTTCGTCGCCTGTGCTACTCCGTCAATCCTTGCGCAACTCACCGTCGAAGCACACCGGCCCTATTTCAGCCGCCCGTCGAGCCAGTTCGTTCCTATTTCTGCTGGCAGCATCATCCCGTTCTCAAGAAGCTCAGTCTCTTCGCAGAACCTACCATCCTTGCGAAACAAACACTCGCCGTCGATGTACTCGGACCAATGTTTCTTTGGCTAAGCTCTCTCCTCCCGTGCTCATTCCATTAAGGATTGCCGAGGCCGCCTGACTCCTGCTATTGCACGACTTCTTTCCGACCGCATCAACCTACTTTGATCCTTCACGAATTGGACCTCGACCGTTGCTCGTCTCTAACACTTTGATCCATGAATCCTTCGCCGGACCATGCCCCCACCGCAGGACAACGTGCCGACTACAAGAGGTCGTAAGCCTCCTCGAAACTTGTCTTCGTTGCTTTCGGCACGATCTGCCAAGGAAAGCTCCCTGGCTCCAAGATGGGCTCCCTCCAAGGCTCCGGCTCCTCTCACTGACATCAAACCTCCATCCGTCAACCCCAAGAAACCTGTCGAAATCACACAAGATGACTTACGCTCCTTGGAAGGCACAATGGATAGACGGCAGTCTAAAATGACTCTGTTTGACCTCTTCAGCAAACCCAAAGTCGAACGAGCAAGAGCTATCCACGAACCAGTCCTCGAACCTCTTTCCGAGCGCTCTGAAACACCCGTTCATTTCTACCGACATCAAGAAACACCTCGGCAGCCCGAACCTACCACCATGTATCGACCATCATCCCGGTCATCATCGAGGACCCCATCTTTAAGATCCGGTCCTAGCAAAGTCGATAGAACCCCCGCAGAATGGAATCCGCCGCCTCTCTTTCAGGCATACCCTCAAGCTATCAAGCACGGAGCCCTCGATGGCACCAATCTCTCCGCCGAGACTGTGTTGCAAGCTAGCAATAGATATCAAGAAACCATCGCCGTTCCCGGCGCAATAATGCTCCTCAGAGAGGATAAAGTTACCCAGCAGAGTGAGGCTGCTAGGTATGACCAAAAACGTTTCTCGGCCGCCATAGACTTCCTTGACATCTCAGAGAAAATCTTCGTGCTAACCACTACCTGCCGCATCCTTCAATATTCAGGGAAAGGCAATCATGACCGACTACCCGAGAGAAGTCTTCAGTTGTGTAATAGTTCTGCTGCTTTCGCTTGCGATCTGATACCTGGTAAGCATTGGGTATTACAGATTGTTCAGTCCACCGGTAAAGACAGCACTCCCGTGGTCAAGCAGAATCGATCAATTCTTTCGAGACTTAAAGTTGCAACTACATCTTCACGGAAAAATGTCACGAGCATGCTCATGATATTCAATAGCCCTGAAAACATGGATGGCTGGCTGAAGGTCCTGAGAAAGTCAATTGAGCAGATGGGAGGCAAAAAGATCGAGCCCGATCCTGATCCTCGACCGGAAAAACGGCATGATGAAGCGAATCCCCCAGCGAATATGCCGAGTCATCGATATCAAGTCCAGAGAGATCCTCGTCAACCGCAACCTCTTAAACCAGAGAATCGACCAGTATCTTCAAAATCCGGCAGAAGTGCCAACTTCCAATTACCGATGGAACTACCACCACCGCTACAATTCCAACCGTCACTAGAGTTAACGACGTTTTCTCCGTCGACAGACTCACCACAAATGGCTACTGTCGATCGTAGTACACGAGCATCCCGCGTTAGCCATGCGACCTCTATCGAAGTCTCATCCGTAGCAACATCTACGCTTTCTAGCGATCAGATTCGGCTTGATCAGCAACATGACAGTTCACGTCAGTCTCTCATCTCAACAAGAACGTCTCGAACATCTGAGACGGAAGCCGTGACCATGCCCACTTCTCGCGGCTCATCCTCGCCAACATCACCGCAGAAAGAGTCATTCACAGAGCCTGACACTCAGCGGAGTCCGGCAGGATTGAAATCATTCGCTTTGTCTACGATTCCAGGCCAGAAGTCACGAAGAACATCAACTCAGGCACAACCAATGCCTCGCATATCTCCACAATGGACACAGAAGGAAATCGTTATTCCACCAGGCTATCAACGTATTGAAGAGGTGCCGTCTCCGAATCCCACTGTTTCGGAATCACCTGCTAGTTACGTTCAGGACCCTCAACCAAAACCAGTTGAAGATGTTTCACTTCGTATCTCCACTACCGAAAGCTTGGAAAGACCGGGTTCCTTTGCTGTTGAAAGTGAGGATGGCAACACATCCACAAGACCAACCTCAACAATCGGACAACTTCCGAATTTGTCACAAAGATCTCTCAATCGATTTGAACAGCGAACAGAACCACCACGCAAGCTTTTCATGAAACCCATACCAGTCAAACCCTCAGAGCCACATTCCACACCACCTCGCCGCGCATCTGGTAATCCTGAGACTCTACGTTCAAACAATTTTACACCAGGTCAAGCACGTACAACAGATACTATTGTATCACGTCAGCATGTATCATTCCCTGCAACTCCTGGAGTTACAGCGAGTTTCCAATCTCGTGAGAAGATTGGTTTCGGTCCAACTCCAGTGCGAACGTCGTTCTCTCGACCACTTACGCTAAGGAATTCACATGGACCGCCTGCGAATACCAACACCACCATCTTGACGACCGAATCGAGTCCTACTTTCGGTACGAAATCAAGTCCTACCCAACCCTCACCTACCACTGCGAAGGCGCTTCGACGCCCGACTAGCATGCAAATTCGCTCCGATCCCGCTCCATTCCTCTCATCTCGTCAGCCTCAGTCACGACCTCGCGTCTCCGTTAGGTCGTCTTCTGCCTCACCGATTCCTCTAACCCTACTGGCTTCTCCTACCGCCACTCAACCGTCGCTACACTCGTCACTATTCGTGGCGTCTCTTGTACCGTCGCATCCCGACTCGGTAGCACCGCCACCCATTCCTCCCATGAACCCGAATAGACCGGCAGTGCGAAGTCGGACGAGTATAGCGACCGTCATAGCACCAGGCATGCCTCCACCAGCTCACCCACCGCCAAACATCCCGCTTCCTAAGCTACCGACCAGCCAACCCGTATCATAAATGCACCTTGTTCACGGCAATTGGAGACACCTTCATTCTTTTCTTGGCTTTATTTGAAGTTAACTGGCGTAATTGAATTTCTTGTACGCATGGATCACGACCTGGCTGACCTCTTCGCGGAGCAGCAGAATTTGCTATTAAATGGGTGGACCAAAAGTCTGATTTAGAAGTTAATGCCTTTGGTTGCGATGATGTTGTGACGGCCGCACAAACGTCTGACCGTCATGTAAGTCTAACATATGCTGCCAAGCATTGTAGACATGTATTGTGATAAAAGTCACTGTAAAGCACTTTTGGAGCGGAGACGGCAAGCCGGTTCATGGAACTGATCCACGACTGCGTGCATGGGCTACCGGGTCTATGTAATAGTATATATCGAACGTCTGGATAGCTAAAGACAATGGCTAAGCAAGAGCTTCTAAAAATTATATCCACAACGGGTGCCAATGACACGTCCTAAGGTCAGGCGGCCGGGACCAGACGTGAAGAAGTGTGGTCGAATCAGCTCAAACCGACGAATAGAGCCATGTGAGAAAGGATGAATTAGGGCCAACCATACTACAATACTGCGTAGTGATCTAGACCTTAGTACTGTGTAGTGATCTACAGTACTGCGTACCGCCTTCGGACTTTCACGGCTTATCCGTAACTGATGGTGGCAGGAGGCGCAAGCTTCGCAACCTCATCCCACCTTCGAACATGCCACCAGGCTGCCACCATTCGTCCTAATTACTCCTCTCCTATTGCCAGGTCAACTCGTTTCTGATTCCTTCACGAACCTGCCTGTTGGCACACTTGACTCATCTTTCATTTCGACCCTGAACTTGTCTCATCTCTCTAGGCTCGGGCCTGTGCAAGGCCAATTGATTCGGCGTCATGCCTGCACCAATAGCCAAAGGCAAGCACTCGTCCCGCTCGTGAAAGACAGAGTGGTGCTTTGAAGCCACCATGGCTCCTTCACTGCACAGTCTTAGCTTGACAACTGGCTTCGATATCTAACCGTGTCCTTAGGCCTCATCGTCGCCGCCTCCATCATAGTGGCTGCCGGCATCGCCTTCTATGAAAACGAGCACATCAGACAATGGATTGACACATATCGGCAAAAGATAGCAATGGCGCTACACAGCCTAGGCGATGAGATATCACCTCCGTCGCGGAGCCCGGAAGAGGACGAAGAAGCTCGACGCCGCCGCCGCGAGTCCATCATCCGCCACAACCAGCTGGAACTGGTGCGGCGCGCACGCGAAGAGGGCGTGGCCGTGGATCTGGACGAGCTCGCCGCGGTGGCCACCACGTATGACGCACAACACCCCGAAGAACGTCGAAGCAACCCGAACGCGACCTTCGACGACCTCGTCGGCAGCGACGGCATGCTGCGGGACTCCGCTTCCGCCGCAGCCGCAAGCACGACCGCGACCGCCGCCGCGTCGGACGCTGGCCTGCGGCAGCGCGGCGCCGGCGCGCGCGGCTTTGCGAGCGGAACTGGCGCCGCCAACCCATTCGACGACGACGCACAGGTGCTTTTTGACCACGCGCTGATCGGCCTGCACGACGCCGACGTGTGGTCGCAAGCGTCAGGCGACACCGCACGCTCGCGCACGCTCTCCGCCGCCGCCACCGCGGACCCGCAGTCGCCGTACAAGAGCGACGCCGAGCTCGCCGCCGACATCGCGGAGGCCATCCGGCGCAGCCTGGCGGACGGCGCGCCCGCCGCGTCCGCCGCTGCGCCGGCGCCCGACCCGCCCACCTCAGTCCCTGCCTCCGCCGCCGCGTCGCCCTTCGCGTCGCTGTTGCTGCGCCGCGAGATGCACGAGTCCGGCAGTGCCGTGTCGCCGGCGCTGGCGTCGCTGCTTCTCGCGGCGCCGGACGTGGATGGCGACGAGGACGGCGCGCCGTCGCCGCCCGGCACGCTCACGCCCACGGAGGATACGCGCTCGGCCGCGTCGGTGGCGGGGTCGGGCGGCGACGTCGGGCTGCTCGCTGAGGTGGAGAGCTGGGAGGGCAGTGAGGACGGGCGGGCCAGCGAGGCGTTTAGCGTGGTGGGAGGCGAGAGCGCGCCGAGTGAGGGGGGCAGTTGGACGGATGTGGAGAGCTTGGAGGGCGAGGAGGAGGGCCGGCATGGTGCTTGAGGTGGGAGTGGTGCTGATGGCGCTGGTGGGACTTTGGGGAGGCTGGCGTTGGGTTGCGCTGCGCGCGTAGGAGATCATTGCACGGGCTTGGTAATGGCGACGGAATTGCGAGCATAGCGTGGATGGTGTCCTCAATTAGGTACTCTCTTTGGCTGTAGTGCTATGTCCGTTTTGCAGGGTATAACTATCGTACATATGCATCTTCCTCAGCCTTCATTTGAGAGGATGGGAGACAAGGACTGGGTCATAAATGCAAAAACATCGCCGTACACTCAAACCTATTAGTAGTTTCCAAAATCAAACACGTTATAAATCGCGACAAATCTCACATTATACTTTCACGTGCAACCTGTGTCTCCTCCCACGTTGAGCTCAACACAATGAAATAACAGTCCTCGTCTGCCTCTAAATCGATCTGCGCCGTTATTGCCACCTTGCATGGTAGAGTCGCTCTCGACATAGAACTATATTTAATACTTTCGTAATTTGCTTGCTCAAAAGTACGGTATAAAACCCTCATTGGAGATTCATCTCCTTCCGGCACTTTGGCCATGTATACAAGGCACCAGGGCCGATAGATTGCACCGTGGCCTCCAAAGCATACTCCAATCTTAATTCGAGGGCCGCATTGAGTGCAAGAGTGCTGCAAAACAAGAATAGCTCCACGACATAGAAAAGATTTTCCTGGTCTGGAAATGCTCTTCAAAAGGTCCTGCGGGTCCGTAAGTAGTATGTCGGAAACGAGAGCCTCGCTCTGTTGCCCACCAAATGCGAAACGAAGGGGAGGTCCGGTATAGGGTGTAGGAGTTTTGACTTGAGAGATCTTGATTGGCCGTCGTTCAAATGATAAGCCTGAAGCGTTGATGATGTATGGGGACGTCCCCTCCGAATAATAAGCAATGCGCCTCCATGCACCCAGTCGACTAGGCACGAAGCCTGTGGCAAGTTAGCTCTCCTTTCGCTAATCAACCTAAGGTAGACAGGGTTCCAAGCATTAAGACTGAAGATAACAACATCAAGCATAAGTATTTTGTCCGTAGCACCCAGCCTTTGTGAGACTTCGCTTTCGTCCCTGATGTGAGAAAGAAGCGATATTTGTAATCCCGAGTGCCCGAGAGATGTAAACGCGAGAGCGCCATGTTCCGGGTCGATTATTTGGGTATGTCCATTCTTGCCAGTCGTTTTGTCGACTCGGTGCAACTGTTTCAAGGTATTGTTGGGAACTCTCACTAGGTACGCATAGGGGTCGAAGAAACGTTGCTTCGCACAAATCTCTGGCTTCATCCAGGCGAAACACTCGGGATGGGCGCAAAATGCCCCAGGTGAACTAGCCAATAAGCCTTGGTTGTAAGGGTCGTGTTTTGGCGTCCAGATAAACAATGTGTGATCTGCGTTCTGACGGGGGATCTCTTCTTGAACGCGAAGAAATGCTTTTTCCGCGCCCTCGCCGTAAATTGGGCCATTTGGATGTCGAAGAGGCCTAATAGACAGTACGCAATGTCTTCTTCTCTCGTGGTTTGTCTTTCAGAAGCCCATGATATCCGTTGAGCTGCATTACAGGCATGAACGGGTTTCCCCAATACCACTTCCTCCGGAATCCGGGCTGTGAGTGATATCTGGTTGGAAAGGGATTGCTTTGTCCCAAGCTTTTCCCAGAGGTTATTGAAAAAGATGACAACGCGCGACGCCAGAAGCTCCTGCAGCGTCCAACCTCGTGTGAACTATTTGCTTTTTTCGAAGTCTTCGAGTCTCTCGGTGTCGGCTAAATATGCATAGCAAACGGCAGAGTTGCCGTAGTAGTTGAACATCGAATTAATGGCTTCGCTCAACTCCGCCGAACTTGTTTTATCAATACAACAGGTATCGATCCAGATCCACTCGTACCCGTCTTTGGCCGCTTTTTGGCAGCTATTCCTGAGCTTTATATTGCCCTTCATTGTTGGTGCGACCCCTTTCTCCATATCTTGGAGGGTAACTTCTTCATCCTCCCACGTATGAGAAAGGATGGCATACGTGCTGGGAGCTTTTTTTTTTTTTTTTTTTTTTTGAGACGAAATCCTGTAGTCGAAGGTCTTTCGTGTGGAGTAGCCGCATCGTGAAGCGATCATACAGTAGCGTAGGAACGGCGTTTAATCTTGTTTGGGGTAAAGCTGGAGGTAATTTTCTAGTTGGGAGGGTTCTCGACCACCTGGGAGTGGCTATGGCACCCGACTTTATATCGAACTACGGAAACTCTTTATGTGCGCGCAGAGTCTGAGTTGCTTGAAGTCGGGATGCTTCTCTCGATGCGATACAGGGGCGTTTCTTAGTGCGCGGTTTGGAACGCCAATCAGCTGACATTTTGGGCTCGATGCTAAGAAATGTTCAGCTCGGCGCCATCTTCTTGGCCCCACGAACATCTGGAGCGTTCCAACGATGAACAACTCAATTATCAAAGAAACGAAGTCAATGAAGCCGAAGTGAAGCAGGAGACGACAAAAATACGACGCCATATCATGACATATACGAATCAAGCATGACCGCACTCCTAACGAGCCGAATCTGGGGCACGACACCAAGTATCGTCGATAACGAGGGGCCCTGCAAAGTATGCTACGACCTAGACTTGGCAGTGCTATGGAAAACGCAACGCGGCAACCGCAGCGGCCCATTCAGCATCCGCACCACGGCATCCAGCATCCAAAGCGCCGCAAAAGCCGGCTGCATAACGTGCGGCGTGCTGCACCACGGCCTCACAGCATTCAGTCCTGCTCCCCCAAGCGCCGCGCCGCTCTCCACCCCAATCCAAGACACCTCCCGCCCGCTCCGCCTGCAGGTCGCGGCGGCCGCGCCCCTCACGCTCAAAGCGCTGGCACCGCCCACGCGCGCCGCGCCCGCGCCACCGCCGGTCGAGCTGGAGTTCTTCACGGCGGCGGGGGCGCTTGCAGCGCACGCGTCGTTCGGGCCCGGAGCAACCATCGGCGCGGCGCCGAGCGCGGCGCAGGCAGCTGCGCAGGTGCGGGCGTGGGTGGATGAGTGCGAGCGGTGGCACCCGCGGTGCGGGGCAGCGGGGGGCGCGGCGCTGCCGAGCCGCGTGCTGAACGTGGCGCGGCGGCGGCCGGCGCTCGAGATGCCGGCGGAGGAGGCGGGTAGGCGCAGGGCGGCGCCGTACGTTGCGCTGTCGCATCGGTGGGGGACGATGACGGAGGGTGGGACGGCGCCGCTCACCACGACGAGGGCGACGGTGCAGCGCCGCGTCGAGGGCATTGCGCTCGCGCTCTTGCCGCAGACATTTCGGGATGCGGTTGCTGTTACGCGAGAGCTGGGCATCGAGTACTTGTGGATTGATAGTCTTTGCATTGTGCAAGATGATGAGGAAGATTGGGCGAGAGAGGCGAGTCGTTTGGGAGAGATCTTCGAGGGTGCTGTGGTGGTGCTGAGTGCGACGGCCGCGGAGGATGGTTCGGTTGGGTGCTTTGGCTCGCGCGGAGAGACCAGGGATGTCCAGGTTGTGACGGCGGCTGATGTGCCTGGGTTGAAGGGCGAAGTCTCTGTCAGAAAGAGAAGAGGATCTGAAGAGCATGCATGGCTTTCCGCAGCCGATCTGAATGAGAATGAAAAGGCGAAGGCGCCAACGCTGAGCAGAGGTTGGTGTTTTCAAGAACGGTTGCTCGCTTCAAGAGTAGTACATTTCGCGGCCGATGAGCTGGTATTTGAGTGTAAGAGTAAGTGCAGATGTGAATGCGGTGGTGTCGATCAGCTAGGTATGAAGGCCATGTATTTGCCTCTCGTGCAACGGCCTGAATTGCAACAAGCGACTGGTCCAGAGCAAGCCGTGGTGTCGCTTCAGGACAAGCTGAGTGCACTCGCACTTGGTCTAGGCAAGCAGAAATGGCGGATGTTGGTCGAGCATTATTCATCCAGAAACTTCACTCATTTGAGAGACGTATTGCCTGCATTGTCGGCACTGGCACAAAGGTATCGTGGAGCATTGGACCGTAAAGATGTGTATCTCGCTGGAATCTGGAAATCTCGGCTACCGTGGGATCTGCTATGGTATTCGACAAGAAGTGACGAATGTTTCAGGCCGACAGAAGAAGAATATCGAGGAAGTTCGATATCTAGCTTGTTGAATTCGGGTGGCCGTATATATACAGCACCAACGTTCTCCTGGGCTTCTCGAGTCGGACATGTTTCTTGGATTTCACTATCCAATGAATCGAACATCACAGTGGAGATCTGTTCAGCTCAATGCTTCCCAAGAAGCGAAGATCCATTCGGTGAAGTCGAAGATGGCTTTGTGAGACTGCGTGGACCTCTGATCTCATTCCCAGCCGGAAAAAGTGATCATCTAGGTTCGTTGCTAGTGAGCCAGGCCCAGACGAATGGCAGAATTTATTTCGACACTCGCGAAAGCGAAGGAATCGCATCTAGAAGTGCAGTACATCTGCTTTGCATCTTAAAAGGCGAGCCGCATACGCTGTATCAACCGGTACGAGAAGCGACGGTCTTGTTATTGCGACAATCAAATTCGAAGCCAGGGTGTTATCGACGTATTGGGTTAATTGCTGGCTGTGATGGGTCCATATTTGACAATGCTCCAAGGGAAGAGGTGACCATAGTCTAGGGCATTCAGTCGTGTAATTTTGAAGATAGCGGACGCTCACGAAAAGGAAACAGAGTGTCAGGCTTCATTCCATGCATTACAACTCCAGCGTTTCCTGCATAGAGTCGGAAACTTCTAGCGGCATTTGTGTGGGTCCGTAGAATTCCTTGAACGTTTCTTCCAGTAGCTCTCTTGTGATATGCATGTGCTGTCCGGGAGCGATTTTGAAAACAATTCCGCCCTTTTCGTCCAACTTTTTCAATCCTATCCAATCCTCAGTATAGATTGGACGACTCTTTAATGGCAAAACTTCTAGGGTCGCAGGATTGACTTCGTCGAACCATTCACTTTCCGACGGTATCACGGTTGTATCCTCGTCAAATTTGTACATGACAAGCCTCTCTAGACTGGCAAGATTTGCTTTGTAAGTTTCATTTTTGTCCTCACGCTCGTTGTTAATATCAGCCAGCCAGTTGGAGTAGAGCAGATAATTCTCCGAGCCAAAGCCAGTTTCCGGATTGAGGTCGCGATAGTACTGCGCTGGGATGACATTCGATTGTACAAACCCACTCCACGTATTGGAATGCAATAGTGCCATGGCCCCTTTACAAAGCCAATCACCATCTTTGCAGGGTATATAGTCGACAATGCCATTGTGAGGTGATCCGAAGGTAATTAAGTTTCGAACGGGCGGATTGTTACATCGCTCAACATAGGACCGTAGGAACAATCCACCCTGTGAGAAACCTAGCGCATTGACAGCGGAGGCTTTGGAGAGCACAGGGTGGCTGGCGAGAGCTTCGCATACTTCCTCTATGTGTATAGTGGCGTTACCCCAGAAAGTTGCTTTGCGATCGTCATCTGAATTGTCACTGATGCGAATGGTATAAATGTAGGTTCCCGGATGGACTTCCTGTGCTATTTTGCCCACTTCTTTGATACCGTCCGCATCGTATCTGTCTCCGAGACCATGCCAGATGATGAGAGGAAGTGGAGATTTCGACGAGGGAGAGTTTGACGAATGTGGGAGTGCGAAGATCTGAGAGAAGTTTAGAAAGCGCAGGGAGCTTGTGAGATGTATTGCTACTTACTGTCCTGACGAGTGCGACGAGAATGATCGAGGTTGAGTATAGCATTGTGGTTGATAGCTGGTGAGGACGCTTAACACAGACGAAATGCAGAGCGCCTTATATAGTGATTCTGGGAAGCAGATGAGGTCGAAGGTACAAAGCTATTGAATTGGACAGAGTGACTGTGCCTATGCCCCAGCTTGGTTCGTTGATACTCATAGGGAGTGCGAAGTAGGCTCACATTGACGCGGCGGAAAACCCCAGGCACACCTCACCCTTACACCACCTCAAGCCCAGTCTCTTTCACGATCGTCATCTGAGCAGCCAATAATTAATTACTCTGCATGCCAATGGAACATGCCGTCAATTCAAGGCAACCATTCTCCAGCTCGGTATCTCAGCTTCATGCTCGGTTTGATTTTGCCCTGTGGGACGTTCTCGCCTGCACTTGGGATTTCTTCTACTATCAGGTGTATGGCTCCAAATCAGTCTGAGATTTATTATTACTCATGCACGAATTACTATTGTTCTTGAAGATTTCGGAACCTTTTTTTTTTTTTTTTTAGCTCTTCGTCGGACTTATGAGAATTCTCATTTTCGAGATTGCTGAGTTTCGTCAAATGTTAATTTGATCAGAGACGATGAAAGAGGATCACTGTACTTTGGATGGGCTATATTCATCGGCCATATCGAGTGCCTGCGTACCAATGGTCCCAAAGACTCTAACAACCAAACATGGATGGAATATTTCAGTTCTTTGAACTTGCGATGGCTTTGTAGCATCTTCGAACTTCTTACGGTAGTCCGAGCAAGCCCATTCTGCTTGCCAGTTTTCGTTGCAGATCAAACCTGAATATTCTTCCACCTTTGAATAGTTCCAAGATGATTTTCAACTCACTTATCATTCTTATTACATTGGTGTCAACAGCGTGGCTTCTTAGTCCAGCAGTTGGGCGTTCCAGTATCCTCAACAACAACAATGCTCATAAAAATCAAGCTCATCGAGCCTTGACCGTCGAGAAAGGCTTGGCCGCAGAGGACCTCATTCAATGGAATGGTGGTTTACGGTTGCAAAATCAAGCCAGAAAGATGAATTTCATGAGGGTAGAGCATGAGGGTGTGGGAACACAGAAGAAAGATGACGACGCCACTAATTCGAAGTTGGGAAATCTTGCAACGGCTGGGGCAGAGAAAGGAGAAACTTCCGCAGCCTTTCTTGAATCTAGCCTACCACAGCCTATACTCAGCGAACGGTTACAAAAGAGACTGCTCTTCCAAGAGCGCACACATCACGGTGAGAAGCAAGAGAAAGGAAAAAGCGAGAGCGGAAATCTAAGAACGTGGACACGGGAGCTTGATGGACAGAAAGCTAAAGATAGATACGATCCGGTCGACAATCAGACAGAGCAAGTTGAGGATGATTGCCTGCGAGCAATGCATAAACGAGAGGAGAAAGAGTTACTGAAGGAGTCTGATGATGATTTCGGACGTATGATTAAACATGAGATCCAGCAGTCGATAGCCGAGATTCTGGGCGAATATTCTCAACATATGAAAGTGACACGACCCCAGTGCATGTCTTCACGGGACAGTAACGTCTATTTCTTCGTGGATGACCCTACCAAAGGTCCTTATGGAACCCTTGCGGCAATCCGCACCGTATGGAAGCTTCAATATCCATCTCAACTTCGTGAAACGCTCAGCCTCGCTGGCTTCAAAGTCATCGATCGTCGAACAGTGGATTCCTGGATATCGCTACCGCACTTGAATGGCACCTTGCCCAAGTCGGTCAAGAGTTATAGAGATTTTATGACCACGAAGCCTTGCAGTTGGGTTGAGGTGGATGCGGTGAGCTCCGTTGGCGTTTCCAGGGGACACGTTTTCTTTTGGTCTGAGAGTGTGCAAATGAATCGGACGCAAGGATCGGCTCTTGGGCTGTCTCAGAGGATCTTCAACATGTATACCGACGACATCAACAGGAACGAAGCATTCGTGGATTTCGAGAACCCTGACACTGAGGACTTTCATACGATCCGCAAAATTCTGCAAGGAACATATCCGGAGGCCGAAATCGGACTCATTCTCGCAGCAACGGCCGTAATATCACTGACTCTGCTCTGTGGGTACGCTGCGTATCGAACGCGGCGCCGTATCCCCGAATGGATGCGTAAGATGAAGAAAGCTGATCGAGAACAGCTATTTCAAAGCGTTGAACTGAGGAGGGTTATTTCGGAACCGGAGCGCTCTGCCACCACAAAGACATATCAGAGTGAGCATATTATCGAACCTTGGAATGTGCTCTGAAGACCAGCATTGGAAAGCATGCCTGATCGTGTCATGTCTTACGTGAGGTATCGGTCTTGAAGGAGGACAGCGGTGCAACCATAAAATAGCCGGGTCTGTGGTTTGATTGTTGATGTCGATGAATGCTTCTCATTAAATTCGAATAAACAGCTAGTGGAGTATAATGCCGTTCCTTGATGATGATAATCGTTGATCCAAAGACCCAAAATGCATTTTTCTAGCTGGAAGACGTCCACAACGCCGCTGTAGTTGAAATCGAGATGAGTACAGCCAAAACTCCGTGAAGTCGCAATGATATACCAGGTATTATTTCTTTCCAGGATCAATCAAAGGTAAGTCTTCCACCTTTTTGATACGATCTTTGTCAAATATCCTTCTACCCTGCTCATCAAGTCCCCAGTAGTCGTGATGGAACTTCTTCTTCTCTTCCTGTTTGGCATTCCTTGCCTCTCGCTCTTTCCGCCGTTCATCTCTCGTGGCAAACCACTGCGTTCTAGCCTTGTCTTGTTCTTCCCGTGTAGCATGCGCCTTCATGCATTCATTCATGGCGCGATTCAGCGACCGACATGTCCATGCAACTGAGACGGTACGGCCGCTAGCGCAATCCACAAACGCTTTGATGGCGTCGGCACAGTACGAGCGGACATTTTTGTAGTATATTTCTCGTACTTCCGCCTCCTGAGTGGCGTTCAATGGATGAGGTGCCCGCGACCTTGGAGCCGATGAAAGGGTGCTTGGTTGTGTGGATGGTGGAGCCGGTGCAGCCATTGAATCGGAGATTTTCCAGCGTCCAATGGCTATAGCATCTTCGAAATCAAATCGAGTGAGCCTCTGGGATGTTTGCGGTTGAGTTTTGGTGATAATTCGAGCTGTTGTCTACGTCGAGGGTGCAGATGGATGTTTTTTGTTCAGGCAAGCGCGCCGGAGCTTCGGGATACCTGCAGGTCCCGCGCGTTGAATTGTTGTCGTATGCATAAGAAGTTGCCGATGCTTGGCACTCGTATTCACAACACTCTCACACGGTTCCCCGCGAATTTGTATGGGAGCTTCGTGCAACGCGTT
>Ga0335072_10002014_pt1 | contig 32013 bp, 22 predicted proteins | sample Lox_Sample_21_FD_206725 | JGI IMG/M metagenome (GOLD analysis project Ga0335072, IMG submission 206725) | Soil microbial communities from Loxahatchee National Wildlife Refuge, Florida, United States - Lox_Sample_2.1 | ecosystem: Environmental > Terrestrial > Soil > Wetlands | place: USA...
CGTCGATGTGCTTGACAAGGCATGCATCGAAGAGTGCCCGGTGGACTGCATCTACGAGGGCGAGCGGATGCTCTACATCCACCCGGACGAGTGCGTCGACTGCGGTGCATGCGAGCCGGTCTGCCCGGTGGAGGCCATCTACTACGAGGACGACGTGCCCGACCAGTGGAAGAACTACTACAAGGTTAACGTCGACTTCTTCGAGGAGCTCGGCTCGCCGGGCGGCGCCTCGAAGAGCGGGAAGATCGGCACGGACCACCCCACCGTCGCCGCTCTTCCCCCGCAGACCGAAGGCGAGTGACCCTCGCCTCGCGCCTGCCCGAATACCCATGGGACGACCTGGCGCCACTGAAGGAAAAGGCTTCGACCTTTCAGAACGGACCTGTCGACCTGTCCATAGGAACGCCAGTCGACCCAGTGCCGGCTGTCATCCAGGCCGCACTGGCAGCGGCCGCCGACGCGCCTGGCTACCCGCAGACCGCGGGAACCCCAGCCCTGCGCGCGGCGGCCGCTGGCTGGCTCTCCCGCGTCCTTGACGTCCGGGTGGCGCCAGAGACAGTGCTGCCGGTGATCGGGACCAAGGAGATCGTCGCCTGGCTGCCCACCATGCTCGGGCTAGGCCACCAGGACACGGTCCTTTACCCGTCGCTGGCCTACCCCACCTACGACATCGGGGCGAAGCTGGCCGGCGCGTCCGGCCTCGCGACCGCCCAGGCCGCGCCCGGCGCGGCCTCCCTGCCCGGGCACCCCGGCCTTTACTGGGTGAACTCACCGTCCAACCCCTCGGGCGAGGTCAAGCCAGCGTCATGGCTGCGGTCCGCGGTGACGTGGGCACGATCGCAGGGCTGCGTGGTCGCCTCGGACGAGTGCTACATCACGCTGGGCTGGTCGGCGACTCCGGTGTCTGTGCTGCACCCGTCGGTGAACGGCGGGACCCTCGATGGCCTGATCGCCGTGCACTCGCTGTCGAAGCGGTCCAACCTGGCCGGGTACCGCGCCGGCTTCATCACCGGCGACCCGGCCCTGATGAAGGACCTCCTGCTTGTCTGCAAGCAGGCTGGCCTGATGGTTCCTGCCCCGGTGCAGGCGGCGATGACGGTAGCGCTCGATGACGACGCGCACGCCAGCGTGCAGAAGGCCAGGTACGAGGCCAGGCGGGCCATCCTGGCCGACGGGCTGACCGCGGCCGGCTTCCGCATTGACCACTCCGAGGCCGGCCTGTACCTGTGGGCCACCCACCCCGACCATGACTCCCGCTCCGCGGTCACCTGGCTGGCGGCCGAGGCGGGCATTCTCGTCGGCCCCGGCCACTTCTACGGCCCCGACGGGAAGCGGCACATCCGGGTCGCCCTGACCGCGACGGACGAGCGAGTGGCGGAGGCGGGCCAGCGGCTGCGTGCCCTGTAAAGCCACTACGGTAGGTGGCATGCTGAGGCTCAGGGACGCGCGAACCAGGGAACTGACCGACGTGCTGCCGGCCGGGCGGCGGCAGCTGCGGATCCTCGTGACCGCGCCCGGCCAGGTCCGCGCCTACCTGGCCGCCGACCTGCTGCGCCGGGCCGCGGAAAGGTCCAGGCTGCTTCCCGAGGTGAGCGAGCTGCTGCCCGCGACGGCGGAGGCCAGCCAGCTGCGCGCCCGGTGCGAGGCCCTCAACATTCACCCGCCCGAGGCCACCCTGGCCGCGCCCCCTGCCGCCGACGGGACGCCCCCGTTCGACGTTGCCTTCGGCCTGGCGGGCGAGCCGGCCGGCGACCTGACCGGGCTGGCGCGGCTGTGGGCCCGGGTGGCCGACGGTCGCGACGAGGCCGAGCTTGCCCAGCCGCCACTGGCCGTCCGGCTCTCGCTGCTGCGGCATGGCTACGGCGAGCCGCTCGGGGCGCACTGGGCGCCAGCAGACGAGGCCGGCACCCTCAGCCGGTGGCGGACGCTCGTCGCCCAGTGGGCGCAGTCCCCCAGTGGCGCGATATCACGGCCCCATGCCGAGGCGATCACCGAGGCGTTCGCCAACGACCTGGACAGCCCGGCCGCACTAGCGAGCCTGGACGCGCTGGAGGAAGACCCGGCCGTTATGGATGGGGTAAAGTTCGAGACCTTCGCCGCAGCCGACCGCCTGTTCGGCCTGGACCTGGCTCGTGATATCGGGAAGTACTGACCCGGCTTAGCTGCCCAGCCGCATGTGCACGCGGATGGTGGTTCCCGCCGGGCTTGAGCGTACCTGGACGAGGTCGCAGAGCTGGTGAACGACCCACAGGCCGCGGCCGCCGCCTTCCTGGGCCGGCCCTGGCCGCAGCTGGCCCGCCAGCGGGTCGGTGATGTGCCCGCTGTCGCTGACCTGGCAGATCACCGCATGCTCAGTCGCCCATAGGGTGAGCACGCCCGGCCCGCTGGTGTGGGCCAGGGTGTTGGCGATCAGCTCGCCCACCGTCAGCAGCAGGTCACTGGCCCGGCTGGGCGACAGCCCAGCCGCCCGGACCTCGGCCGTGACCATGCCACGGACGCCGGCCAGGTCGGCGCGGAAGGAGATGACGCGGGCGTCGCCTGGCGGCAGCGGCAGCGGCAGGTCGCAGGCGGGCGGCACGACGAACTTGAGCGGCTGCTGCTGGTTGCCTGAGGTCGGCGGCCAGCGGCCAGCGGCGGCGGCCAGCGGATGGCTGACCTGGAAGCAGGACGCCATCTCCGGCGGCAGGCCCGCGTAGTAAGGGCACATCACCCTGACCTGGGTGCCCAGCGCGAGGTTAAGCAGGGACTCGTACCTGATGACTTCCCACAGCTCATCGTCCGGGCGGGACGGCCACGCCGCCTCCTGCAGGCACCAGGCCGGGCGGCCAGGGTGCTGGGCCGCGAACCGGTTGATGGCGTAGATCAGCTGGCCGGGATTGGCACCAGGGCCGGGACTGTCGGTCCAGGTGACGTGCTCCCCGGCGCTGCTTATCTGGTCACGGATCCGGCTGAGCGAGGGACTGTCGCAGGGGATGAACAGCGCGGCACCAGCGGCGACAGCGTCCGCGGCGAACTGGCATGCCGCCGCCTCAAGCTCGGCGGGGCTGCGGTACGGCAGCGAGGCATGCCATATCCCGGGTAGGGCTTGCTCTGCCGACCCGTCCATCCTCTCCTCATCTCGCGGTTCGCGTCCGCATGCCATTACCGGGCTTCCGGGACTTGAGCCACCTCAACGCAGGCTACCTCAGCAGGCCCCGCGAGTGCGGCCGGGCGGCGCGAGCGGCCCGCGATCAGCGGATGACGACGATAACTCAGCGGATGCTGACGGCCACGAGGCAGGTGTCATCGCCGGTGTCCGAAGGCGAGCTGGCGAGCAGCCTGCTCGCCAGCTCGCCCACGTCACCGGCGGGACCACTGGCGACGCGCCTGAGCTGGGCCAGGCTGTCGTCGATGGACTGCCCCCTGCGCTCGATCAGCCCGTCGGTGAAGAACAGCAGGGCATCGCCGAGCTGGAGGCTGACGGTGGCCGCACCGTAGCTGGCGTCGGCGTTGGCGCCCAGCATTGGCCCGCGCGGCGACGGTGTGGTGCTCGCGGTCTCGTCGCGGACCAGCAGCGGGGGCAGGTGGCCGGCCCGGGCCCAGCGCAGGGTCCTGGCCGCCGGGTCGTAGATCGCGCAGATCGCGGTGGCCATCACGCCGATGAGGTGGAAGGCCGCCACGTTCAGCCAGGTCAGCAGCTGATCGGGACCGGCTCCCGTGACCGCCAGCCCGCGCAGGCAGTTACGCAGGGCGACCATGCCAGTCACGGCGCCAATGCCATGCCCGGCGACGTCGCCGACGACGAGCAGGACGTTGTTGTCGGGCAGCAGGGCCGCGTCGTACCAGTCCCCGCCGACTAGGTGGTCGTCACTGGCGGGCCGGTACCGTGCCGCCACCTTGATGCCTGCGGCCTCAACCGGGCGGGAGACCTCGGGCGTGATCGCCTCCTGCAGGCGCACCGCCAGCTGGTGCTCGGCCCGCAGGTGCTCCTCGGTGCCCGCCAGCTGCTCGCGCGTGGCGCTGAACGCGACCTGGGTGTGATACTGCGAGGAGATGTCCTGATAAGCGCCACGCACGGCGATCACCTCCCCGTCTGGCCCGCTGACTGGCTGGGCGAACGCGCGCAGCTGCCTGATGCTTGAGTCATCGCCGCGGATGATGCGGAAGGCCGCGGAGGCCGGCTGGTCGTGCCGCAGTAGCCGGCCTGTGAACAGCTCGACGACCGGAACGTCCTGCGGTGGCACCAGGTCGGCCAGTCCGGCCAGCGGGACTGGCGACCCTGCCGACCGCCCGAACAGCGCGAAGGTGGCCGGCGTCCAGTAGACCTGGCCGGTGCGCAGGTCCTCTTCCCAGCCGCCGGCGTTCCCGAGCCACTCGACCGCCTCAAGCAGCGCCGCCAGTCGCTGCGCCGCACCGGCGCCCGCGTCCTTCCAGGCCCGTGCGTGGTCCGCCATCCCGATCCCCGCGGCAAGCACCTGGCCGCAGGCCGGGGCCAAGGCGGGCAGCAGGCGACGGGCAGCGGCGGTGAACTCGGTGAGGGCGTGCGGCCAGCAAGCCTCGAGGGCGCCGATGCGGACGCCAGCCCGGCTCAGCGGCACCACGGCCCGGGCGACACCGGTCGGGCCGATCATGAAGCTGCCATCGCCTGGCGGCCGCCCCGCTGGCCACCAGGTCTCCTGGTCCGCTTGCACGGCCCGCAGCGGCAGGGACGGGACATCGGGCGGTATGCGGCGCCAGCGGCTGGCCTCACGCGGCCCGAATCCCGCCTCGCCGGCCAGCTCGATGCCGCCGTCCGGGGCCAGCGCCCAAACCGCGACCGCGACGGCGCCCTCAGCCGACAGCGCTTCGGCCAGCAATGCCTCGGCCAGGCCGCCCGCGTCGGCGGCGGCCGCCATGGCGACGTCGGCCCGGGCGGCCACGCGACGCTCCTGGCCCGGCAGTGCCTCCAGCCGTTCCCCCGCGATGTCGGCGGCGATGACGGCCAGGCCTGTCCCCGCCTCAGCGGCCAGGTGGGACAGCTGTGCCCTGGCTTCTTCCGCGGTGCAGCCAAGCCGCTCCATCAAGATCCCCGTGGCCCGCTCCGTCAGGGCAACGGCGGCTGACCGGGCGCCCTGGTCGTCCCGCTCCCCGCGCAGCCTTCCTGGCTCGGCGCAATCCCAGTCCTCACGTACTGTCACCTGCGTCCGCCCTCCGGATACCCCCTCATGGTGGCAGCCACGATGGCGGTGGCGGAAGGCATGCGGGATAACGCTTGGCTTGACCGCGGCGCCTGCCGCAATGGCATCATCGGATGCGAACAGGGGGAGCACAGGCCCTACGGTAACGGCGCGGCCCGGTAGCGGGACCGTGGCCGGACTGGCAGCCCCGGAATAATTGAAGGTGAATAAGCATGGCTACAGCGACGCTCGATCGCCCCGCCGACGACGCGCAACTACAGGAGCTGCTGGCCGGGCTGACAGCGGTGCGAGGCGGCGACTTCAGCTCACGCCTTCCCGTCGGTCGCGACCCGGTGATGAACGAGATCGCCGCCGTCTTCAACGCCATGAACGAGCAGCTGGCCGTCTTTACTTCCGAGGTGACCCGGGTGGCCCGCGAGGTCGGCGTGGACGGGAAGCTCGGCGGCCAGGCGCAGGTGCCCTCGGTCGCGGGAAGCTGGAAGGACCTGACCGACTCGGTCAACGCCATGGCAGGCAACCTCACCGGGCAAGTGCGGACCATCGCCCAGGTGACCACGTCCGTAGCCCGTGGTGACCTGAGCCAGCGAATCGCGGTGGAGGCGAAGGGCGAGGTCGCCGCGCTGGCCGAGACGATCAACGGGATGGTGGACACGCTGTCCGCGTTCGCGGGCGAGGTCACCCGGGTCGCCCGCGAGGTCGGCACCGAGGGAATCCTCGGCGGCCAGGCCCAGCTGCCTGGCGTGGCCGGGACGTGGCGCGACCTGACCGACTCCGTGAACTTCATGGCGGCCAACCTGACCACCCAGGTCCGCAACATCGCCCAGGTCACCACGGCCGTGGCCAAGGGCGACCTGAGCCAGAAGATCCGGGTCGACGCGCGCGGGGAGATCCTGGAGCTGAAGGAGACCATCAACACGATGGTCGACCAGCTCTCCGCGTTCGCCGAGGAGGTCACCAGGGTCGCCCGCGACGTCGGCACCCACGGCAAGCTCGGCGGGCAGGCCAACGTCCGCGGTGTATCAGGCACCTGGAAGGACCTCACCGACAACGTCAACGTGATGGCCTCGAACCTGACCGCGCAGGTCCGGTCGATCGCGCAGGTCGCCACCGCGGTAGCCCGCGGTGACCTGAGCCAGAAGATCACGGTCCAGGCCGAGGGCGAGGTCGCGGCGCTGGCCGAGACCATCAACACGATGGTGGACACGCTGTCCGCGTTCGCGGGCGAGGTCACCCGGGTCGCCCGCGAGGTCGGCACCGAGGGAATCCTCGGCGGCCAGGCCACCGTCGCGAACGTGGCGGGCACCTGGAAGGACCTGACTGACAACGTCAACTCGATGGCGAACAACCTCACCGGCCAGGTCCGCAACATCGCCCAGGTCACGACGGCCGTGGCCCGGGGCGACCTGACCAGGAAGATCGACGTGGACGCCCGCGGCGAGATCCTCGAGCTGAAGACCACGATCAACACCATGGTCGACCAGCTGTCCTCGTTTGCCGCCGAGGTGACCAGGGTCGCCCGCGAGGTCGGCCGGGAGGGGCGGCTCGGCGGCCAGGCGGAGGTCGAGGGCGTCTCAGGGACCTGGAAGCGGCTCACTGAGAACGTCAACGAGCTGGCCGCCAACCTGACCAGGCAGGTCCGGGCGATCGCCGAGGTCACTAGCGCGGTCGCGTCGGGTGACCTGACCCGGTCCATCTCGGTGGAGGCCCAGGGTGAGGTGGCCGAGCTGAAGGACAACATCAACGCGATGGTGGGGTCGCTGCGGGACACGACCGAGGCCAACAGGCAGCAGGGCTGGCTGCAGACCAACCTGGCCCGGATCGGCGGCCTGATGCAAGGGCAGCGGGACCTGACCGCGGTGGCCGAGCTGATCATGGACGAGCTCATCCCGCTGGTGGGGGCGCAGCACGGGGCGTTCTTCCTCACCGATTTCCTCACCGAGGCGAGCGACGCCCCGGCCTCGCTCCGGCTCATCGCCGGGTACGGGCTGCGCCCGGGCGAGGAGACGCCAGAGACCGTCCTGCCCGGCCAGTCGCTGATCGGACAGGTCGCCAGGACCCGCAGGCCGATCGTCCTTGAGGACATCCCGGCGGGCTACGCACGCGTCTCCTCGGCGATCGGCGAGAGCCGGCCAGTCAACCTGATGATCGTGCCGATCGCCTTCGAAGACCAGGTCCTCGGCGTTATCGAGGCCGGATCGCTCTGGCCGTTCACCCAGGTTCACCGGGACTTTCTTGAGCAGCTGATGGAGACCATCGGGGTCAACGTCAACACGATGATCGCCAACGCCCGCACCGACACGCTGCTGGCGCAGTCGCAGCGGCTGACCGCGGAGCTGCAGGCACGCCAGGATGAGCTGCAGCGGTCCAACGCCGAGCTGGCTGACAAGGCGGCCCTGCTTGCCACCCAGAACCGTGACATCGAGGCCAAGAACGCCGAGATCGAGCGCGCCCGTCAGGAGATTGAAGAGCGGGCCAGGCAGCTGGACCAGGCCTCCAGGTACAAGTCGCAATTCCTGGCGAACATGTCCCATGAGCTGCGCACGCCGCTGAACAGCCTGCTGGTCCTCGCCCGCATGCTCGCGCAGAACGCCGACGGCAACCTCACCGCCAAGCAGGTCGAGTACGCCAACATCATCCACTCGTCCGGCTCGGACCTCCTGCAGCTGATCAACGACATCCTGGACCTGACCAAGGTCGAGTCGGGCAAGATGGAGATCCACACCGAGCGGTTCAGCCTGGCCGGGCTGATGGAGGACCTGCGCGGCGTGTTCGGCCCGCTGACCGCGGAAAAGCAGCTCCGCTTCACCATCGCGCAGGCTTCTGGCGTGCCCGTCGAGCTGGAGACTGACAACCAGCGGCTGCGCCAGATCCTCAACAACCTGCTGTCCAACGCGGTCAAGTTCACCGAGCACGGCCAGGTCGAGCTGCGCATCGACACCATGCTTGGCAGCCCACGGGGGCCGCAGCGGCCTGGCAGCACGCCGTACGTGGTCTTCTCGGTGACCGACACCGGCATCGGCATCAGCCGCGACAACTTCACCAGCATCTTCTCCGCCTTCCAGCAGGGCGATGGCACCACGAGCCGCAGGTACGGCGGCACCGGGCTCGGCCTGGCCATCTGCCGAGAGGTCGCCGCCCAGCTCGGCGGCGAGGTCACCGTGCAAAGCGAGCTCGGCCAGGGCAGTACCTTCAGCCTCTACCTGCCGCTGGCCGGGCAGGTGCCCGCGGCCGATGGCCTGAGCCTGCCGACGGCCCGCGACAGCGAGCCGGCGCCGCTGGTGGCCGGCCCGTCGGTCAGCGAGACGGCGCCGGCCGACTCGGCGCCGTCGTTCCGCCCGGTCCCGCCGGCCGGCCGGCACGAGAAGCTATTCGGGCGCAAGGTCCTGGTCGTCGACGATGACCCGCTCAACGCCTTCGTCCTGACCGACGTCCTGCAGCTGCACGGCATGATCGTGGCGGAGGCGGCCGACGGGCGCCGGGCCATCGCCGAGCTGGCCGCGGGCGGCTTCGACATTGTCTTGATGGACGTGATGATGCCGGAGATGGACGGGCACGAGACCACCAGGGCGATCCGCCAGATGCCACAGCACGCCAGCCTGCCGGTTATCGCCGTCACGGCCCGGGCCATGCAGGGCGACCGGGAGAAGGCCCTCGACGCCGGGGCCACCGACTACATCACCAAGCCGATTGACGTGGAGGAACTGCTCAGCTGCATGGAGCGCTGGCTTACGCCCGCCGCCGGGCCACAGCGGTTACGGAATGTACCAGCTCGTGCCGGTCTACGCCAGCCTGGCCGAGGCGGTGCCACGGGCCCTGCCCCGGCTGGCCCCGGGGTAGTCCTGGGGTAGCCCTGTCCTGGCCCGGACCGCCGCCGCCGCTAGCCCAGGAGCGATTCGACCCCGGAGGGAAGGTCACCGGAGGCGGCGGCGGACTGAATGTGGGACCGCAGCGTCGCACCGAACTCCTGGGCCGCGTGCGTAGGCTGGACGTCCTTGCGGCGGGCCAGCGCGACCGTGCGGCGCAGGCCCGGCCGGGCTAGCGGGTACCCGACCACACCCGGCCGGCCTGGCAGCACCACCGACGGCACGACGGCGATGCCCAGGCCCGCCTCGACGAACCGCAAGACGGCGTCCATCTCGCCGCCCTCGATGGCGAAGCGCGGCTCCAGGCCGGCCCGGCGCCACGCCGCGATGGTGGCGTCCCGCAGGTCGTAGCCCTTCCTGAACATCACGAGCGGTCGCGTGCGCAGGCCGGCGACCTGCACCTTGCCATGCGAAAGCGGCAGTGGACGGTCGACTGACGTGGCGACCATCAGCTCCTCGCTCAGCAGCGCCTGGGTCTCCAGGGACGGATCGCCCTCCTGGAGCGGCAGAACGATCAGGGCGAGATCTAGCTCGCCGGCCGCGAGGTCTACCACCAGGTCTCGCGATCCGCCCTGCGTCACGCTGAGCTCGATGCCCGGGAAATCCTCGTGGAACGCGGCAAGCGCGCCGGCCAGCAGGCTGCTCAGCAGCGACGGGGTCGCGCCGATGCGGACCCGGCCGCGGCGCAGCCCGGTCAGGTCCTGCACTTCCCTGCGGGCGGTATCCACGTCGGCCAGGATCCGGCGGGCCAGCGGCAGCAGCGCCTCGCCCGCCGGGGTGAGGGTGATGTTCCCCCTGGCCCGGCTGAGCAGGGGCGCGCCGAGGTCGCGCTCCAGGGCCGACACCTGCTTGGACAGCGTGGCCTGGGCGACGCCCAGTTCGGCTGAAGCCCGTGTGAAGTGCCTTACGTCCGCTACCGCCAGGAAATATCGAAGTTGCTGAATCTGCACGCTACATAGCCTACGGCTATGGAAACGTGCACCTTCATAGATTGGACATGAGCGTCGGTCGGGCCTACGTTCCGTCCATGGCCGCCCCCACCGCACCATCCGCCCCGCCGCGACCGGGGCCAGCACCTCGTCCGGTCCCGCGGGTCGTGACCTCCGCCTACCCGCGCACCGGCTCGCGGCTGCTGCGCCTGTACCGGACGACGATCGGCAAGAAGGCCGTCATGGCCGTCACCGGGATCGTCTTCCTGCTGTTCCTGATCGCGCACATGATCGGGAACCTCAAGATCTTCCTGGGCAAGGCCGACTACAACAACTACGCGCACTGGCTGGACACGATGGGGTCCCCGGCCATCCCGGACGACTGGGGCCTGGGCATCATCTCGGTCATCTTGGGCGTCTGCGTGGTGCTGCACATCGGCTCGGCGGCCGAGCTGGCGCTGCGTGCCCGTCGCGCCCGGCCAGTCCGCTATTACGGCGGGCGCCCCAAGCAGGGCTACGCCTCCCGCACGATGCGGACCGGCGCGATCCTCGTCGCCCTGTTCATCATCTACCACCTGCTTGACCTGACGTTCCGGGTCGTGAACCCCAAAGGCATCCTCGGCGACCCCTATGACAACGTGGTCGCGGACTTCCGCAACCCGCTGGTCACCACGTTCTACGTGATCTGCCTGATCGTGCTCGGCTTCCACATCCGGCACGGGGCATGGAGCGCGCTGCAGACGCTTGGCCGCAGCAACGCCAGGCGGCAGCGGGCCATCAACGTCTCCGCGATCGTCTTCTCCGTGCTTCTCATCGGCGGCTTCCTGGCCGTCCCGTTCGGCGTCGTGATCGGAGCGGTGCACTCATGACAGTCAATCTTGACTCCAGCGAGCTATTCACGCTGGGCGACCCGGTCGGGGACACCAAGGCCCCCCAGGTCCCGATCGAGCAGCGCTGGGACGACCGCCGCTTCCACGGCAAGATCGTCAACCCGGCCAACCGGCGCAAGCGCTCGGTGATCGTCGTCGGCACTGGCCTGGCCGGCGGCTCGGCCAGCGCGACGCTCGGCGAGGCGGGCTACCAGGTCACGACGTTCTGCTACCAGGACAGCCCGCGCCGGGCGCACAGCGTCGCGGCCCAGGGAGGCATCAACGCGGCCAAGAACTACCGCAACGACGGCGACTCCATCCAGCGGCTGTTCTACGACACCGTCAAGGGCGGCGACTACCGGTCCCGCGAGTCGAACGTCTACCGCCTAGCCCAGGTGAGCGTGGAGATCATCGACCAGTGCGTCGCGCAGGGCGTGCCTTTCGCCCGCGACTACGGCGGCCTGCTCGACACCCGCTCGTTCGGCGGCGTGCAGGTGTCACGAACGTTCTACGCCCGCGGCCAGACGGGCCAGCAACTGCTGCTTGGCGCGTACCAGGCCCTGGAGCGCCAGATCGCGGCGGGCACCGTCACGATGCATACCCGCCACGAGATGCTTGAGCTGATCGTCTCCGGCGGCCGGGCACGCGGCATCGTCGTGCGGGACATGGTGACCGGCGAGATCGAGACGCACCTCGCGGACGCGGTCGTGCTCGCCTCGGGCGGCTACGGGAACGTGTTCTTCCTGTCGACCAACGCCAAGGGCTGCAACGTAACCGCGACCTGGCGGGCGCACCGCAAGGGCGCGCTGTTCGCCAACCCCTGCTACACGCAGATCCACCCGACCTGTATCCCGGTCAGCGGCGACCACCAGTCCAAGCTCACCCTCATGTCGGAGTCCCTGCGCAACGACGGCCGGGTCTGGGTGCCCACGGCCAAGGGCGACACCCGCGCCCCCGGCGCCATCCCCGAAGCCGAGCGCGACTACTACCTGGAGCGGATCTACCCGTCGTTCGGGAACCTGGTCCCGCGTGACATCGCCTCACGGGCGGCCAAGAACGTCTGTGACGAGGGCCGCGGCGTCGGCCCCGGCGGCCGCGGCGTGTACCTGGACTTCGCCGACGCGATCACGCGGCTTGGCCGGGAGGCGGTGGAGGCCAAGTACGGCAACCTCTTCGAGATGTACGAGCGGATCACCGGCGAGGATCCGTACCAGGTGCCGATGCGCATCTACCCGGCCGTGCACTACACGATGGGCGGGCTTTGGGTGGACTACGACCTGCAGTCCACGATCCCCGGCCTGTTCGTGATTGGCGAGGCGAACTTCTCCGATCACGGCGCCAACCGGCTGGGCGCCTCGGCCCTCATGCAGGGCCTGGCCGACGGCTACTTCGTGCTGCCCGTCGTGATCGCCTCCTACCTCGCCGAGGCTCCCTACGGCGACCCAGCGGCCGCTGACATCGACGAGGCGGTGCAGAGCGTACGCCAGCGGGTCGACAAGCTCCTGTCGGTCAACGGCGACCGGACACCGGACTCGTTCCACCGCGAGCTCGGCCAGCTCGTGTGGGAGTACTGCGGCATGGAACGGACCGAGGCGGGCCTGCGCAAGGCCATCGGCGAGATCCGGCGGCTGCGCGATGAGTTCTGGAAGCGGGTCAAGGTCTCAGGCACCAGCGAGGAGCTGAACCAGGTGCTTGAGAAGGCGGGCCGGGTCGCCGACTTCCTCGAGCTGGCCGAGCTGATGTGCATCGACGCGCTGCACCGGGAGGAGTCCTGCGGCGGCCACTTCCGGGCCGAGCACCAGACACCCGACGGTGAGGCACTGCGCGACGACGAGAACTTCGCCTACGTCGCCGCCTGGGAGTTCGCCGGGACCGGCAGCAAGCCGGTGCTGCACAAGGAAACGCTTGAATACGAGCACGTGCACATGACACAGAGGTCTTACAAGTGAAGCTCACGATCCGCGTCTGGCGGCAGAAGGACTCCGCCGACCGTGGCCGCCTCGTCGACTACCAGCTCGACGGGGTCGAGCCGGACATGTCGTTCCTCGAGATGATGGACATCCTCAACGAGAAGCTGATCCTCGAGGGACAAGATCCGGTCGCGTTCGACCACGACTGCCGTGAGGGCATCTGCGGCATGTGCTCGATGGCCATCGACGGCGTGCCACATGGCCCTGAGAAGGCGACGACCACCTGCCAGCTGTACATGCGGCACTTCAACGACGGGGACACGATCACCGTCGAGCCCTGGCGCGCGGCTGCGTTCCCGGTCGTTAAGGACCTCGTGGTGGACCGGTCGGCGTTCGACCGGATCATCCAGGCGGGCGGCTACGTGAGCGCCCCGACTGGCTCGGCCCCCGAGGCCGCCTCCATCCCCGTGCCGCACGAGGACGCCACCAAGGCGTTCGACGCCGCCACCTGCATCGGCTGCGGCGCGTGCGTCGCCGCGTGCCCGAACGCGTCGGCCATGCTGTTCACCGCGGCCAAGGTCACCCACCTCGGCCTGATGCCGCAGGGCCAGCCCGAGCGCCAGCAGCGGGTGGTCGCCATGGTCGAGCAGATGGATGCCGAGGGCTTCGGTGGCTGCACCAACACCGGCGTGTGCACCACGGTCTGCCCCAAGGGCATCCCGCTTGAGACGATCGCCCGCATGAACGGCGACATCCTGGCCGCGTTGCGCCCCTGACCTAGCGGGTCGACATCAGCCGGGTAGTGGCCTGCAGGATGAAGGTGGCCAGCACGCCGAGCGCGGCGGCCAGCGTGCCGCCGTAGAGGTACCACTGCCCGGCTGACGTGTTCGCGATGATCACGCTGCCCTCGCGGCTGCCCAGCGACAGGATGAAGGAGGCGAGCAGCCAGCCCGCCGCCACGACGAACGAGCCGCCGAGTGAGTCCGCGCCCCAGCCACCGAAGACACAGGTCACGCCGACCAGAACGGCCAGCAGGACCGCCGCGAGCGGGACAGGCGGCTGCCCGTACTGGAAGCTGCCCACGAGTCCCTCGACGATTCCGAGCACGAAGAGCACCAGGTAGACGGCGAGGCCAAGCGCGCGGCCCTTCGGCCAACGCGGCCTGTCCTGTCCTGTCACCATGTCCACCGAGGCTACCCAAACAGGTCGGCTGCGGGAGCAGGACCAGGCGGGCCGGCTAGCTGGATGAAGTACTCGGTTCCCAGCGCCCGCTGACCGCGGTTGTTCGACAGCGCCCAGAACTCGCCATCCACCGTGATCTGGGTGGCGTGCGCGGTCATCGCGGCCAGCTTGGCCTGCAGGTACGGCACGGCATCGATCGTGGTCGTGACCTGGTCATCGGGGACGGTGCTTTCCGGCTCCGACCACGACTCGAACCATGAGCCGGCCGGGAGCTTCGATGCTTCGGCCGCCGCGGTGGCCGGCACCGCGGTCGCGTAGAACCGGGACTGCGGTGCGGCCAGCTCGCGGGCCCGCCAGGCCACCCGGTGCGCCTGGATGTGGTCCGGATGGCCGTAGAAGCCATTGGCGTCATAGGTCACGATCACCGACGGTGCGACCTCGTCGATGATCGCCGCCAGGAGCGAGGCGGCCTCATCCACCGACGCCTGCCAGAAGCAGCGCGGGTCCTCGTTCTCCTCCATGCCCATCATCCCGGAGTCGCGGTAGTGCCCGGCCCCGCCGAGGAACCGGTGATCGCTCACTCCCAGCGCCTCACAGGCCGCCTCGAGCTCCCCGATCCGGTACTCGCCCAGCTCATCGGGCAGGAAATGCCGCAGGTCCGGCGGGATGATCTCGCCGCTCTCGCCGAGCGTGCAGGTCACCAGCGTCACCCGCGCCCCCTCGGCCGCGTACTTGGCCATCGTCGCCCCGGTACCGATCGACTCGTCATCCGGGTGCGCGTGCACCAGCAGGACGCTGTGCTCACCCGCGCGGCTAGACACTGACCTTTACCTCCTCGCGACCCGCCCCCGCGGCTGAGGCTACCGGTCCGCCATGGCCCGCCGGTAATGGCCCCAGTCGTACTGCCCGAGCCAGCAGGCCCCGATCACCGCGACCGCGCATCCAGGGCGCCACGATTGTCACGCCGGGTAGATCGGCGCGTGGCTACCACCTCCTCCACCATCTGATGGACCGCGCGCCAGGTGGCCGCCCGGTGCTCGACTGCCGCCCGCTCGTCCGCCTCCTGCCTGACCTGGCGCTCAGCCCAGTCCCTGGCCCGGACGGGATCGGCGGCCAGCCAGCTATCCATTTCTGCCAGCAAGCCGGCCACCGGGCAGTCCCGTGAGCACGCCTTCGGCCGGCCGCGCCACCCGCGTCGCCACAAGACCCTGATGACCTCGACCGCGCTCTGGCATCCCTCATGCCTGGTCTCCCGCCAGCCGTAGCGCAACGTCTCCTTGTTTCCGGCCAGTGCTCGCCGGTCGCGAGCATTGTCATCGCCGCGCTTTTCGTCCGGGTGCGATTCCTTTCCGTCGAGCTCGATGATCACGCCCCACGGCAGGTACTCACGGTCCCGGAATCCGGTCTGCCCGCTTGCCTTCGTGAACGGCACCTGCTTCGTGGCGGGTGGCAGCCCGTGCGGCAGCTCGACATTCTTGTCCCACAGCAGCTCAAGCACCGAGTGCGCGCCCTCGGAAGCGGCCACGATGGCCTCCGTGAGCTCGAGCCGCCAGCGCAGCTTCTTGCGCAGCCTGACCGCGATGAGCAGGTCAACCACGTTGACCCCCACGTCGTTGCGCCCGAGCGCCCGGGTAACCCAGCCGTAGACGTCATCGACGCAGCCGCACGCCTCCGCCAGGTCGATGACCGTGTCGGCCACCAGCGTCATCGGCGGCTCGCCTGCCGGGTACCAGGCCAGCCGTTCAGGCACGTCCGACACGTGGACCACCAGCCCAGGGAAGGCCGCGACCCGCCGGGTCCTCGGCACCGTGACATGAATGATGGCCGCTGGCCTTGCGACTAGCCCCTGCAGTTCCCCCGCGGACTCATGGCTCAGCAGCGCCCCCGCTCCGGCGTAGAGCACGGCCGCCCACAACTGCGCCAGGCGCGGCAGATCCCCGGTGAACGTCGCGTACACCCCGGCGTGCACGCGCCGCCATTCGTCGTTCCGCACCTTCCACTCAATCGCCCGGGCCGACATTCGCGCCGTGATCGCTTGCTTCCTCGTGACGATTCCGGCCTGCCGGGATGCGGTCTTCTGCAGCTCCGCTGGCGACTTAGCGCTCATGTCCCCGATTGTGCCGCCCAGCACCGACATTTCCGGGTCCTGCCAGCCCCGAAGCCCCGCGTTATTGCGAAGCATTTTCCGGTTTGGAAACATTGCCTACGCCCGAATGGGAAAATTCTTTCGCAACCGGGAAATGTTACCGCAAATAGACTGAAATCTGCGGCATGAGGTTTTGCCGTGATTCATGTTACTGAGCTGGCCGAAGCCGACCGGCGCGGAGCGCCGCCGACCGGCGCGGACGACGGCACGCGAACAAGGGCGGGCGGGCCAGGCGGGAGAGGGGATGGGCTGGCAAGATCGGGTGGCATGGCAGATGACAGCTTTCCCCAGCAGCAGGCGCGCACCCGGCGGTTCACCCTGGGCGCGCCCCGGGCGTTCAGCATCTCCCCCGACGGGCACAAGGTCCTGTTCCTGCGGACCAAGGCCGGCGATGACCCCGTTACCTGCCTGTGGGAGGCCGACGCCGGCACTGGCGAGGAGCGCCTCCTCGCCGACCCGCGCGCGCTCGGCAACGACGAGGACAACCTGCCTGCCGAGGAGCGGGCCCGTCGTGAGCGGGTACGCGAGAGCGCGGGCGGGATCGTCACCTACGCCTGCGACAAGGACCAGACGCTCGCGGTCTTCCCGCTGTCCGGGCAGGTCTACGCGGTCAGCCTGACCGACCCCGCCGCCCAGCCCAGGCTCCTGCCCACCCGCGTCCCCGCGCTCGACCCGCGGCCCGATCCGACCGGGACCCGGATTGCCTACGTGCACGAGGGCACCTTGCGCATCCTGAATTTGCGATCCGAAACGGACACGCCAGCATCTCCCGCCCCACAAGAGCCCAGCATCACCTACGGCCTGGCGGAGTTCGTCGCCGCCGAGGAAATGGACCGGACCCGCGGGTACTGGTGGTCGCCCGACGGCACCCGGATCCTCGTCCAGCGGACCGACGACTCCCCCGTCCAGCGCTGGCACATCGCCGACCCGGCCAACCCCGGTCGCCAGCCGAACGTGGCTGCCTACCCGGCGGCCGGCACCCCCAACGCGAACGTGTCGCTGTTCATCTCCGCGGTGGGCGCGAGCGACGGCAGCGCCGACGGCAAGGACGAGGCCGAGCCGACGCTCACGCCGGTCCCCTGGGACTCAGCCGCCTTCCCCTACCTGGCCACGGCGTCCTGGGCCGACCGGCTGCTTGTCACCGTGCTGACCCGGAACCAGACAGTCATGCGACTCCTCGACGGCGAGACCGGCGAGGTCCTGCGGGAGGAAAGCGACCCGGCCTGGGTCGACATCGTCCCCGGGGTCCCGGCCCAGATGGCCGACGGGCGCGTCGTCTGGACCGCCATGAGCGAGGACACCCATCGGCTGGTCGTCGCGGCCCCGGGCGAACTGGAGGCAGCGCAGCCGCTAACCCCGGCCGGGCTCCAGGTCCGCCAGGTGCTGGCCACCGACGGCGACATGGTCTACTTCACCGCGTCGGCCGAGCCGACCGAGATCGGGGTCTACGCCTACGACACCGCGGCCGGACGGCTTGCCGACGTCGTGACCTCGCCTGGGGTGCACAGTGGCACCGCTCGGGGCGGCACCACTGTTGTCAGCGTGGCTGATCTCCAGCAGCCGGGGCGGTCCGTTTCGATGCGGAAGAAGGGGGTGGCGGCGACGAGCATCGCCTCCCTGGCGCAGCGCCCCAACCTGCCCGCACCCAGCCCGCACTTCCTGGAGGCCGGCCCCGGCCGGATCCGGACGGCGGTGCTCTTCCCGTCCTGGCACGAGCCGGGCTCCGGGCCGCTGCCGGTCCTCATGGATCCCTACGGCGGACCGCACGCGCAGCAGGTACTGAAGGTCCGCGGGGTGTTCCACGCGTCGCAGTGGTTCGCCGAGCAGGGCTTCGCGGTGGTGATCGCGGACGGGCGCGGCACGCCGGGGCGCGGGCCGGCCTGGGACCGTACGGTCCACGGCGACCTGGCCACGCCCGCGCTTGAGGACCAGGTGACGGCGCTGCAGGCGGCGGCGGACGCTCATCGGGACCTGGACCTGGGCCGGGTAGGCATCAGGGGCTGGTCGTTCGGCGGGTTCCTGTCGGCGCTGGCCGTGCTGCGCCGCCCCGATGTCTTCCACGCCGGGGTCGCGGGCGCGCCGGTCACCCACTGGGAGCTCTACGACACGTGCTACACCGAGCGGTACCTGGGCGACCCGGCCACCTCACCCGAGGCCTATCACTCCAGCTCGCTCACTGCCGACGCCATCGGGTCGCAGCACCGGCCGCTGATGATCATTCACGGGCTGGCCGACGACAACGTGGTGGTGGCGCACTCGCTGCGGCTGTCGTCGCTCCTGCTGGCGGCCGGGTACCCCCACTCGGTGCTTCCGTTGTCCGGTGTGACGCACATGACACCTCAGGAAGTCGTCGCGGAGAACCTGCTGTTGCTGCAGGTAGCGTTCCTGCGGGAGGCCCTGGGAGCGGCGGCTGTGTAGTCAGGCTCACATACGTGATGTGCGCCTCAATGCGGCATGCTTGGCTCTACAGGATTAGGTTCGTGGCATACGTGCGCGCGGTGGCGCATGCCCCCTCCCGGGCACCCTCAGGCTGGCTTTCGCGCGTTGCATCACGGTCTACAGGTAGACAGAGCCTTCAATACGGCAGCGAGGACGCTGAAGGATGACTCAACTATCGGACGCGCCCGCCAGAACGCGGGCGCAGATCGGCGAGCGGACGCTCCGCAAGGACAGCTGGTGGCAGGCACCAGCCGTCGCGGCGACGCTGCTCTCGATATGGGTGGCGTACGCCACCGTCCGGGTATTCACCGGACACTGGTATTACGTGCCCCAGTATCACTATCTCACCCCGTTTTACTCCCCTTGTGTAAACGGCGAATGCGTGCCCGGTTCTTCCAGCCTGGGGCACTGGATTCCCGCGATTCCGCCGATCATCCCCTACGCGTTCGTGTCGTTGCCGTTCGTGCTCGGCTTCCGGCTGTCGTGCTACTACTACCGCCGGACCTACTACCGGGCGTTCTGGCAGTCGCCGACGGCCTGCGCGGTGCGCGAGCCGCACAAGAAGTACTCGGGCGAGGCGAAGTTCCCGCTCATCATGCAGAACCTGCACCGGTACTTCTTCTACATGGCCGTGGTCATCTCCATCCTCAACACCTACGACCTGACGCAGGCGTTCCGCGGCCCCGACGGGAACTTCGGGCTTGGCATCGGCTCCCTGATCATGCTGGCCAACGTGGTCCTGCTGTGGGCCTACACGCTGTCCTGCCACTCCTGCAGGCACATCACCGGCGGTCGCCTCAAGCACTTCTCCAAGCACCCGGTGCGCTACTGGATGTGGACGAAGATCTCCTGGCTCAACACGCGGCACATGCAGCTGGCCTGGACGACGCTCGGGACCCTGATGATCACCGACCTGTACGTCATGCTCGTCGCCAGCGGCGCCATTTCCGACGTGCGCATCTTCAACTAGGACTGCATCCGTCATGACCTCAGAAAACATCGAGCGTTACTCCTACGACGTGGTAGTGATCGGCGCTGGCGGCTCCGGGCTGCGGGCGGCGATCGCGGCCCACTCCCGGGGCAAGAAGACCGCGGTCATCAGCAAGTCCCTGTTCGGCAAGGCGCACACCGTCATGGCCGAGGGCGGCGCGGCCGCCGCGATGGGCAACGTCAATTCGAACGACAACTGGCAGGTCCACTTCCGCGACACGCTGCGCGGCGGCAAGTTCCTCAACAACCCCCGGATGGCCGAACTGCACGCCAAGGAGGCGCCGGACCGGGTCTGGGAGCTCGAGGCGTGGGGCGCGATCTTCGACCGGACCTCCGGCGGCAAGATCTCCCAGCGCAACTTCGGCGGGCACAGCTATCCGCGGCTCGCGCACGTGGGCGACCGTACCGGCCTGGAGATGATCCGCACGCTGCAGCAGCGGGTCGTCGCCCTGCAGCAGCAGGACGCCACCGAGCTGGGCGACCCCGAGGCACGCCTGAGGGTCTTCGCCGAGACGACGATCACCCGGCTGATCAAGGACGAGTCCGGCCGCATCGCGGGTGCCTTCGGCTACGTGCGCGACACCGGTCGCTTCGTGCTGTTCGAGGCGCCGACGGTCATCCTCGCGACCGGCGGCATCGGGCGGACGTTCAAGGTCACCTCCAACTCCTGGGAGTACAGCGGCGACGGGCACGCGCTCGCGCTGCTGGCCGGGGCGTCGCTGCTGAACATGGAGTTCGTCCAGTTCCACCCGACCGGCATGATCTGGCCGCCGTCGGTCCGCGGCATCCTGGTCACCGAGTCCGTCCGTGGCGACGGCGGCGTGCTGCGCAACTCCGAGGGCAAGCGGTTCATGTTCGACTACGTGCCGGACGTGTTCCGCGCCCAGTACGCGGAGACCGAGGAAGAGGCCGACCGCTGGTACAAGGACGCGGACAACAACCGGCGTCCCCCCGAGCTGCTGCCTCGCGACGAGGTCGCCCGGTCGATCAACTCCGAGATCAAGGCGGGTCGCGGCACCCCGCACGGCGGCGTGTACCTCGACGTCTCCACCCGGCTGCCAGCCGAGGAGATCCTGCGGCGGCTGCCGTCGATGCACCACCAGTTCAAGGAGCTGGCGGACGTGGACATCACCAAGGAGCCGATGGAGATCGGCCCGACCTGCCACTACGTGATGGGGGGCGTCGAGGTCGACCCGGACACGACCGCCTCTTCCGTGCCCGGCCTGTTCGCGGCGGGCGAGGTGTCTGGCGGCATGCACGGCTCCAACCGGCTCGGTGGCAACTCGCTTTCTGACCTGCTCGTGTTCGGCAAGCGCGCCGGTGACGGCGCGGCCGACTACCTGGAGTCGCTGGGGTCTTCCGTGCCGTCGGTGCCGCAGGCCTCCCTGGATGCCGCCGTGGCCGAGGCCCTGGAGCCGCTTGAGCGGACCGAGGGCGAGAACCCGTACACGGTTCACGCCGAGCTGCAGCAGACCATGAACGACCTGGTTGGCCTCATCCGCCGCGAGCACGAGGTCAAGCACGCGCTCGAGGAGCTCGTGTCGTTCAAGGAGCGCGCGGCCAAGGTGGCGGTCCCGGGCGGCCGGGCCTACAACCCGGGCTGGCACTACGCGCTTGACCTGCGCAACATGCTGCTGGTCGCCGAGTGCGTGGCGATGGCCGCGCTTGAACGGCAGGAGTCGCGCGGCGGGCACACCCGCGAGGACTACCCGGAGATGTCGCCCGAGTGGCGCAAGGTCAACCTGATCCTGACGCTGTCCGGCCCGGGTGACCAGGTCGCGATGACCCGCAAGCCGCTGCCGAGCGTCCGGCCCGACCTGCTCGCGCTGTTCGAGAAGTCCGAGCTGAAGAAGTACATGACCGAAGAGGAACTGGCCGACCTGCCCACTGCGGCTGCCTCGGCTTCATCGGAGTCGGAAGGTGGCCGCTGATGGGGTACACGGCGAAGTTCCGGGTGTGGCGCGGTGACGCCGGCACCGGGGAGCTTAAGGACTACAAGGTCGAGGTCAACGAGGGCGAGGTCGTCCTCGACGTGCTCCACCGCCTGCAGGCCACCCAGGCCTCCGACCTGGCGATCCGGTGGAACTGCAAGGCCGGCAAGTGCGGCTCGTGCTCGATGGAGATCAACGGCCGGCCGCGCCTGGGCTGCATGACCAGGATGTCGACGTTCACCCAGGACGAGACGATCACGGTGACCCCGATGCGGACGTTCCCCGTCATCCGCGACCTCGTCACCGACGTGTCCTTCAACTACGCCAAGGCACGGCAGATCCCGTCCTTCACGCCGGACCCGGCCACCAAGCCGGGTGAGTTCCGGATGCAGCAGGAGGACGTGAACCGGTCGCAGGAGTTCCGCAAGTGCATCGAGTGTTTCCTGTGCCAGAACACCTGCCATGCGATCCGGGACCACGAGGAGAACGAGGGCTACTTCGCGGGTCCCCGATTCCTCATGCGGGTCGCGGAACTGGAGATGCACCCGGCGGACGAGGCTGACCGGCGCGACATCGCGCAGGAGGACTTCGGCCTCGGCTTCTGCAACATCACCAAGTGCTGCACCGAGGTCTGCCCTGAGCACATCAAGATCACCGACAACGCGCTCATCCCGCTGAAGGAGCGCGTCGCGGGCCGCAAGTACGACCCGCTGGTCTGGCTGGGCTCGAAGATCTCCCGCCGCAAGACCGAGGGCACCCCGTCGGTCCCCGGCACGCGGTAACAGGCCCCCCGCGGCCTGGCAGGCTACCCCACCCGCCAGGTCGCGGTCAGGCCAGCCAAGCAGCGGCCGAGGATCAGGGCGGTGCCACTGGCGCGGGAGGGGGCCGTCAGGCAAAGGCCAGTGGCCGGATTCCTGATCTCCACCGGGACCCGCCCGGCCGGGACCAGGGACCAGTGCTGTGACGGGCTGCTCAGGCACGTGGCCACCGCGACCGTAGCTCCTTGCGCGGTCAGGCACTCGCCGTCGGCCTGCACCGCGATCTCAGCGCCTGACCCCAGGGACCAGTGCTGCGCGCGCGACGTGCCGCAGGTGACCAGCCTGGCCACGGAGCCCACCGCGTCCAGGCAACGCCCGGCCATCCCCGAGACCACGGGGGCGGCCGGGCGACTCCAGTGCTGCGCCACCGCCTGGCCGCTGTTCGCACAGGCGGCGAGTACTGGGCGGGTGCCGTTGGCGACGGCCTTGACCGGGCCGGCCAGGCACGTGCCGTAGCGGACGCTGACCAGCGAGCCGTCCGTCCCCGCCCGCCACTGGTCGGCCGTGCCTGCGTGGCAGCGCTCAAGGAGCAGGCGATGCCCGCTGGCGGCCAGGCAGCGGCCAAGCAGGCGGACCGTGCCGTCCTGGACGGCCGTCCACGCCTGGTTCGGCTTGCCCGTGCAGGTCGCGAGGTCGATGGCGGTGCCATTGGCCCGGCGCGACCTCGGGTCATCGAGGCACTTATCGCTGCCGCCGTGCTGCCGGATGATCCCCCTAGTGCCCCGGTCGGCCGCGGCCCTGATCGTCCAGGCGATCACGACGGACGCGGTGACGTGCCCGTCGGTCGCCGAGACCCTGACCAGGTAGCGGCCCGGCCGGGCCGGCCAGCCGGTGATCAGCCCGGTCGGGCTGATCACTAGCCCAGGCGGCAGCCCGCGCGCCCGCATGGCGGGGCCTGCCTTCCCTTCGGTCGCGCGAACCCGCACCGATACCGGGGTGCCGACGGTCGTGACCTCCCGCAGCGGGGTCACCAGCGGGGTGTCCCAGCTGAACGAGATGGCCGACGGCACCCCGCCCTTGGCCCCGACGACCACCCGGTAGGAGCCCGCCACGGTGGGAGTGCCTGCGAGCTGGCCAGAAGCGCTGAGGCTCAGCCCGGGCGGCAGCGACTCCGGTGCATAGGTGACGGCCCGGCCATTTCCCGCGCCCTGGGCGCTCAGCCCGTTAAGCGTCTGGAGCTGAATGGGACTGATCGGGGTCCCCAGCAGCGAGGACTGCGAGATCGGCCCCAGGTAATCGAGGTCAACGGGGCCGTTGATGCCCCCGACGGTACCGGTCGAACTGTACTGCCAGAACGTGGGGCTGCTCCATCCGGGCAGCGCGGGCGGGCTTGAGATGCCGTAGTCGGCGATCCACAGCGGGTAGGTCGAGCCGAAGCCGGCGTAGTTCCCCGTGCACGCGGCCCAGAAGTCTGGTGCGGTGTAGATAATCGGCGTCTTGCGCGACAGGGCCTGCATCTCGGTAAGGAACTGCCTGATCCACGTCACCATGGCTGACCGGCTCAGCCCGTAGCACTGGTTGGCGTTCGGCTCGATGCTGCCGCCCGCGTACGGGTCAGCCTCGATGTCCAGGACGACCGGCAGCATCAGGCTGCTTGCGTCGTAGGCCGGGGTGGTCCTAGCCGCGCCGATCTCGTTGTCCCAGGCGTAGACGGCCTGGCCGGTACCGGTCCCCTTGCCAGCGATCTTCCTGGCCGCGTCCCCCTGATACGGGTTGGCGAACACGTAGGGCATCACGTAGAGCCCCGCCGCGGTAATGGCCCGCGTGTCCGGCTGGTAGATGGAGTCCCTGAAGTAATCACCCTCGGACGCCTTCAGGCCGACGAACGTGACGCCATCCCGCCGCAGGTCCTCCCAGGTTGAGCTGGTCACGGCGGTGAAGTCGCTGACGTCCACGCCCGCCGCCGAGCCGGCCATGGGCGTCACGGCCGGCCTGGCCGCCGCGGTGGTGCTCGCGGCCGCGACCGTGCCCGTTCTGGCCGCCAGTTGCGCACTGGTGGCTGGCGGCTGTGATCCCTGCGGTTTCGGGCCGACAGCCACGGCGAGCCCAGCGGTGATGATGAGCATCCAGCTGGCCCACGTGACACTCCTGCCCCTGTCCCGGAGTTGTCCCGTCACACAGGGAGGGTAACAGTGAGTGACTGATAATACCCGGAAGCAGTTGAGCGCGGCGGCAAGAGTCTGGATTTCCTCCTAAGACAAGGCCCCGGTAGCGCTCGCTACCGGGGCCTTTGGCCATTTTCCTGCCCTAGGGCGCTACCCCACCCGCCAGGTGGAGCTCAGGCCGGTGGAGCAGGTGCCGAGCTGGAGGTGGGTGCTACCCGTCGGCACCGTGACGCACAGCCCGGAGGCCGTGGACTCGATCTCCTCCGCGATCTGCCCGGCCGCCACCATCTTCCAGTGCTGGGAGGCGGCATTGGCGCACTTCTCTACCTCGACCGCGGCACCGACCGCCGTGCTCTGCTCAGTCAGGCAGTAGCTCGACTGCACCGCGAGCTGGGCGTTGCTCGCGATATTCCAGAACTGCGCGCTGTAGTTGCCGCAGGCGCCGATCTCGGCGGTCGCCCCGGACCGGAACATGCACGTCCCGGGGACGCCCGCGGCGATCTGCGCTATCGGCGGGTTCCAGTGCTGGTTCACCTTGCTGGTGCTGTTCGTGCAGGCCACCAGCGTCGGCTTGTAGCCGTTCGCGACCGACCCCGACGGCCCGTTCAGGCACATGCCCGGGTACCTCACGCTGGTGAGCGAACCGTCCGTGCCGATAAGCCACTGGTCGGCGACGCTGCCATCGCAGGAGTAGAGCAGCGCGTGGGTCCCGCTCGCGGCCAGGCAGTGCCCGAGCACCCGGATGGAGCGGTCCTCAACGAGAGTCCACGACTGGTTCGACTTACCGGTGCAGCTGGCCAGGTCGATCGCGGTTCCGCTGGTGGTACGCGAGGACGGGTCATCCAGGCACTTGTTGCTGCCACCGGTCTGGCGAATCGCGCCGGTCGTGCCGGTGTCACCGTCCGCCTTCACCGTCCAGGTGAACGAGGCGGTCGCGGCGGCGCCCAGGCCATCCTTGGCGGTGACCTTCACGCTGTAGGTTCCCGCCGTGGACGGCCACCCGGTGATCTGGCCACCGGAGGAGATGGAAAGCCCGGCCGGCAGGCCCGTCGCGGTGAAGGTCGGCGCCGTGTAGCCGCTCAGCGTCGAGTTCGTGTCGGTCGCGGTGATCGTGGTCGTGACCGGGGAGCCCAGCGACGACGTGCGGCTTCCCTGCGCGGGGATCGTCACGGGATCGGTCACGTGCCAGATCAGGGAGGCACTCGATGTGGTCCCGCCGGACACCGCCCTGGTGACGATTACCGTGAACAAGCCACCGGTGGTGGTGGGCGTGCCGCTGATCACGCCGGTCGACGAGTTGATCGCCAGCCCTGGTGGCAGGCCGGTCGCGCTGAACGTGGCGGTCTGGCCGGTGCTCAGCGCCGGGAAGGTCGTGAACTGGAAGGGCGTCGCCGCCACGCCGACCCTTGAGTCCTGCGGGGTGATCAGGTAATCGCCGTCCACGCCACCGGACATGCCGTTGACCGTTTCGTCGTCGCTGTACTGCCACACCGCCGGGGCGCTCCAGCCGTCCAGCGCGGCCGGGCTTGATACGTCCCACGATGCCAGCCACAGCGGGTACTTCGAGCTGAAGCCGGTGTAGCCCCCCGTGCACTGCGACCAGAAGTCCGGGTCGGTGTAGATGGCCGGCGTCTTCCCCGAGTCCTTCTGCATCTCGGCCAGGAACTGGGAGATCCAGGTCACCATGCCCGAGGGGGTCTGGTTGTAGCAGGAGTTGACCGTGCTTGAGCTGTACGGGTCCGGCTCGATGTCCAGCGCCACCGGCAGCATGAGGCTGCTGGAAGTGTAGGCCGGGCTGGCCGCGCCGATCTCCTGCCAGGCATAGTCGGCCTGGCACTGAGGGGTCCCATTGCCCGCGTGCGGGTTCCCGAACACATAGGGCATAACGTCCAGGCCGGCGGCCGTTGCCGCCGCCGTCGCGGCCCGATAGCCGACGAACTTGCTGGTATCCGGGGACGGGTACGGCGGCTCGTCGGTGTAGTAGTCGCCCTCGGTCGCCTTGATCGCCACGAAGGAGACGCCCGAGCTCTTGAGGGTGGACCAAGTCGGCTCGGTCGCGGTCCCGCCGGAAGGGAAGTTGGGGTCGGCGATGTCAATGCCCTGCTCGTCGCCTGCCGGGGGCGTCGCGGCAGCCGGGCGTGCCGCTGCCGACCGCGCCTGCACGGCAGCCGGTGTCACGTCCGCCGCGCGGACATGCAGCGCCGCGGACACGTCGGCCGCCGCCGACAAGGAAGTGGAGGCCGAGCATGAATTCGGGAGCGCCGCCGCGCTCGCTGGGCCGTCCCCTGCTGCCGTGAAGCCGACCGCTGCGGCCACCCCGGCAATGATGATCCCTGTCGCGCCCACACCAGCCCATTTGGCGCGCTTTCCCCGGTGTCGTCCAGTCACGCCCGGCAGGTTAACAGCAAACGGATGTTTAAGTTGCAAATTAGGTGCGACGTGGTGATAAGAGATGAAATCGACACCGTATGGGATACGTCTGAATCTCCCTGGCCAGACGACCGCGGCGGCCGGCCATCGGTAGCATGTCATGGTGTCTGCTGCCTTGACCTACCCCGAAGCGATCATCCTCGGTGCCTTCCAGGGCGTGACTGAGCTGTTCCCTGTGTCCAGCCGTGGCCACAGCGTGCTGATCCCGGCCCTCATCGGCGGGAGCTGGAAGAACCTCGACGTGACCGCCAAGGACTCCCCGTACCTTGCCTTCATCGTCGGGATGCACGTGGCCACCGCCATCGCCATGATCATCTACTTCTGGCGGGACTGGCTCAGGATCATCAGGGGCTTTTTCGGCTCGTTCGGGCAGATGACCAACCCCAGGCCAGGGACGGGACGCTTTGAGTTCCGTGACGCCTACCAGAAGCTCGCCTGGATGATCATCCTGGGCACGATCCCCGTGGGCATCGCCGGGGTGATCCTCGACCACCCGGTGCGCACGATACTGGCCAAGCCCACGCCGACGGCGATCTTCCTGGCCCTCAACGGCGTGCTCTTGTTCGGCGGGGAGATCCTGCGCCGGCGGCGGGCCGGACTCGACGCGCGGCCCCCGGTCGCGGGCCCGGCGGCCGCGGTCAACCCGGCCGACGGCTGGGGCGGTCCCCTCCAGGGCGGCGCCCAGCGCGGCGATTACCGCGACCAGCCTGGCTACAGCCCGCGGGCCGAGTACCGCGATCAAAGCCGCTACGGCGAGCGGGGCTACGACGACCAGGGCGGCTACGGGAACCGTGGCCATGACGAGCGCGGCGGCTACAACCCCCAAGGCGGCTACAACCCCCAGGGCGGCTACGGCGACCAGCGCGGCCCGGGCGGCCCCGGTGGCCGGGGCGGCTACAGCGGCCGGCACGGCCAGCCCAGCTTCACCGAACGCCGTGACCCCAGCGGCCAGCCCAGCTTCACCGAGCGAAGCGACCTCGGCGGCCAGCCCAGCGGCGGCCCCTGGGGCGACGAGCGCGGGTACGACCAGCCCAGCCAGGGCCGGCACGGGCGCCACAGCGCGGGCTACGACCAGGGCGGCAATGACGGGGGTGGCTACGGGGATGGGCGGCGGAGGCCACGGCAGCAGCCTCCGCAGCAGCACCAGGCCGCGGCTTCCGCGGCCTCTCCCGCTACGGGGTCAGGCGAGGCTGGACTGGCCATCGAGTCTGACCGCAGGCTTTCCAGGTACAGCTGGCTGACCGCCGTCGCCCTTGGGGCGAGCCAGATCCTGGCGCTGTTCCCCGGCTTCAGCCGGGACGGCAGCGTGATGGTCGCCGGCATGGTCCGCGGGCTTTCCCGGCAGGACGCGGTGCGCTTCTCGTTCCTGCTCTCAGCGCCGGTGATCTTCGCCGCCGGGCTGTTCAAGGCCAACGAGTTGCTCGGCCCTGAGACCAAGGGCATCCACGGCCCCATCCTGGCCGGCATGGTCGTCTCGGGGATCGGCGCGTACCTGGCCCTGTGGTTCCTCGACCGGCTGCTTTCCAACCCCAAGCGCACGCTGACCCCGTTCGCGATCTACTGCCTGATCGCGGGGATAGCGAGCCTCCTGATCCTGGGCTAGCGGCCGCCTGCGGCCCGACCAGAAAACTTAGCTGAGAATCGGCTCTGAGCAGGTCAAGAGTGGCCGGGCCAGCTCCAGGCATGGGGTAATTTGTTCCGCATGCGCCCAAGTGGCCACGTTTGTATGTCTTTGTCCGAAATAGTGCTGCGCCTCGCCGGCGAGGTCGGCCGGGCCAGCCTGGCCATGACGGCCGGCTCCCCGGGCGCTCGGGCCAGCGTTGACCAGCATGCCGCCGAGATCAGGGGCGCCCTGGCCTCCTGCGGCCGCCCCGTCACTACCGCCACCCTGCTCAGTTACGCCGAGGGGTTCACCGAGGCTGCCATCGCCCGCGGCTGGTGGCCACCGCACCGCCCGCTTGATGAGTTGGTGGCCCGGGCCGACGCCTCCCTCGTGGCGGCCGGCTCTGACGACTCGCCCGGAGCGGGCCGCCCGGAGGCCTCCGGCGGCCCCTTCCCCGCTCCCCGCCCCCAGCTGGACTGGGAGTCACTCCGCCTGGCCGCCGTCTGCCTGATGCTGGCGGAGGCTCAGGGCCGAGACGACCGCTAGGACCAACCAGGGACGCTCGCCGGCTACTCGGCGCGGGCGTTGCGGCCCCGGACGCGGCCCCGCTCCTTGGCGTCCAGGATCACCTTGCGGATCCGGACGGCGGACGGGGTCACCTCGCAGCACTCGTCATCGGAGCAGAATTCCAGCGCCTGCTCCAGGCTGAGGATGCGCGGCGGCACTAGCCGCTCGAGCTCCTCACCCGTGGACTGGCGGACGTTGGTCATCTTCTTTTCCTTGGTGATGTTCACGTCCATGTCGTCGTCGCGGGAGTTCTCCCCGACGATCATGCCCTCGTACACCTCGGTGGTCGGGGAGACCATCAGGGCCCCCCGCTCCTGCAGGTTGAACATGGCGTAGGTGGAGGCCGCCCCGGTCCGGTCGGCGACCAGCGAGCCGGTCGCCCGGCCGCGGATCGTCCCGGCCCACGGCTCGTAGGACTCGAAGACGTGGTGCGCGATGCCGGTGCCGCGGGTCTCGGTCAGGAACTGGGTGCGGAACCCGATCAGGCCACGCGACGGGACCAGGAAGACCAGGCGGACCCAGCCGGTGCCGTGGTTGGTCATCGTCTCCATCCGGCCGCGCCGGACCGACACGAGCTGGGTGACCGCGCCGAGGTACTCCTCGGGCACGTCGATCGACAGCCGCTCCACCGGCTCGTGCAGCCTGCCGCCGATCTCGCGGGTCACCGCGGAGGGACGGCCAACGGTGAGCTCGTAGCCCTCCCGGCGCATCGTCTCGACCAGGATCGCGAGCGCGAGCTCGCCCCGGCCGCGGACCTCCCACGCGTCCGGCCGGTCGATCGAAAGGACCTGCAGTGACACGTTGCCGATGAGCTCACGGTCCAGCCGGTCCTTGACCAGCCGGGCGGTGACCTTGGTGCCCTTCTCCCGGCCGGCCAGCGGCGAGTTGTTCGTGCCGATCGTCATGGAGATCGCGGGCTCGTCCACGCTGATCAGCGGGAGCGGGCGCGGGTCGTTCGGGTCGGCCAGGGTCTCGCCGATCATGATGTCGGCGATGCCGGCGATGGCGACGATGTCACCGGGCCCGGCCGAATCGGCCGGGACGCGCTCCAGGGCCTCGGTCCGCAGCAGCTCGGAGATCTTGACCCGCTCGACGGACCCGTCCCGCTTGCACCAGGCCACTTGCTGGCCACGGGTAAGCGTCCCGTTATGAACCCGGCACAGGGCGATACGCCCGAGGTAGTTAGAGGCGTCCAGGTTGGTGACGTGCGCCTGCAGCGGGGCGTCCGGGTTGTAGGACGGCGCCGGGACGGTCTCGCGGATGACGTCGAACAGCGGCTCCAGGTTGTCGCTGTCGGGCATCTCCCCGTCCTTGGGACGGTTAAGCGAGGCCCGGCCAGCCCGTGCGGCCGCGTAGATGATGGGGAACTCGATCTGCTCCTCGGTCGCGTCCAGGTCCATGAACAGCTCGTAGCACGCGTCGATGACCTCGGCGATCCGCGCGTCCGAGCGGTCGACCTTGTTGATCACGAGGACGACGGGGAGCTTGGCCTCCAGCGTCTTGCGCAGCACGAACCGGGTCTGCGGCAGTGGCCCCTCGCTCGCGTCGACCAGCAGCACGACGCCATCGACCATGGACAGGCCGCGCTCGACCTCGCCGCCGAAGTCGGCGTGGCCGGGCGTGTCGATGATGTTGATCGTCAGCCCGCCGTGCTTCACGGCCGTGTTCTTCGCGAGGATCGTGATGCCCTTCTCACGCTCCAGGTCGTTGGAGTCCATGACCCGTTCCCCGACATGGGCGTGGGCGCCGAACGCGCCGGACTGCCAGAGCATCGCGTCCACCAGCGTGGTCTTGCCGTGGTCAACGTGCGCGACGATCGCGACGTTCCGCAGGTCATCGCGGGTCGCGCTATGGGTGGTGACGTGCAGTGCGGGCATGCGTGAGCTTCCGGATCCTTGGCGTCAGGGATGCGCTAGTCAGCGACAGAGTCGGTCGCCGGTGCGCGCGATGCCACGCGAAGTGGTGGCCAGGCCTCAATCCTACCGGCCCGGATCCCTTATCCAGTCGGCGCGGTCGCCGGGGCTGGCCTTAGGCACCTTAGGCGCCTTAGGGCCGCCGCCGGCTCGGAACCTAAGGAGTTCGTCCGATGCGGCGGCCAGGGCCTTAGACCGAACCTGAAGGTACAGGAAAATCCGGTCTGAAGGAGACAGGAAATGCAGCACTATGTAGCGCGGGAGATCATCCGGCAGCGCACAAGTGAGATGCGGGCGCAGGCCACGGCGGTACGAGCCGCCCGGCAGGCCCGCCAGGCACGACACAGCCAAGACAGGCGCAGGGCGCCGGGGCGGAGGTGGTTCCCCTTCCCCGCATTCCTGACTACGTCGACGGCACGTACCGTGACACCGAGCCCCACTCACATGCCTGCTGAGGGCACCTGGCATCTTGCCCCGGCATTTCGGCCACCAGAAATGTCAGACCCTGCTGGCATCATTGGAGAAGTGAGCAGGCGCCCAATGAGCCCCGTCCTGATTGGACGGGCAACGCAGATGGCCGCCCTGGATGCCGCCCTTGAGGCGGTTCGCCAGGGCAGCCCTGCGACTCTGCTCATCGGGGGCGAGGCGGGAGTCGGCAAGTCCAGGCTCGTCAGCGAGTTCAGCTCGCGGGCCACGGCTGCCGGCGCCCAGGTGGTAACGGGCGAGTGCCTGGAGCTCGGCGCGGACGGACTGCCGTTCGCTCCTTTTACGGCGATGCTGCGTGACCTGGTGCGAAAACTGGGGCCGGACCAGGTCACCGGGCTACTGCCCGGCGGCGGCGGAGTCAGCAGGGAGCTAGCCCGCCTGCTTCCCGAGCTTGGGCAGCGGCGGCTCTCCCCCGGCATGGCCGGAGACCCGTCCGCCGCCGCCTCTCCAGCCGGTCCTGCCAGCTCGGCGGACTCGGCCGGAGAGGCGCGCGCCCGGCTGTTCGAGGAGTTCCTTACCCTGCTTGAGCGGCTGGCCGAGACGGCACCGCTCGTTGTCGTCATGGAGGACGCGCACTGGGCGGACCGGTCCAGCCGCGACCTGCTGGCTTTCCTGACCGGCTACCAGCGAACGCTGCGCCAGGTGCTCATCGTCGCGACGTTCCGCTCCGACGAAC
>Ga0335072_10002015_pt1 | contig 32006 bp, 29 predicted proteins | sample Lox_Sample_21_FD_206725 | JGI IMG/M metagenome (GOLD analysis project Ga0335072, IMG submission 206725) | Soil microbial communities from Loxahatchee National Wildlife Refuge, Florida, United States - Lox_Sample_2.1 | ecosystem: Environmental > Terrestrial > Soil > Wetlands | place: USA...
ACTGCGCCGAGCTGCGCCGGGCCGGCTGCGAGCCGGAGATCCGGGCCCGCACCGGGCTGCCGGTGCAGCCCGCGTTCAGCGCGGCCAAGCTGGCCTGGCTGCTCGGCGAGGTGCCGGGCGCCCGCCGCCGGGCCGCCGCCGGCGAGCTGCTGTTCGGCGACGTCAACTGCTGGCTCACCTGGAACCTCAGCGGCGGCCAAGCGCACGTGACCGAGCCGTCGATGGCCGCGAGGACCATGCTGTTCAACCTGTCCGACGGGGCGTTCGACCCCGTCCTGCTGGACCTGTTCGGCGTGCCCGCAGGCCTGCTTCCCGCGGTGACCGGCACGGCCGGGCGGCTGGCCGTGACCGACCCCGGCGTCTGCGGCGGGCGCGCGGTGATCGGGGCCAGCGCCGGCGACCAGCAGGCCGCGCTGTTCGGCCAGCGCTGCTGGAGCGAGGGCATGGCGAAGCTGACCCTGGGCACCGGGGCGTTCCTGTGGTGCCACGCCGGCCAGGTGCCTCCCGCCCGGGTCCCCGACGGCGTGGTCGCGAGCTGCGCCTGGCAGCTGGACGGCATCGGCGATCTGGGCGCCGCCTACGCGCTCGAGGGCTTCGTGCCGAACGCGGGCGGCGTCACGTCCTGGCTGCGCCAGCTCGGCGTGCTCGGTGAGAACGAGTGGCCGGTCATCCGCGAGGGCGCTATCGTCGCGGCGGCCCGGCGCGGAGCGGGCCGGGGTCTGTGGTGCGTGCCCGCGATCTTCGGGCTGGGCACGCCGCGATGGACGGCGGAGCCGCGGGCGGACATCGTCGGCCTGACCGCGGGCAGCGGGGCGGCTGACGTGACCGAGGCCGCGCTACTCGGCGTGGCCCACCAGGTCGCGGACGCGATTGACGCGGTCGCGGCCGGCCTGCCGGGCCCCCTCGCGGCGATCCGCACCGACGGCGGGATGAGCCGCAACGACTCCCTGCTGCGGGCCGTCGCCGACCTGGCCGGGGTGGTGCTGGAGCGCCCGGCGGCGCAGGAGGTCACCGCGCTGGGCGCGGGCACGCTGGCCGGCCTGGGCACCGGGCTGTGGGACCTGGAGACGATCGAGGCCACGCCGTTCACCGCTCGCGAGCCGGTCCGGCCGGTGCTAGCGCACGACGCGCGTGCCGCCGTGCGCGATGCCTGGCATACGGTGCTGGACCGGTCGGTGCCGACGGCCGGAGCCCCATCGTGACCGCCGCGCCGGACGGCCCGGCCGCCTCGTCGGCTGACCCCACCGCGCTCGGTCCCGCGCACCGGGACCGGTCGCTGGCCCGGATGCGCGGCGAGGCGTTCGACATCCTGGTCGTCGGCGGCGGCGTGACCGGGGCCGGGGCCGCGCTGGACGCGGCGTCGCGCGGGCTGTCGGTCGCGCTCATCGAGGCGCGCGACTACGCGGCCGGGGCGTCGGGCAAGTCGAGCAAGCTGATCCACGGCGGCCTGCGCTACCTGGAGATGCTGGACTTCGCGCTGGTCCGCGAGGCGCTGAACGAACGCAAGCTGCTGCTGACCGAACTGGCCCCGCACCTGGTCCGGCCGGTCCCGTTCCTCTGGCCGCTGACCCACCGCGGCTGGGAACGGCCGTATGTGGGCGCCGGGCTGCTGCTCTACGACGGCATCGGCGGGCGGCGGGCGGTGCCGCGGGCGCGGCACCTGTCGCGGGCGGGCGCGCTGCGGCTGGCGCCCGCGCTGCGGCCGGACGCCCTGACCGGGGCGGTCCAGTTCTACGACGCCCAGGAGGACGACGCGCGGTTCGTGGCCTGCCTGGCCCGGACCGCGGCGGGCCGGGGCGCGGCGCTGGCCACCAACGTGGCGATGGCCGGGCCGCGCACCGAAGGCGGGCGGGTCACCGGGGTTGCCGCGCGCGACCTGCTGACCGGGTCGGAGCTGACGATCCGGGCGCGACACGTGGTTATCGCGACCGGCGCCTGGACCGAGGCCGGGCGGCTCGCGGTCCGGCCGTCCAAGGGCGTGCACATCCTGGTTCCTCGGCGGCGCATCCCGATGGACACGGGGCTGCTGACCCGGACCGAGAAGAGCGTCCTGTTCGTGATCCCCTGGGGCGAGCACTGGCTGATCGGCGACACCGACACCGAGTGGCCGCACGACCCCGGCCGGGTCGTGGCCAGCCGCGCGGATATCGACTACCTGCTGGCCAAGGTCAACGCGATGCTCTGCGAGCCGGTCACCCGCGCCGACATCGAGGGCGTGTTCGCCGGGCTGCGCCCGCTGGTGGCCGCGCTCGACGCCCGGGACACCACCCGGCTCAGCCGGGAGCATTCGGTGCGTTCCCCCGCGCCCGGCCTGACCGCGATCGCGGGGGGCAAGTTCACCACCTACCGGGTCATGGCCCGCGACCTCATCGACGTCGCCGCGGCCGACCTGCCGGGGACGATCCCGCCGTCGCGCACCGACCGGATGCCGCTGCTGGGCGCGGCCGGGTACGGCGAGCGCTGGGCCCGGCGGGCGGAGCTGGCCGCGCGGAGCGGCCTGCCGGTCGCCCAGGTCGAGCGGCTGCTCGGGCGGTACGGGTCGTGCGCGGACGACCTGCTCGCGCTGATCGCCGAACGCCCGGAGCTGGCGCGCCCGCTCGAAGGGAGCGGCGGTTACCTCGCGGCCGAGATCGTCTACGCGTGCACGCACGAGGGCGCGGTCCGGCTGGACGACGCGCTGGCACGCCGGACCCGCACCGCGATCGAGGTGACGGACCGGGGCCTGACCGCCGCGCCGCACGCGGCCGCGCTGATGGCGCCGGTGCTCGGCTGGGACGAGGCGCGGACCGCACGGGAGCTCGCCCGGTACCGCGGCGCCGTGGCCGCCGAGCTGGCCGCGGAGGCCGAGCCCGACGACCTGAGCGCGGTCAAGGCGGCGTCGGCCGCGCCCGACCCGGTCCCGTTCTACCCTCGGTAAGCCCGGGCCAGTTCCTTCAGCCGCTCGTGCACCCCGCGCATGGTGGCACCGCCGCCCGGGAGGTAGTCCTTGCGCAGCTTCGCGACCGAGGTGTAGTTGGTGTCGCACACGTTGGCCAGCGGCGCCTCGACCGCCTGGGTGATGAACTGGTAGGCGTCGAGCACCGACAGCCCCCAGTCCTGCGCGACCCAGTGCACCAGCTCGCTCTGGGCGATCCGGAACGCGTCCTCCAGCGGCCGGGCCGAGCCCGCGGTCATGATGTGGGTGTCGGACTCGATCCTCGGCCACGGCGTGGCGACGCCCTTGAGCAGCTCGACGACCAGCACCGTGTTCATCGCGCACTCCACGGCCACGCCGCAGGTCTCGCCCTCGCCCTGGCGGGCGTGCCCGTCGCCGATCGACAGCAGCGCGCCCTCGACGTTCACCCCGAGATAGCAGGTGACGCCCGCCCGCATCTCGGGCGTGTCCATGTTCCCGCCGAACGCGTCCGGCACCAGCGCGGAGCGGACCTCGAGGTTGGCGGGCGCCACCCCGATCGTGCCGTGCATCGGGCTCATCGGCAGGTCCGCGGTGAAGTCGCTGTCGCGGGCCGAGAACCGGCACAGCTGCTTGTCCCGGTCCAGCTCCCAGATCCAGACGACCTCATCCAGCGGATCCTGCAGCGTGGCGGTCAAGTGGGTCGAGGTCAGCGCGCCGAACAGCGGCACGGTGGTGGACGCGGCCCAGTCCCGGCTCGGCTCGAGCGAGACGAAGTGCACGGCCACGGTGTCGCCGGGCTCCGCGCCCTCGACGTAGAACGGGCCGGTCTGCGGGTTCAGGAACGGGAACTCGCAGACCTCTGAGACCAAGTCGTTCTGGCCGCGCACCCGGCCGGCGAAACAGTCCTCGGTCCACAGGTCGAGCACGGTTCCCGGGATGATCCGCGCGACGGGCGCGGCGCCGCCGAACGTCCACGCGTACTGGGCGGCCTCCGGCCGGAACGACAACACCTGCGGATCACTCATCGAGGCCTCCTTAGCTCCAGGTACCACTGTGGCGCAAATGCCTGCAAGTCAACAATGTGGTTGCCCGGGCTAACGGCTTTGGGACAGAGTTTTCGTGGATTGCCGGGACCCGAGCCCGGCAACGACGCCGCATGTCAACGGGGACCTGCGGCGCCCCTCGATGGAGGAGGTCGTTTTGCTGCACAGGGCACGATATTTAGGAGCCGCCGGAGCCATCGCCTTGCTCGGCGGATCCCTCGTCGCGGCCGGCGCGCCCACCGTGGCCGCCACCGTCGGCGTCCAGCCGGCATCGATCGTCAAGCATCTGGCATCCAAGACCCAGCCCCCCACCCAGTCGCAATGCGTCGCGGCATTCACCGTCCCCTGCTACGACCCGGCCCAGTTCCAGGCCGCGTACAACGAACAGCCCCTGTTCGCCCGCGGGATCACCGGCAGGGGCCAGACCATCGTGATCGTCGACTCGTTCGGGTCCCCGACGATCGCCTCCGACTTGGCCACGTTCGACGCGCAGACCGGCCTGCCGGCGCCCCCGTCGCTGCGGGTCATCCAGCCGGCCGGGGCCGTGCCGCCGTACGACCCCACCAACTCCGCGATGCTCGGCTGGGCCGGTGAGACCACGCTCGACGTGGAGTGGTCGCATGCGATGGCGCCCGGCGCCAATATCCTGCTGGTCGAGACCCCGGTGGCCGAGACCGAGGGCGTGGCCGGCTTCCCGCAGATCGTCGAGGCGGAGAACTACGTCATCAACCATCACCTGGGCCAGGTGATCAGCCAGAGCTTCGGCGCGACCGAGCCGACGTTCCCGACCGAGCAGTCCGTGCTCGGCCTGCGCGGCGCCTACGTCAACGCCTACCGCCACCATGTGACGGTCCTGGCCGCCTCGGGTGACGCCGGGTCGACCGACTGGGCCGACGCGGCGCAAACGACGCTGTTCACCCACCGGGCCACCGACTGGCCCGCCAGCGACCCCCTGGTCACCGGGGTGGGCGGCACGCAACTGCAGCTCAACGCCGCGGGCCAGCGGACCGCGCCGGACCAGGTGTGGAACGACACCTACAACACCTCGCTGCAAGAGGTGTTCTTCGGCGACCCAGGTCCCAACCCGCTGGCCACCGGCGGCGGCACGTCGGTGCTGTTCGGCCGGCCGGGGTACCAGGCCGGCGTGGCCCGCGTGGTCGGCCGCCACCGGGGCGTTCCCGACATCGCCATGAGCGGCGCCTGCTCGGGCCTGGTCGTCACGTACCAGAGCTTCGGCGGCGAGGACCCGGGCTGGTACGTGGACTGCGGGACGAGCGAGGCAACCCCCCTGTTCGCCGGGATCGTCGCCCTGGCCGACCAGGTCGCCCATCACTCGCTCGGGCTGATCAACCCGGCGCTGTACCTGCTGTCCGCCGTCCACGCGCCCGGGCTGGTCGACGTGATCACGGGCAACAACACGGTCGGGTTCACCCAGAACGGGACGTCCTACACGGTCAAGGGGTTCAGCGCGCGCCCCGGTTACGACCTGGCTTCGGGGGTGGGCACCGTCAACGCCGCCCTGTTCGTCCCCGAGCTGGCCCGAACCGCAGGCCGCAGGTAAGCCGCTCCGTCCGCCCGCCCGGTTTGCGGGGCTCGGGGGCCCCGCGAACCGGGCTAGGACGCGGGCGCGGCGTCGAACAGGCGCAGCCGGTGGGCCGCGGCCGCGGCCTCGCCCCGGCTGGCCACGCCGACCTTGGCCAGGATGTTCGAGACGTGGACGCTGGCCGTCTTGGCCGAGATGAACAGTCGCGCGGCGATCTCCGGGTTGGACCGGCCGTCGGCGACCAGGCGCAGCACCTCGAACTCCCGAGAGGTCAGGCCGAGCGGGGTGACCGGCACCGGGCGCGGGCCCGCCCGGTCGTCGGCGGCCCGGATGCGCGCCTTCCTGGCCAGCGCCGCGATGTCGGCGGCCAGCGGGCGGGCGCCGAGGCAGCCGGCCAGCTCCCCCGCGCGGCACAGCCGCTCCGTCGCGCCCGGCCGGTCGCCGGCGGCCAGCGCCGCCTCGGCGCCGCGCCGCAGCGCTTCGGCCCGCGGGTAGGGCTGGCCCAGACGTTCCCAGGCCGCGGCGGCATCGTCGAAGGCCGCCAGGAGCTGCGCGGCGGTCGCGGCGCCGGCCGGGCCCGCCGTCTCCGCCCGCCCCGCCTCGGCCAGGAACGTCAGCCGGTTCGCCTGCTGCACCGGGCCCTGGGCGGGCAGGCCCGCCGCCAGCGATCGCGCCCCGGCGAGCAGGCCCGCGGCCCGGGCGGGCGCGGCGTCGCCGCGGCCGGACGCGGCGGCGGCGGCGGCCGCGCGCGCGGCCACGACGAGCAGCGGCCACGCGTAACGGGGCTCGTGCGTCAGGTTGAGGCGGCCGACCGCGTCGGCGGCGACGGCCAGCGCGTCAGCTGGGCGGCCCTGGGCCAGCCGTAGCTCCGTCTCCACCCGCGCCTGCGGGATCAGGTACTGGCCGACCCGGCCGAACGGGCCCGCGTCGAGGGCGGCCCGGGCGGCCGTGACCGCTTCCTCGGCTCCGGCCGGGTCGCCGCGCCCGATCGCGACGCCGGCCATGAGCTGGCGCAGCGCGGCCCGGTAGTGCCCGTACGGCGGGGCCAGCGCCAGCGCGTGCTCGAGCGACTCGATGGCCTCGTCCCATCGGCCGAGCGAGACCAGCGGCTCACTGACGTTGATCCCGAGGAAGGTGCCCCAGGTCCGCGCGACGCCGTAGTCCTCGGCGCGGGCGATGCCGCGCCGGGCCAGGTCCGCGGCCCGCTCGTGCTCGCCCATGCCCTCGAGCACGTGCGACTCGTTGATCACCGCCGGGAGGAGATGCTCGTAGGCGCCCGCCTGCTCGGCGAGCGACTGGGCCCGGGCGAGCGTGCGCAAGGCCGCGGCGTCGTCCCCGCCCCGGGACTGGACCAGCCCTAGTTCCACGAGCACGGAAGCCTCGGTTGCGGCGTCGCCGGCCCGCCGGGCCAGCATCAGGGCCTCGTCGATGGCCGCGACCGCCTGCGGCCCGGCCGATTCCCACACCCGCTTGACCAAGCTGACCAGCACCTGCGCCCGCGCGGTGTCCGCCACGCCCGAAGGCACCAGGTCGAGCGCGGCCCGCAGGTCGCTCTGATAGTCGCGCGTCTTCAGCACGCTCCGTGCTTCGAGCAGCAGCGCCGCGCGGGCCGGCTCCGCGGCCGGGTCGACCTCGGCCAGGGCGGCGGTGGCGAACGCCGCGGCTCGCTCGCGTTCGCCCGCTATCTTCGCCGCCGCCACGGCGCGCTCCAGCACGCTCAGGTGGCTGGCGCCGACCCGCTGCCCGGCATCGGGCACGGTGTCCCAGAGCTCGAGCACCCGGCCCAGCAGGTTGAGCTGCTCGGCGTGGGCCAGGGCCCGCCCGGCATCCGCGGCCGCGCGCCAGCTGCTGACCAGCGCCCGAACCGTGTCGTGCGCGGCGTACCAGTGAAACGCCTGCTCGATCGAGGCCCGGCCCGGGGCGACCAGGCCGGGGTCGGCCTCGAGCGCCTCGGCGAACCGGGTGTGCAGCCGGGTGTGGTCGCCGGGCAGCACGTCGTCGAGGGTGGCCTCCCTGATCAGGTCGTGCCGGAACGCGTAGCCGTCCGCGTCGGCGATCAGCACGTTGGCCTCGACCGCGGGCCGCAGGGCCCGGGACAGCGCGTCGTCGTCCAGCCCGGTCACCGAGGCGAGCAGCGCATGCCCGGTGCGCTCCCCGCCCACGCTGGCCGCCCTGAGCACCTCCTGCGTCGGCTCCGGCAGCCGCTGCACCGCGATCAGCAGCAGGTCCCGCAGCGAGGCCGGCAGCATCGCCGGCATGCAGGCGCCGCGGTCGCACAGCAGCTCCTCGACGAACAGGGGGTTGCCGGCGGCGCGCTGATAGACCGCGTCGGCCAGCGTCGGCTCGGGCTCACGGCCGAGGATGCGGCTCACCAGCTCATCGGCCTGCAGCCGGTCCAGGCGGGGCAGATCCATGCGCTCCACCCAGCCGAGCCGGCCCAGCTCGGCCAGCAGCGGGCGCAGCGGATGGGTGCGGTGCAGCTCGTCGGACCGGTAGGTGACGATGATCAGCACCCCGTCCAGGATCTGCTGGCGGCTGACCAGGAACGCCAGCAGGTCCCGGGTCGAACGGTCGGCCCAGTGCGCGTCGTCGATGATCAGGGCGACCGGTCCCCCGTCGGCCAGCCGCTCGACCAGCGCCAGCATCTGCTCGAACAGGCGGGCCCGGGCCAGGGTCTCGTCGGCCTGGCCTGCGTCGCCGTCCGGCGCGCCGAATTCCGGCAGCAGCCGGGCGAAGTCACGGGTGACCCCGCCGGGCAGCAGCCCGGCCAGGCCCTCGGCGCCGAGGTCGCGGACCAGCTCGCGCAGCATGGCGATGAACGGGGCGAAGGGCACGCCGTCGGTGCCGAGCTCGACGCAGCCGCCGATCAGCACGCGGGCGCGGGCCGCCTGAGCCCGGGCCGCGAACTCGCGCACCAGCCGGGACTTCCCCACCCCGGCCTCACCGCCGATAAGAACGACGCTCGGGCCGTCCTTTCCCGACGGCCCGAGCGCCGTTTCCAGCGTCGCCAGTTGCTCCTCGCGCCCGACAAGAACGGGGCTGGTGCTGCGCGCGGCCATGTCCACAGGATGCCAGGCCGCGCCGGTGCGGGCGTGGGCCAGCGGGCTGCCGCCCGCCGCCACCGCCTTACCCGGCGCGGCGGCGGTGCCGCTCACGTCACGCGGCCCGCCTGTCCGGCGACGGACGATGGTCCGTCGCGCCGGTGTGGTCGCCCGCCGCGACGGTCTCCGCGCGGCGGCCGAGCCTGATCAGCGGGCTGAGCCGGTCGGCCGCCGCCGACGCCGTGTGCCGGCGGCCGCGCGCGTCCCGCAGCAGCCGGTCCCGCGCCGCGCGGTCACGCCATTCCCTGACCCGGTCGGTCACCAGGGCCTGCGTGATGTCCGGATGCATGGTGTCCTCCTCGATGTGCGGGCCGTCCTGGCCCGGCACTCTCGAGGTTCGTCGTAAGCCCCGGGCGGGCACATCGGGCAACTGCCTTATCTTGCGCCCGGGCCCGCCTTAGCGGGAGCCACGGATCCGCGCCGCACCAGGCTCATCGGCTCGCCGACCATGACGTCGCCCGCGGGCGCCCCCTCGATCCGGGCGATCAGCGCGTCCACGGCCGCGGCGCCGAGCTCGGGCAGCGGCATGCTGATGCTGGCCACCGGGACCTCGAGGTAGGCCAGGCACTCGTCGTCGTCGAAGCTCACCACCGACATCTCGCCGGGCACCTCGACGCCGGCCTCGCGCAGCGCGGCCAGGACCCCGAAGACCTGGTTGAGGCTGCCCACCCCGCACATGGTCGGCCGCGGCCCGCGCCGCAGCATCCTCGTGGTGGCCTCGTAGCCCCCGTCCTCGGTCGGGGCCGCGTGCCGGACGGTGAGGCTGAGCCCGCGCGCGGCGCAGGCCCGGCGCGCCGCGCCGACCCGCCGGTACACGGTGTCCACCTCGGGCGGCCCGTCCAGCAGGGCCAGGCTGCCGTGACCGAGGCCGACCGCGCAGTCCAGCAGCAGCCGGATCGCGCCGGGCTCGTCCATGACCACGTCGTGGCCGTGATCGGGCCCGCGCCGGTTGATGTACACGTGCGGCGGTTCGGTCACCACGGCCGCGTGCTCGGGTATCCGCAGCGCGGTGGCCAGCAGCAGGCCGTCGGCCCGGCTCTCCTCGACCAGGTAGCCGTAGTCGGCCGGCGGCCTGGGGTCCTCGGTCGGCTCCTCCATGATCATGATGACGTAGCCGCGGTCCCGGGCCCGCTGCAGCGCGCCGCGCTGCAGCTTGGCCCAGATCGGGTTGCGCAGCAGCGGCACCACCAGCGCGAGCGCCCCGGTGCGGCGCCGCTTGAGCGCGCGGGCCAGCGCGTTGGGCCGGTAGCCCTGCTGGCGAGCGGTGTCCAGGATCCGCTCGTACACCTCGGGCCGGATCGACTGCGCGGGATCCCCGTTGAGCACCCGCGACACGGTGGACACGTGCACCCCGACCGCCTCGGCGATGTCCACCAGCCGCGAGCGGCGCGGACCGCCCGGCGGCTGGTCGCCCCGGCCGTGCTCCCCCGGCGGCTGGTCGCCCCGGCCGTGCTCCCCCGGCGGCTGGTCGCCCCGGCCGTGCTCCCCCGGCGGCTGGTCGCCCCGGCCGTGCTCCCCCGGCGGCGACGCCGTCGCCGCTCCGCCTCCGCTGATCACTCCCGCCTCACCCGTCATCCTGACTGCGCCCAGGGGGCCCCGCGACCCGGACGGAACGCTCGATGCCCACCTGACCAGCGCTCCCTCATCATGCCCGCCGCGGACCGGTTCCGTCATACCGTCTCGGCGACCGTCCTGGTCAGCAGGATCGCGGCACAGAACGAACGGTAGGTCGCCAGCGGGTCCTCGCCGCGGATGCGCAACTCGCGGGGGCCGGTCCGGTCCACGCCGCGGACCCAGCTGGCCGCCTCGGCCACGTCGGTGGTGCGCACCGACAGCTCGAGCGTGGCCGACGCCAGCGGCGGCGGCTCGGCGGCGGCCGCCCCGGCCACCGCCTTCTCGGCGGTCTCCCGGATCAGCTGCCGCGCCCGCGCCGGATGCAGGCTGTGCGCCGCCACCCGGCTGACCGGCTCCTTGACCACCGCCGCGTGGACCCCCGGGATCAGCGCGGCGGTTTCCTCGCACGCGCACCGGTCGCCGGTCACCAGCACGACCGGCACCCCGTGGTGCACGGCGACCAGCGCGTTAATCCCGGCCTCGCCGGTGACCACGCCGTCCAGCCTGGCCTCGACGACCGCGCGCGGGTTGTAGGTGTGCGACAGCCCGGCGGGCGCGCCGACCGAGCCGTGATAGGAGACGAACAGCACCGCGTCGAAGCTGTCGTCGAGGCCCTGCATCATGTAGAGCGGCTTGTGGCTGCCGGAGATGTAGGAGGCCTCGCCGGCCAGCGCGTCCGGCGGCAGGTTGCGCATGGTGGAGTGCGAGTCGTTGACCACGACCTCGGTCGCGCCCCCGGCCAGCGCCCCCTCGATGGCCGCGTTGACCTCGTCGAGCAGGAGCTTGCGGCCGGCCGCGGCCTGCGGCCCGTCGCCGACGCACTGCTCCCAGTCGACGACGCCCGCCGTCCCCTCCATGTCGCTGGACAGGAAGATCTTCAAATCTGTCTCCGCTCCTCGATCCGGAAGGTGTCATCCTCGATGGTCATCACGCTGTAGGTGGCCCCGGGCATGGTGGAGGCGCCGCCGTGGCGGCCGTCCGGGGTCAGGCACAGCGCCTGCAGCGGCGAGCGGAACTCGTCGGGCAGCTCCAGTGTTTCCGCGAGCGCCTCGGCGCAGGCCTTGGCCGGATCGCCGCCCGCGGCCAGCGCGTGCAGCACGGACCGGGCCGTGGTGGCGCGGATGGCCAGCTCGCCGCGGCCGGTGCAGGCGGCGCCGCCGACCCGGTCGTCGCAGTAGTTGCCCGCGCCGATGATCGCCGAGTCGCTGATCCGGCCCGGGTACTTCCAGGGGTACCCGCTCGTGCTCACGCCGACCGCCAGGTTGCCGCCGGCGTCGAGGGCGAGCACGTCGACGGTGTCCCAGGGCGGGTCCGGCAAACCCATCGCGGCCATCCGCGCCAGCGCCTGCTCGCGGTAGGCCCGCTCGCCCGGGCCGAGCCGGGCCTCGCCGGCGTCGATCCCGGCGGCGGACAGCCCGTCCCGCCACCGCCGCCGCGCCTCGTCGGTCAGGGTCGGCCCGCGCTCGATGCCGACCTCGTCGGCGAACCGCTCCGCGCCGGCGCCGACCAGCATCAGGTGCTGCGGCAGCCGCTCGCAGACGGCGCGCGCGATCGAGATCGGATGCGGGAAGCCGCGGACCGCGGCGACCGCGCCCGCCTGCCGGGTCGCCCCGTCCATGATCGACGCGTCGAGCTCGACCTCGCCGAGCAGGTTCGGCAGCCCGCCGACGCCGACCGTGTGGTTGTCCTCATCGGATTCCACCAGGCGGACGGCGGCCTCGACCGCGGCCAGCGCGGTGCCTCCGCCGCGGAGCAGCTCGATACCGGCGGCCAGGCCAACCTCGCCTCGCTCGCTGGCGATCATCAAGGGCGTAATGACTGCTTCTCCTGATCTCGTCACGGCCACAATTGTGCGCCCGGGGCTCCCGGGCCCGGGCGCCTCATCAAAACAAACCTTTGTTTCCTGCTAATGTGGCGGTCAGGCGGCAAGTTGTAAAGTCTCAGGACATACACCGGCCGGTGTTTCACCTGCGACGACCCTGGGGGCCCCATGCGCTATGTGGTACTTGGCTGCGGTGCGATCGGCGGCACCGTCGCGGCCGGGCTGGTGCGCGACGGCCATGACGTCCTGGTCAGCGACGCCGACCCGGCCGTGGTCGAGGCGATCAACGCCCGCGGGCTGCGGATCGAGGGCCCGGTCGAGAACTTCACCGTCATGATGCCCGCCGTGCTGCCCGGGGACCTGCCGGAGCGCCTGGACGGACCGGTCCTGCTCGCGGTCAAGTCGCAGCACACGGCGGCCGCCGTGGCCTGCCTGGCCGGGCGGGTGCAGGGCGACGGGTACGTCGTGTCGCTGCAGAACGGGCTGAACGCGGACGTGATCGCGGACGCCGTCGGGCGCGAGCGGGTCGTCGAGGCGTTCGTCAACTTCGGCGCGGACGTCATCGATTCCGGCGTGGTGCTGCGCGGCAGCCGCGAGACCTTCATGATCGGCGAGCTGGACGGCACGATCACCGAGCGGGTCAAGGCCCTGGCCGCGGACATCGCCGATTCCAAGATCACCGAGCACATCATGGGCTACCTCTGGGGCAAGGAGGCCTACGGCGCGATGCTGGCCGCGATCGCGGTCAGCGACCTCTCGATCGCCGACGGGCTGGAGGACCCCGCCTATACCCCGCTGATGGTGTCCGTGGCGCGCGAGGTACTCGACCAGGCCCCGGTCACCCCGATGCCGTTCGACGGGTTCGACCCCGACGACATCGAGGGATCGCTGCCGGCGCTGGTGGCGTTCAACCGGCGCTCGGCCAAGACGCACTCCGGGATCTACCGGGACCTGATGGTGCGCCACCGCCCGACCGAGGTGCCCGCGCACCTGGGTGACCTGAAGGGGCCCATGCTGCGCCGGGTGGTCGAGCTGATCACCGAGATCGAGCAGGGCCGGCGCACGTGCGAGCGGCCCAACCTCGACCTGCTCGCCGCCTACGAGCGGCTGGAGCGGCTGGGCCGGCCGCTGAACGCGGTGGCGGCGGTGATCGGGGCTCCGCAGCGCGCGGCGGACGGCCCGCTGGCCGGGCGCCCGGTGGCGATCAAGGACATCATCGCGGTGGCCGGGGTGCCGACCCGCTGCGGCAGCCCGGCCAGCGACCCGGACCCGGCCGAGCACGACGCCGAGCTGGTGCGCCGGCTGCGGACCGCCGGGGCCGAGGTGTTCGCCGCCGCCCAGTGCCTGGAGTTCGCGGCGGGCTTCGCGAACCCCGAGGTCGGCGACACCCGAAACCCGCATGACCCGTCCCGCACCTCGGGCGGGTCGTCCGGCGGCTCCGCCGCCCTGGTCGCGGCCGGCGTGTGCGACCTGGCCCTCGGCACCGACACCGGGGGTTCGATCCGGATCCCGGCCGCCTACTGCGGCGTGGTCGGGCTCAAGCCCACGTTCGGGCTGCTGTCGGCGGACGGGGTGTTCCCGCTGGCGCCGACGTGCGACCACGTCGGCACGCTGACCGCGTCGGTGCCGGGGGCGCGCGAGCTGCTCGCCGTCCTGGCCGACCGGGCCGACCTGGTCGGCCTGGCCGACGCAGCCGACCTGGCCGCGCCGGCCGACCTCAACCACCTGACCGAGCTCGCCGCGCAGGCCGACCCGGCCGACCTCGCGGACCTGGCCGACGTCGCGGACCCGGCCGGCCGGGGCGATCCGGCCCGGCTCGCCGACCTGACCGGCGTGACCGGATCCGGCCCGGAGGCGGCCGCCGCAGCCCAGCGGCCGGTCTTCACCGTCGGCGTGCTGGCCGCGCAGCTGGCCGACCCGTCGGTGACCGCGCCGGTGCGCGACGCCGTCAGCTCCGCGCTCGGCCGGCTTTCCGCCGCGGGCTGGCAGGTCAGGGAGCTGACCGCGCCCTGGCTGGACGACCTCGCGGCCTGGGAGGACGTGCTCGCGGTGATCGTGGCCCGCGAGGCCAGCCTGGTGCACGCCGGCCGCGACCACACCCGGTACGCCGCGGGCACCCGGGCGCTGCTCGAGTACGGGGCCTCGGTCGGCGACGACCAGTTCGCCCGGGCCCTGGCCCGCCGCGACGAGCTGACCGCCGCCATCGACGCGATGCTGGACGGCGTCGACGTCCTGGCCGGCCCGACCGTGGGCTACCAGGCCCCGGAGCAGGACCCGCCGTTCGGAGCGGGTGAGGACAACGCGGAAGGCCGGTTCACCGGGCCTTACAACTTGTCCGGCCACCCCGCGATCTCGATTCCGGTTCCGGCGGCCGGCCTCCCGGCGGGCCTGCAGCTGGCCGGCCTGCGCGGCCGGGACCTGGCCCTGCTCCGGGTGGCCGCCGCCGCGGAGCAACTGATCGCGCGTTCGACAGCAGAGGAGACCTGACCCATGGCATCGACGGTGACCCGGCGCACGATCGACCTCGCGGGCCTTGAGGTCCCGCTGGTCGAGATCAACGGCAGCGAGGACGGCCCGCTGCTCACGGTGATCTCGGGCGTGCACGGCTGTGAGTACGCCTCGATGGACGGCGTGCGCCGCTGGACCCGCAGCCTGGAATCGCGCGACCTGCGCGGCCGGGTCCGGGCGGTGCCGGTGCTCAACCTGCCGGCGTTCCGGAACCGGACCCCGTTCGTCGTGCCCGACGATGGCAAGAACCTGAACCGGTGCTTCCCCGGCAACGCCGGGGGAACCCTGGCCGACCGGCTGGCCTACGACGCGTTCACCCAGCTCATCACCGGCTCCGACGCGTACATCGACGCGCACTGCGGCGACATGGTCGAGGCGCTGGAGCCGTTCGCGCTGTACGAGGCCGGGCCGGCCGAGGCGCGGGCGGGCGAGATGGCCACGGCCTACGGGCTGCCCTACGTGATCCGGCAGGAGAAGGGGCCGGACCGGCCGGTCAGCGGGACCTCGAGCTCGGCCGCCGCGGAGATCGGCGTGCCGGCCATCACCGCCGAGTCCGGCGAGTGCGGTCTGGTTCAGGAGGAGGCGGTGGCCCGGCACGTCCGCGGGCTCGACGGGGTGCTGGCCCTGCTCGGCATGGCCGACCTCCCGGCCGGCCGCGCGGCGCCCGCGGCCCCGACCTACCTCAGCCGGTTCGTCTGGATGCGCTGCGCGCATGCGGGCTGGTGGGCGCCGACGGTCAAGCCCGGGGACCCGGTGAGCGCCGGGCAGACGATCGGGACGGTCGCCACCCTGGACGGGTCGCAGGTGCTGGAGACCATCACCGCGCCCGCCGACGGCGTTCCGATCTTCATCACCAGCTCACCCGCGGTGGCCGACGACGGCCTCCTGCTCGGCCTCGGCATCGTCTGAAGCCGTTACCGGCGGCACGGCGGCGGCCGGGAGCCGGCCCGCGAGCCAGCGCATCACCACGGCAGACCCGGCGGCGCAGGTCCCGGCCAGCAGCCAGGGCAGCCACAGCGCCACCGAGTACAGCGCGACCAGCGCGGGCGCGATGACGGCCGGCACCGTGAACGCGTACTGGAACGCGGCCAGATAGCGGCCGCGCACCGCGGCCGGCGCGACGGCCTCGGCCAGCGCGTTGGCCCGCTGGAACAGCAGTCCGGCCACGGCCATCACGGCCGTGGCCGCCAGCAGCTCGGCGGGCCGCCAGCCCGGCGGAACGGCCAGCGCGGCCAGGCCGGCCCCGCACCAGACGACGTAGAGCCAGCCGCCGAGCTCGAGGGCGGTGGTGCGGCGCAGGCGGCGGGTCGCCCGCAGCGCGACGGTGGCGCCCGCGCTCATTCCCGCCGCCAGCGCCAGGGCCGCGCCGGGCAGCCACGGCCGGGCGTGCAGTTCCGTGAGCGCGTACACCGACATGCCGCTGAGGAAGAAGTCGCTCGCCAGCGCGGCCAGGCTCGTGGCCGCGATCAGGACAAGGAACGGGCGGTCGGACAACGGGCCGCGGGAACACCCCGGCCCGGCGCGGCCGCCGCCGGCGCCGCCCCGGCCAGGGTCCTCGCGCACCGGTCGCGGGACCCGGATCAGCAGGGCCAGCAGCAGCGCGCACGCCGCAAAGCTCACCGCGTCCGCGCCCACGGCGATCCGGCAGCCGGCCGGGCCGGCCACGGTGAGCAGGCCGCCCGTGACCAGGCCGCCCGCGCTGAAGCACGCGGCGCGGACCATGCTCGCCACCGCGAACGGCCGGTCCTTGGGGCCGTCCCCGGCCACGTCGGCGATCAGCGCGAACAGCGAGCTGTAGAACAGCTGCTGGCCCGCGCCGAGCAGCACGGCCGCGACCGCCACCGCCGCCGGGCCGCGCGCGGCCAGGTAGGCGACCGCGCCGAGCGCCTGCAGCAACTGGGCGGCCACGACCACCGGCAGCGGCCCGGCCCGGTCGGTCAGCCGCCCGGCCACCGGCGGAACGCCGAGGCCCGCGACCGTCCCGGCCGCGACCACGGTCCCGGCCACCGCCAGCGGTAACCCCACCACCCGGGTCACGTACAGCAGCGCCACCGGCAGGAACGAGCCGGAGCCGAGGTTGTCCACCCCGAGCGCGACCAGCAACGCGACCCGGTTCCGCCGCATGCCCCACGACCCTAGCGACGCCGCCTGGCTGTCAACCCCCCAAACCAACAAAAGCCGGGGCGAGTCGTACACCCGGCGTAGGCGTTACGCACCATGGGCCGCTGCTAGGGTCCGGCCGAGATGACGCAGCGGCTCCGGTCGCCGGCAGGCGGCAGGCACGAGAAAGCTTCTCTGACGCGGTCTCGGGCCCGGCACGTCAACATGGTCCTGGCGTGCTGCGGCATCCTGGCCGGATTCGGCGCCACGTTCCTGTTACGCGCCGCGGTGCGGGCCGGGGACCCGCCCGCGGTCGCGTCCCCGCCGCCCGCCGCCCGGCCCGGCCCGTCGGCCCGCCGCGGCGCCGACCCGCCCTCGCCCGCCGCGCTCGACGCCCAGTGGCTCGGCTACTCCGACCATTCCTCCTGCGCCGACTGGGCCGGCGGCGACGGGGTCTCGGCCATCAGGCTGAACCAGTCGCAGATCGCCTGGTTCTTCTCCGACACCTACCTGGGCCCGGCCGGGCCGGACATCGGGTTCTCGCACCTGAGCGGCTTCCTGCACAACTCGGTCGTCGTGCAGTCCGGCACCGGGCCCGCGCCCCGGATGGTCACGCTGACCGGCGGCGGGGCCTGCGCGGGTCCGGGCGCGACCGGTGACGGCCCGGGGCCGGTGTCGGTCGTCCAGCCGCCGGACCCGGCCTCGGGCCAGCGCGAATGGGACGCCGACGGGATCAGGGCCGGCGGCACGGTGGTGAAGTTCTACAACGACTACCGGCCCGGGCCGATCCCGTTCGTCCCGGTGAGCACGACGATCGCCAGCTTCCCGGTCAGCGCGCTGGCCGCGGCCGGGCTCGGCCCGGCCTACGCCGCCACCGTGCCGCCGGACCTCACGCCGGTGCCCGGCTACACCCCGCCCGGCGGCGGGACGCCGATCGTCTGGGGGTCGGCGGTGCTGCAGGCCGGGCCGGGCGGCCGCACCGTCTACGTCTACGGCTGGCAGAGCCCCGACCCGGCCAGCCCGGTCCGCGAGCTGTACCTGGCCCGGGTGGACGCCGCCCGGCTGGCCGACTTCGCCGCATGGCGGTTCTACGACGCCGGGCGGTGGACGGGCCGGCAGAGCCAGGCCGAGCCCATCGAGCCGGCCGGCCAGGACCAGAACGTTCCGTCGGGCTTCAGCGTGATCCGCGCCGGCGGCCGGTACTGGCTGATCGAGGCGGCCGGCACCGGGACGCCGGACATCGACGCCTATCCCGGGCCCGCGCCGTGGGGGCCGTTCGACTGGTCCCGGGGCATCCTGCTCTACCGCGCCCCGGGCATCGGCCTGACCAAAGCCGACGACTTCCGGGTCATGTACGAGGCCCGCGCCGAGCCCGCCCTGTCGACCCCGCAGCAGCTGGTGATCAGCTACAACGTCAACTCCGAGGCCGTCACCGCCGCCTGTGTGTCGATATCGCGCTTCACCAACGCGATGACGCAGCCGCGGTTCATCACCGTACCGACGTCCGTCTTCGGCCCGCCCGGCGCGCGGCACGGTCACACCGTGGCCGCGAACCCCGATTACCCGGCCATCACCCAGCGGGAGCCGGGCCTGTGGTTCAGCGCCTGGTCTTATCCGGGCGGCTGCCCGCCGGTGCCGGCCGTGTCCCGCGCCACCGCGCAGCCAGGCCCGAGAGAGGCCACCCTGACCTGGCTGCCCGCCGGGCTCGGGGTGCGCTACCGGGTCCTGGAGCGCAGCGCGTCGGGCAGCTACGTGCCGGTCCGGACCGTCGCCACGCCCCGGGCCAGGATCACCGGTCTGACCGCCGGGGTGACCTACCAGTTCGAGATCGTGCCGCTGAACATCTATCAGGACCCAGGCCCGGCCACGTTCCTGAGCGTAAAAGACTCTTGAATGGCGGGCGACCGGCTGTAACGCGAGGCCTCCGTCGAGGACTGAACGGCGCAAGGTCCATTCGTCTTCGAGGAGGAGAACACATGAATGTCCTGGCTCGTCTCGTGGCCGCCGGCCTCGGCGCGGCCGTGGTCGCGGGCTCGGTGCTGGCCGCCGCGGGCGCCGCATCTGCCGCGGATGCCACCGCCGTGCCCGCGTGGGCCGGCGCCGGCCGCACCGTGTTTGCGCAGACCGACAACCTCGCGGGCAATCAGGTCGTCGCCTACCGGCGGGCCGGCAACGGCACGCTCAGCCTGGCCGGCACGTACAACACCGGCGGTCTTGGCGGGCAGCTGACCGGCTCGGTCGTGGATCACCTTGCCTCCCAGGGATCGCTGGGCTACGACGCCGCCCGCGGCCTGCTCTTCGCGGTGAACGCCGGCAGCGACACGGTGTCGGTCTTCGCCGTGCGAGGCGACCGGCTCGCACTCGAGCAGGTGATCGGCTCGGGCGGCGCGTTCCCGGTCAGCGTCGCCGTCCGCGGCGACCTGGTCTACGTGCTCAACGCGGAAAACGGCGGCTCGGTCAACGGGTACCGGATCGCAGCGGGCCGGCTGATCCCGATCACCGGGTCGGCCAGGGCGCTCGGCCTGAACCCGGCCGCCACCCCGCAGTTCACCAACACCCCGGGGCAGGCCGCGTTCTCGCCGGACGGCCGGCAGCTGATCGTGACCACCAAGGCGAATGGCAACGACATCGACGTGTTCGGCGTCCGCGCCAATGGCCGCCTGTCCGCCCTGCCAACCGTGAACGCCGATCCGGGCGCGGTCCCGTTCGCCATTGCCTTCGACCCCGCCGGTCACCTGGTCATCGCCGACGCCGGCACCAACGCCCTGTCGACGTTCGCGCTCGGGCCCGACGGCACGCTGACCTCGCTGGACACGGTCGGCACCGGCCAGTCCGCCACGTGCTGGGTCGCGGCGGACCGCGGCCTGCTGTTCGCCTCGAACGCCGGGAGCGCGACGGTCAGCGGTTACGGCTCCGGTCCCGGCGGCGCGCTGACGCTGCTGGGCCAGACCGCGACCGATCCCGGCACGGTGGACGCGGCCGTCACGCCCGGCGGCCGGTTCCTCTACGTCCAGACCGGCGGCAACGGCGTGGTGGACGAGTTCGCCGTCTCCTCCGGCGGCTCGCTCACCGAGGTCGGCCACGTGACCGTGGCCGGCGCGGCCGGCGGCGAGGGGATCGTGGCTCCTTGATCTGGGCGATGCACGCCCGAAGGGGGGCCTAGGCTGGCGGCGGTGGACCGGGACGAGGACGCGGAACTGCTCGCGCGCCTGCGCGCAGGCGACGAGCAGGCCTTCGTCATCCTGGTCCGCCGCCACCATGCCGCCATGCTCCGGCTCGCCCGCGGGTACGTCCCGAGCATGGCCGTGGCCGAGGAGGTCGTGCAGGACACCTGGCTCGGCGTGGTGCGCGGGATCGGCGGGTTCGAGGGACGCTCGTCGGTCCGGACCTGGCTGCTGCGGATCCTGGTGAACCGGGCCCGGACCGCCGGGACGCGGGAACGGCGCAGCGTCGCGATCGGCGACCCCGAGCCCGCGGTGGACGGGTCGCGTTTCGACGGCACCGGCCACTGGGCCGAACCTCCCGAGCGCTGGATCGAGGAGGCCGAGGGCCGGGTCGACGCCGCGAAGATGGCGGGCCGGCTCCGGTCGGCCGTCGAGGACCTGCCCGGCCGCCAGCGCGAGGTCGTCACGCTGCGCGACATCGAGGGCCTCACCAGCGAGGAGGTGTGCAGCGTGCTCGACATCAGCGAGGTCAACCAGCGGGTGCTGCTGCATCGGGGCCGGAGCCGACTGCGCCAGGCGCTCGAGACCGAGTTCGGGAGGCCCTGAGCATGCCGTTCAAGCTGCGGCTCTCCCGGCGGGAGCTGGTCTGCCAGCAGGCGGTCGAGCTGGTCACCGACTACCTGGAGGGCGCGCTGTCGCGTTCCGATCGCCGGCGCTTCGAGGCACACCTGGCCGGCTGCCCGCACTGCACCGAGTACCTGGCCCAGATGCGCGCGACGATCGAGCTCACCGGATCGCTCTCGGCCGACGACCTGCCGGAAACGGTGCAGGACGAGTTCATCGATCTGTACCGGCGGTGGCAGGCGGGCGGGGACGGCCGGGACGACCGGGACGCCGGCGAGGAACCGCCCGGCGCGGGGCTACGCTGACCTGTCGTGGCCGGACAAGGCACGGCGGCGACGGCGCTGCTGACCAAGCAGGGCATCGCGCACACGGTGCACAGCTACGCGCATGACCCCCGGGCCGAATCGTACGGCGGCGAGGCCGCCGATGCGCTCGGCGTGGCGCCGGGGCGGGTGTTCAAGACCCTGGTCGCCGACGTGGACGGCGCGCTGGCCGTGGGCGTGGTGCCGGTCACCGCCCAGCTTGACCTGAAGGCGCTGGCCGCCGCGGTCGGCGGCAAGAAGGCGGCCATGGCCGACGTCGCCGCGGCGCAGCGGGCCACCGGCTACGTGGCGGGCGGGATCTCGCCCGTGGGCCAGCGCCGCCGGCTGCCGGTCGTGATCGACGCGACCGCGCTGGACTTCCCCACCCTGTTCTGCAGCGGCGGGCGGCGCGGCCTGGAGATCGAGCTCGCGCCCGCCGACCTGGTCCGGGCCGCGAACGCCACCGTCGCCCCCATCGCCCGCCCGCACTGATCAAGGAACCGGCGTCAAGGAACCGGCGTCAAGGAACCGGCGTCAAGGAACCGGCGTACCCCAGGCGGGAGTCGAACCCGCTGCGTTCCGCTTTAGAGGCGGCTGCCCTGCCGTCGGGCTCCTGGGGCGGGCGGGGGCGACCGGCGGCCACGCGAGGATCGCGCGACCACCCGGCCTGCCCCCATTGTGCCCGGGCAGCTGCGCTCAGGCGGCGTCCGGATCCTGGATCCGGTCGCGCAACCGGGCGTTCGCGACCCGGGCCCGGGCGGCCCGGTACTCGGCCGCGGTCAGCGACCGGCCGAGCTCGTCCAGGCTCCGCAGCACGAACCGCTGCGTGACAACGCGGCGGTTCAGCGCGTCCAGCGCGGCGGCCTGCCGCCACACCTTGCGCTGCAGCCAGCGCGTGGCCGCGGGCAGGTCGCCGTCGAGCTGGGCTCGTAGCGCGTCCCGCTCCGCGGCGAGCTCGACGAGCTGCGCGCGCAGAGCGGCGGCGTCGGAAGGAACGGTCATCTTCTCACCTCCTCTCCTCGCGAGAGGGCGAGCGGGAGGCGGGAGAGCAGGCGGGCCGCGGCGGGCTCGAACCCGGCCGCGGTCAGCGCGCCGGCCAGATCCGGCTCGTGGAACCGGACCACGCGCAGGCCCGCGGCCTCGGCGTCGTCGCACAGCCAGCCGAGCGAGAGCTCGTCGGCCGCCGCCAGCACGACCAGGGTGTTCGAAGCCGCGTGCCAGTTGCCGGTGACGGCCGGGTAGGTGACGGCGAAGTCGAGTGCCGCATGCGCTGCCTGGCTAACCTGCGTTCCGGGCGGCAGATCGGCCCGGGTCACCAGGTACAGGCGGGGAAGGTCAGGACCCTAGCGGTGCGGCATGAATCGCATTATAGCCATTTAGCGCAGGACCTTGCGGCGGTAGAGCGCGACGGCCAGCGGGGCGAATATCGCGATCAGCCCGACCGACCAGATGACCAGCGCCAGCTCCGGGTGCTGCATCGGCCAGGCGTCCGGGGTCGGCACGGTCCCGCCGAACAGCTTCCGGCAGGTCGCGGCGACCGCGCTCATCGGGTTCCAGTTCGCGAAGTCGCGCAGCCAGGCGGGCATGCCCTGGGTCGGCACGAACGCGTTGGACACGAACGACAGCGGCAGGAACAGCACGAACCCCAGCGCCTGCGCGCTCTCCGGGCTGCGCAGGACCATGCCCGCGCACGCGCCGACCCAGGTCATCGCGAACGCGAACAGCAGCGACAGCCCGGCGGCGAGCAGCGCGTCGCCGACGCCGTGCTCGATCCGCCAGCCCACGAGCAGCCCGGTGCCGGCCAGCACCACGATGCCGAGCACCAGGGTGGCCAGGTCGGACATGGTGCGGCCGGCCAGCACCGCCGACCGTGCGATCGGCAGCGACCGGAACCGGTCGATCAGGCCGGTCGACATGTCCGCGGTCAGCCCGACCGCGGTGCCGGGCGCGGTGCCCGCCATCGTCATCCCGAACATCCCGCTGATCAGGTACTGGTGATAGCTGCCGCCGCCGGGCAGGTGGATCGCCGACCCGAACACGTAGGTGAACAGCAACACGAAGATGACCGGCTGGATCGTCACGTCGATGAGCTGCTCGGGCTCGCGGGCGATCCTGGCGATGCTGCGCCGGGCCAGCACCAGGCTGTTCTTCAGCGCCCACCAGGCGCTGAGCAGCCGTGACTCTGCCGTCGCGTCGCCAGCGGCGGACAGGGACATGGCGGTCATGCGACCTCCTTCTCGTCGTCGGCCGCGTCGATGGCGGCGCGCCCGGTCAGGGTCAGGAACACGTCGTCGAGCGAGGGCCGCCGGATCGCGAGGTCGTCGAGCAGCACGCCCGCCGCGTCCAGCTCACGCACGATCTCCGGCATCCGGCGCGCGCCCCCGGCCACCGGGGCCTCGACCGACCGCTGGGCGGCGTCGAGGAGCGGCGGCCCGTCGGCCAGCCGGGCCAGCACGTCGCGGGCCGCGGCCAGGTCGGACTGCGGGGCGACGGTCAGCAGCACCCGCTCGCCGCCCACCTTCTCCTTCAGCTCGGCCGAGGTCCCCTCGGCGATCACCCGCCCGCGGTCGACCACCGCGATCCGGTCGGCCAGCTGATCGGCCTCATCCAGCTGCTGGGTGGTCAGCAGGACGGTGGTCCCGCCCGAGGTCAGCTCGCGGACGGCGGCCCAGGTGACCATGCGGCTGCGCAGGTCAAGCCCGGTCGTCGGCTCGTCAAGGAACAGCACGCTCGGCCCGGCGACCAGGCTCGCGGCCAGGTCCAGGCGGCGGCGCATGCCGCCCGAGTACGTCTTGACCCCGCGGTCCGCCGCCCCGGCCAGGTCGAACTGCTCGAGCAGCTCGGCGGCCCGCTGCCTGGCCCGCTTCCTGGGCAGACGGCAGAGCTGGCCGACCATGACCAGGTTGGCCCGGCCGGTCAGGCTCTCGTCGAGCGCGGCGTACTGCCCGGTGAGGCCGATCCGCCGGCGCACCTGCGCGGCCTCGGCGACGACGTCGAACCCGGCCACCCGCGCCACGCCCCGGTCCGGCCGCAACAGCGTGCTCAGCACCCGGACCGTGGTCGTCTTCCCGGCGCCGTTCGGCCCGAGCATGCCGAGGATCGATCCCGCCTCGACCTGCAGGTCGAGGCCGTCGAGCGCCCTGGTCGACCCGTAGACCTTGACCAGGCCGCCGGCCTCGATCGCGAACCGCCCGCCCATGCCGGCCCTCCTCTGGTACAGCGTACGATCATCTCTAGTACGCTGTACTATACAGTACGATGTACGAGGGTCAACACCATTTATTTTGAACGGACAGCACCGTGCCGAATCCAGGCCGCGAGACGCCGGACCGGGTCCCGGACGACCTGTGGTCGCCCTACGGCCCGGGCTCGTTCGCGCATCTGGGCGCCCAGGCCGGGCGGCTGCGCGAGCGCGGCGAGCGCGCTGAACGGTTCCAGCGGGAGCGAGCCGAGCGCGAGCAGGCGCGCGTCGCCCAGCGCGAGCAGGGCCGGGCCCAGCGCGAGCGAGGCCGGGCCGAGCGAGGCCGGGCCCGCGGCCGCGCGGCGCCGCCGCTATCGCGCGCGCAGATCGTGGACGCGGCCATCGCCGTGGCCGACGCCGAGGGCTCCGACGCGGTCAGCATGCGGCGGATCGCGCACGTGCTCCGGGCCGGCACGATGTCCCTCTACTGGCACGTGGCCAACAAGGAGCACCTGCTCGACCTGATGCTCGACGCGCTGATCGCCGAGGTCGAGGTGCCCGAGCCGAGCGACGACTGGCGGGCCGACCTGCGCGCGCTGGGCGGCAACTACCGGGCCATGCTGCTGCGTCACCTGTGGATGATGGATTTCGTCGGCGGCCGGCCGCCGCTCGGGCCGAACACCATGCTCAACCTGGACCGGTCGCTGGCCCTGCTGGACGAGGCCCGCCTCGACGTCGCGACGGCCATGAACGTCCTGTCCGCGCTGCTCACCTACGTGCTGGGCGCGGTGCTGCGCGAGGCAAGGGAGATCCGGGTCCAGCATGCCCAGGAGCGGGCCGAGACCGATCCGGCCGAATGGGAGCCGGCCCGGGCCGCCTGGCGGGACCGGCTCGACGCCGACGGCCGGTTCGCTCACGTGGTCAGGTTCCTCGACGCGGGCTACGACCCTGATGCCGCCGAGACCAGAGACGAGCGGTTCGAGTTCGGCCTGGACTGCCTGCTCGACGGCCTCGCCGCCCGGGTCCCCGCGCTCGCGCGGAGGGCCCGGTCATAGCGCCGGCGCTGGCAGAATTACCGGCATGACGCAGTCGCGCCGCATCGAGATCGTGGACACGCTGGAGTCCGCGTACCGCAACATCACCGTGGTCGCCGACGACCTGAGCGACGCGGACCTCATGCTGCCCAGCCGCTGCGCCGGCTGGGCCGTTGGCGACGTCCTGTATCACCAGCTGCTGGACGCGCGGCGCGCGCTGCGCACGTTCGCCAGCCCGGCCGACGGCCCCCCCGACGTCGACCAGGTCGGGTACTGGCGCTTCTACCCGCTGCAGGGCGAGGCGGCCGAGGCCGGGCGCGCGGACAACGCGGCGCACGCCCGGCACGTCCGGATCGTCGCCTCGGCCTATCCGCCGGGCGCCCTGGCCTGGGAATGGCGGGAGACCTCCGCGGCGGCCTGCCGCGCGGCCCGCGCCTGCCCGCACCGGACGGTGACCACCCAGGGGCACGTGCTGACCACGAACGACTTCATGTCCACGCTCGCCGTGGAGGCCGCCGTTCACTACCTCGACCTGACCGTGGCGCTGCCGTCGGCGCCGCCCCCGGACCCCGATTCCCTGGCCATCGTGCGGTGGGTCCTGAATGGACTGCTCGAGGCGCCCATGCCGGGCGAATGGGACGATGAGACCTGCGCCCTGAAGGGCACCGGCCGGGCGCCGCTTACCCCCGAGGACCGCGCAGTACTGGGCGTTCTCGCTGGCCGGCTGCCGTTGTTCGGATAGGCGCGCTAACCCCTATGGGGACGAGCGCGACAAAACGGCGAACTCACTGGTCTGCGTAACATCGGCATCCCCGATGGTGTTGGATAGGCCCTGGTTGCGTTTGGATTTCCATGCGACCTGCGCCTGCCGGATCTGAGAGCGGGTCTCTCGGAGTCCGGGGGCCCCGACTAACTAGCAGACGCACGGCCGCGGCAACCCGGGGCTCTCACAAGAGGATCCCGGAGATCGTAACGTAGGAGAAGGTAAATGCCTCAGGGCACCGTAAAGTGGTTCAACGCCGACAAGGGCTACGGTTTTATCGCACCGGACGACGGCACCGCCGATGTCTTCGTGCACCACACCGCAATCCAGATTGACGGGTTCCGCAGCCTGCACGAGAACCAGCGGGTCGAGTTCACCGCCGGCCAGGGCGCCAAGGGCCCGCAGGCCGAGCAGGTCCGCCCGCTCTAATCCGACGGCCGGGCCACGCATCAGGGATCCGGGGGGCTGCGGCCCCCCGGATTCTTTTTCGTGAACACGGGCAATACGAGCCGATACCCGGAAAGCGGCGCAAAGCACGTGAATAACCGCTGGCTGCAATGACCGTACTATTAACCTTTGCTGCGAATGTGGCGTGCGTTTTGCAGATTGCAATCAGAGAATGGCTTCTGCCGTGACCGGCCCCGTGTTATAACTCCCTCGTATCGCCGCTGCCTGCTATGCGACGAGGGAGCAATGTGTTGGTGAAAGAGATTGTTGTGCGAGTTATTGGCCCCCGGTTACGGGTTGCGCCGACGTGACCGGTTACCGGGCCGTGTGCCCCGGACGGGCCGGGCTCGCGGGATCGGGCAGCGATGGGCTCGACGGTGTGCGAGCCGCGGTTATCGCTGAGGCGCTGGAATCGGCCGCCGGGCCGCTCCTGATTGGTGCCTCGGTCCACCGCGAACCAGCGGACCGCAACGCGCAACCCGGGCATCAGCGTCACCGCGGCCGCGGCCCGCGAGCTGTCCGACGGCGCGGTGGACTCACGGCTGCTGATCACGCTGGCGGCGCTCGCCGGGCAGCGCTCGGCCGCGCAGGCCCCCGTCCGGGTCATCTCGTTCGGCGGGCGAACCCACGGTGCCGGCGCTCCCCGACGGCGAGATGGCCATCCGCTTCGGCTTCGCCAGCCCGAGTCCTCTCAGGCTGCTCGGCAACGTTTACCGCGGGACCGAGTCCGGCCCGCCACCGTGACCGGGTAACCGGGTCAGAAAAGGAGCGCTCCCCCGATGATCACGCTCACCTCCTTATGCCGCCCACGGCCGCTGGCCGTGCTCGTGCTGTCGGCCGGCCTGGCCGGATTCGCCGGGCCGGTGGCCGACGCCGCGGTTGCCGCCCCGGGCCGGGCCGGCGCCGCGGCTCATGTGCCCGCCCCCGCCCGGATGGGCACCGGCTATCTGCGCCTGGCCTACCTGTCCCCGGACTCCCGCGCGGTCGACGTGTACCTCTACTCGTTCGGCCGGGCCGGCGCGGCGGCGGTGTTCCGGCACGTGAGCTACGGCACGATCTCCCGCTACCGCACCATGACCAGCGGCGGCTACACGGTCGCCATGAGGCAGGCGGGCTCCGCCGCGACCACCAAGCCGGTGCTGTCCGCGACCCTGGACGTGACCGCCGGTGACGCGTACACCGTGACTGGCCTGGGCCCGCCGGCCGGTCCGCGACTTCAGGTGATCACCGACCGGCTGAGCTGCCCGCCGGGCCGCGCCCTGATCCGGGTGATCCAGGCCTCACTGCGCCAGCCCCGCGTCAGCGTTACGTTCGGTGGACGGTCGCTGGCCCGCCACCAGGTCGTCTCGTCGGTAACGCGCTACCGCGTGGTCCGGCCGGGCACCTACACCGTCCGCGCCGCGGGGACCGGCGAGCGGGCGACGTCCCGGGTCACCGTGGCCGCGGGCAGCGTCGACACGCTGCTGGTGTTCGACCGCCCCGGCCATCTGGCCGTCACCACGCTGAAAGACGCGGCGGGCAGCAGCGTGGTGCCCCGCGGCGCGGCCGCCACCGGCTTCGGCGGCACCGCGCCGAAGCCGGGCGGGCCGGCCCTCCCGTGGCTGGTGCTGGCCGGGACCGGGCTGCTGTTGCTGACCGTGGCGGGCATCACCAGGCTCCGCCAGATCCGGTGGGCGCGGCGCGCCGCCGCTCACCTGCGCTGATGCGCCGACATGGTGCGGTGCAGCGCCCGATCCCCGGCTGGCCGGGTCACGGCGGTCGTGACCTGCGCCATGTTCGTGACCGGCATCGGCCTGGCCGGACCGGTCACGGTCAAGGCCGCTTATGGCTCGCACCCGGCTCATCCGGCTGAGCACGACCGCGCACGGCGCGCTTCAGGCGCCGCGGACGACGAGCGTGGCCGGGTGGTACACCCGCGGCCCGGTGCCGGGCGCGGTCGGCGCGTCGGTCATCGCCGGTCACGTCGACTCCTACGCCGGCCGGCGCCGGGCCCGCAACTTCGCCTGATCACCTGCGGCGGCCCGTGTGACCCGTTACCCGCTCCTACCTCGCCAACGTCGTGGTGTACGCGACGGGGGCCGGCTGACCCGGCGACGCCCGGAAGGCGGCGTCCGTTACGCTGTGCCTCGATGATCGTGTTGGTGGGTGGTGTCGCGGGCAGCGGCAAGACGACGGTCGGCCAGTTGCTCGCCGGCCAGCTGCACTGGCCCTTCATTGACGCCGACATGTTTCATCCCTCGGCGAACATCGCCAAAATGCGATCCGGGATCCCGTTGACCGACGCCGATCGCGCCCCGTGGCTGGCCGGCATCACCGCGTGGATGGACGAACGCATCGCGGCGGGCGAATCGGCGGTGGCCGGGTGCTCGGCCCTGAAGCAGAGCTACCGTGACGAGCTGCTCAACGGGAGGCCGACCGCACGCCTGGCCTTCTTGGTGATCAGCTACGAGGCCGCGCACACCAGGTGCGCCGTCCGGCACGGTCACTTCTTCGCCGCCAATCTGGTGGAGAGCCAGTTCGCCGAGCTCGAGCCGCCAGAAGAATCGCCCCAGGTGATATTGCTCGACGCCTCCCAGCCCCCGGGCCAGCTGGCCGAAGAGATCGCCCACCGCCTCGGGCTGGTGGCCGGCCCGGCATAGGATCGTGCTGCGCCCAGGCCGTGACACGCTGGAGGATCCATGAGCGCTGGCCAGAACGGTAACGACGCGGCCACCCCGGTTCCGCATGCCGACATCTACCCGGCGGCCCGGCAGGACAAGCCGTGGGGATACGAGCTGATCTTCGCCGCCCACGAGGGCCGGTACATCGGCAAGATCATCCATGTCAACACCGGGGGATCGCTCAGCCTCCAGTACCACCGGGAGAAGGACGAGACGATCAGCGTGATCTCCGGCGAGGCGCTGATCCAGTACGGTTCGTCGGCCGACCAGCTGACCGACCGGAACTTCGGCCCCGGGGACACCATCCACCTTCCGCCGGGCGTGCTGCACCGGATCACCGCGATCTCGGACCTGGTCTTCGCCGAGGCGTCGACCGCCGATCCCGGGTGGCGGGAGGACGTGGTGCGGCTCGAGGACCGCTACGGACGGGCCGGCACCAGCGCGCCCTGACCGCCCGCACGGCGTCGCCTCCCCCGCCCCACACATCCCGCCCGTCCCATCCGCCGCAACCACCTGGCGGCCGCGCCGGTTGCGACCATGATCGTTGAACCGATAGGCGTGCTGGAACCCGTCTTTGCGTACATCCATTCGATGACTCGGGGACCGCGTGCGGCCGACGGGTCGCTCATGGGCGGCCGATATGCGGTTATGCCAGGATCGGCCCGGTCGCGTCGTGCCGTTACACCGGTCTCGTCGTGCGCGAAGGCCGGCTATCTCAAATATGAGATACCTTTGAGAATATGAGTGCGGGCGGGGATGCGCCGGGCGAGCGCCTGGCGGCGGCGGGCTCGGGCCAGGACGGGCCGGGCGAGCGACTGCGGTCGGTTGCGGGTCGGGGGCAGGACGCGCCGGGCGAGCAGCTGCCGCGGCTGCCCGGGTTCCGCGAGATGGCGTTGCGCCGGATGGCGGACGAGCGCCGCCGTCTCGTGACCGACCTCGTGGCGGAACGGCAGGCCGCGCGGCTGTCCCAGACCGAGGTGGCCGCGCGGATGGGCACATCGCAGTCGGCGGTGGCCCGGCTGGAGTCGGGCGCGGCCGACGCCCGCGCCTCCACGCTGGAGCGCTACGCCGCCGCGGTGGGCCGCCAGATCGCCTGGCGGATGCGCGACTCGGCGCGGCCCGCACCGGGAGAGGAGCCGACGGACCATGGCTCGGTCAGCAGCTGACAGATTCCCGCCGCCACCAGAAATCCCGCCGGGACCAAGCATCCCCGAACGGTCGGAGATCCCGGAGCGCACCGAGGTGCCGCGCGGGCGAGACACCGCATGCCGGCCGGGAGCGCCCGGCGAGCCAGACATCCCGCAGCCGGCGGCCGTGCCGCGCGGGCGAGACACCGCATGCCGGCCAGGAACGCCCGGCGAGTTCGTCATCCCGCAGGGGGCGGCCGTGCCGCGCGGGCGAGACACCGCATGCGGGCCCGAGACGCCCGGCGAGCCAGGCAGCCCGGGGCGAGCCGGGATGCCGCCCGGACCAGAGATCCCGGGACGGCCCGGGATGCCGCCGGCGCCCGGGATTCCGCCTCCGCCCGGGATCCCGCCGCAGCCGGCGATCGCGCCGCCGCCGGCCACCACGCCGCTGCGGGCGTGGCACGACGCACCGGCCTGGCCGGGCCGGGTGCTCGAGCGGCTGTATGAACGCCGGATCGTGCTGGCCCACGGCGAACTCGACGACGAGGCGGCGACCAGCCTGTGCGCCCAGCTGCTGACCCTGGACGCGGAGCAAAACGAGCCGATCCGGCTCGAGGTGCAGGGCCTGACGGCCGAGCTGGCCGCGGCCCTGACCGTCATGGGCGTCCTGGACGTGCTGCGGGTCCCGGTACGCGCCTACGCGAGCGGCCAGATCGCGGGCCCGGCGCTCGGCGTGCTGGCCACCGCGACCGAGCGGCGCGCCTACCCGAACGCCGTGTTCATGCTGGCCGAGCCCCGGCTCGGGTTCGAGGGCAGCGCGACGTCGCTGAGCTCGCACGAGGAGCAGGTCAGGGTGATGCTGGACCAGCTCTACCTGCGGCTGGCCGAGGCCACCGGCCGCGAAGTGGACGAGATCCGGGCCGATGCCCGGCGCGGCCGGTACCTGACCGCCGACCAGGCGATCGGGTACGGGTTGATCCACGGGCCGGTTTCCGGTCGCGAGTCCGGCCGGGGGCGAGACGGGGCGTAAGAGACACAAAATCGCCGGCCGAGCGCGGGCAGCCGTCATGGCGGGCATTCGCGGTGACGGTCCAAAAAAGAAACGGCCGGCGACATGGCGTCGCCGGCCGTCCTGGACTAGCTGGAATGTCCCGCGGGGGCCGGATGGCCCCCGCGGGACACGTTGTTACGAGCCCACCGTGTAGCTGTACGGGATTCCGCTCAGCTCGTCGACGGCGAACTGACCGTACGGCGGGATGTTGTCGAGGATGTCATCGACATAGAGCGTGCCCGTCACCACCGTGCCCGGCGCCGCGGACGGCGTGATCGTGACATCGACGGTGGCGGACTGGCCCGGGTTGATGACAACCGGGGTGGCCGACGCGGCCGGGTTGATGGCGGCGAGCTCGAGGTCGCCGGTGTCAGACGTCACCGACGTGTCGAACTGCTTGGCCACCACGGACATGGCCGAGGTGGCCGTGCCCGCCGGAGCCGGACCCGGGTACGGGCCGCACTCGGTCGGCGCCACGCCCCAGAAGCCGTTCTGGATGGTGCCGCCGGTCGGGTTGTAGCTGGCCGACTCCGTCGTCGCACAGAGCGAGCCGGCGCCCGGGTTGTGGCTGGAGATGTCCGGGTCACCCTGGAACGGTCCCCAGTCGAACATGATCGGCAGGCTCGCGGTCGACGTCGTGCTGGCGCTGGACGCCTCCGTGGGCACGAACCAGTCCGGCTCGCCGCCGGTCATCGGCAGGCTGACCGTGAGCTCGTCCTGGCCCGCCAGCGTCATGCTGGCCGACTGGTTGAGCCGCGGGTCGATGAAGACGTCCTCGGCCTGCGTGCCGGTGTTCTTGATCGTGACCGGGACGGTGACCGGCTTGCCCTGCGCCAGCGTGGTGCTCGCGCTGTTTGGCAGCCCCGACGCGCTCGCGCTGGTGTTGTTGAAGGCGACGTTGCCGGTGAACGGCTGGGAGATCTCGTTCCCGACGGTCGGCTCGATGAACGCCACGATCAGCGTCCAGGTGCCGGGCACCGGGTTGAGGGTGTACGCGGTCGCCGTCAGCGTCTGCGTCCCGTTGAC
>Ga0335072_10002018_pt1 | contig 31992 bp, 20 predicted proteins | sample Lox_Sample_21_FD_206725 | JGI IMG/M metagenome (GOLD analysis project Ga0335072, IMG submission 206725) | Soil microbial communities from Loxahatchee National Wildlife Refuge, Florida, United States - Lox_Sample_2.1 | ecosystem: Environmental > Terrestrial > Soil > Wetlands | place: USA...
ACTGCCAGATGGCTTCGATCCAGCGCGGGTCGCTGGCGGCGATCTCGCCCACGTAGCCCAGGTCGGGCACAGTGCGTTTCTTGCGCGCGCGAAAGATCAGCCCATCGCCGCCCGACAGGCCCACCGCAGGCTGGCCCAGCGCGCCAAACGCCGCCACCAGGCTCTTGTTCACGCGGCCCGCAAACACCATCAGCGCCACGTCCCGGGTCTCGGCGTCGGTCACGCGCAGCCCGTCGATGAACTCGCTCTGCTTGCCCAGCGCCTTGAGGGTGCGCGTCAACTGCACGCCGCCGCCATGCACAATCGCGACCTGGTTGCCGTCGCGCACCAGCTCCACAATGGCGCGCACGCAGCCTTCGAGAAGCTTCGGATTCTCCAGGCCCGCTCCACCGAGTTTTACCACGTACTTCATTCACGGCCCTCCCCGGCGAATTTCATTCAAGACCCTCCGATTCAGGCCATCCGAGCATGACGTTTAGATTCTGCACGGCCTGTGACGATGCGCCTTTCAGCAGATTGTCGAGACAGCTCACGATCACCGCGCGCCGTCCGTCCGCGGCCACCTGAAATCCAATGTCCGCGTAGCTGGTCCTGGCCACGTACTGGATCTGCGGCAGTCCCTTTTCGTACAGCCGCACCAGCGGACTGGCGGCGAAAAAATCGCGATAAATCTGTGCAACGCTCGCGGTCGTCTGCGGCTCGCGGAAGCGCACGTAGATGGTCGACAGAATGCCGCGTGGAATCGGCAGCAGGTGCGGCGTAAAGACAATCTCGCCGGCCTCGACGCCGATCTGCTCCAGCAGCTCGCCCGTATGCCGGTGCGCGAAGACGCCGTACGCGGAGAGGTTGTCGGCGGCATACATAAAATGCGTCTTCGCCGTGGGCGCCTTGCCCGCGCCGCTCACGCCGCTCTTCGCGTCCGCCACGATCCCGCGGTCGAGGTCGACCAGCCCCGCCGCCACCAGCGGCTTCACGGCCAGGATCACCGACGTCGCATAGCATCCGGGATTCGCAACCAGCCGCGCGCCCGCAATCGCGGCGCGATGCAACTCCGGCATCCCGTACACCGCCAGCGCCTGCGTGGCCGCGGCCCGCTCCGTCCCTTCGTCCGCGAAGCCGTAAACCGCGCGATTCGCCGGCTCGGTCAACCGCCACGCACCGCTCAGGTCGATCACCCGCAATCCCCGCGCCAGCGCCTCCGGAACCCATTCGCGCGACTGCTCGTGCGGCGTGGCCAGGAACAGCACCTCCACGCCGCGTTCGGCGAGCAGCTCCCACGAGAACGGCTCCAGCTTCAGATTGCCGCTCCCGTTGCGGTCGGCCAGCTGCGGATGAATCTCGGTGAGCGGGATGCCGCCCCGCTCCGCATCGGCCGCATCCACACGGCCGGCGAAGACCGGCGCCTTCCTGTGCAGCCGCGGGTGGCGCAAAAGCAGCCGCGCCAGCTCCGCGCCCGCGTACCCGGTCACCCCCACCACCGCTGTCTGTACCGTCTTCTTCATGACTCCAGCATCGCCCTCAATCTCGATTCCGCTTCGCCCGCCCGCTTCGGATCGGGGCAGATCACCAGGACGGTATCGTCGCCGGCGATGGTGCCGATCACCTCCGGCCACTCCTCGTGATCGAGCGCCGCGGCCACCGGCTGTGCTCCGCCCATCACCGTGCTCACCACCACCTGGTTCATCGCCTGCCGCGCGCGCAGACCAAAGCTCTCCATCATCTCCGCGACCGACGGAGGGCTGTCGTCCACCGCCGCAGCGTGCCTGCCATTGCCGTTGGGCAGCGCATAGCCGCCCGGGCCCTTCAGCAGGCGCAGCTCGTGAATGTCCCGCGAGAGCGTCGCCTGGGTCACATCGAAGCCCCGCCGGCGCAGCTTCCGCCGCAACTCGTCCTGGCTCGTCACCAGGGAGCTCGAAAGCACGTCGCGGATTGCCTCCAGGCGCCTGTGTTTCATCGCGGTAAATCCCCAAACAAACCGAACGCGCGGTTCCCTGGATGGAAACCGCGCACGTATAAATATACAACTGCCGTGAATATGTATGCAATTGAATTTTCAGAGAAAACTTCCCAACCGGCGCCGCCCGCCGCACCCGTTGCGCCTGCCGCCGGCGAAGCGTGTTGCCCTCGCGCGCGCCGTCTACCCGGCCGCCAGCTTCTTGTGCCGCTTCTCCTGGTACATCTCCCGGTCGGCCTGGGCCAGCATCTCTTCGAGCGACTCCGTCTCGATGTGATCCGCCGTGACGCATCCCACGCTGAAGCTGAGCTTGAAGCGCCGCTGGCCTTCGCCATTGCGGCGCGCCGCCAGGTCCCTGATCCGATCCGCCGCCAGCAAAATGGACGCATGATCGAAGTGGCCGGCGATCGCGAACTCGTCCCCTCCGATCCGCCCCACGATGTCGATCTCTCGAAATGCCGTCCTGAGCAACTCGCCGGTCTCCTGCAGGCACTGCGAACCCGTCTGATGCCCCAGCTGATCGTTGGTCTGTTTCAGGTTGTCGAGATCGATGAACAGAACCGAAAACGGCAGGTGCGAACGCCGCGCCACCCGCAACGACTGTTCGGCCAGCAGATAGAAACCCCGCAGATTGTAAAGTCCGGTCAGGGCGTCGCGCAGCGACAGATCGTGGATCTCCCGCTCCATGCCGTTGATGCGCCAGGCAAGATACAGCACCAGCGCCAGGGCAACAATGGCGGTCAGAGACGCCAGAATCGCCGTCGTATAATGGGGCGGCATTCTGTGCACGTTCAGAAAGTGAGCCCGCGCGGCCTCGCGCAGAAACGGCATGAGGAGCACCAGCGGGCTCAACAGCCGCGCCGCCCGGCTCCCCATCCCCTGTCCCAGAAAAATGGAGAAGACGCCGAACTCGGCGCGGCGTATGACCACGGCGACCGTGAGCAGCGAAAGGCATAGCAGCGTCTCCGGAGAATTCTGAATCTGCGCGCTGCGCCCGAAGAGCGGCATCGTGCCAAAGACGAAGCCGGAATCGATCGTCATGACGGCAAGTACCAGCCCGGAGACAACCAGGTCGGCCATCCGCGCCGCAAAACGCTTCCGCATCCGGATCAGCATCAATGCGGCCCCGAGAACCGTAAACGTGGTCGCCGATTGCAAGCCCATCGCCGACAGATAGGAGAGAGGGAACGCGTGGCGCGTCAAGAGCGGCAGGCTGGCTGCCACGGCAAAGTGGAACCGTTCTTCCATCATTACCGCCGCGCAGAACACCAGCATCCCGCCCGCCAAGATCGTGCCTGCCCGGCGCATCGCCGGCGGTCTGCGCGGATCGGAGAGCAGATAGCTCAGCAGGCCGAGAACCAGCGCGATCGCTGAAGCAGCCGTCATCGGCGGCCACCGCGTCGCATAGACGCGGTACTCCAGGGGACCAAGGGCGCCAGCCAGGTCGAGCAGCTCGAAGACCCCGTGCAGCACCAGCAGGGTTACAAAAGCCACACACACCTGAACGACCAGCGCCAGTCTCTCCAGGACGACTGCATCGGGCTCACTCGGCGAAAACGCCCCTGTCAACTTTGGCATCGCGGCGCTACAGAAACCGACTGTGGGCCCTCTACTCCATTCGTATGTTCCGGTTTCATCTTCAGTCTATCGCGGAATCCGTCTTGCTGGAATCGTAACTGTGCTGGTTCCCTGTGGACACTCCAGCGTGGAATCCGCGCTTTTGGAACCGCGGAACCCTGCACCTCCGCCGCTTGCTGCGTCAACTCCGCCAAATTTGTGAAGAGAGCGTCACCCGGGCCCGATCCGCGCTGATACACTCTCGTTTGGCCAAGGATGCGCGTGGTTTGCGTCTCCAGTTCAAGTTCATGTCGCCCATTCCGCCGATCGCCACGCTCAACGACCTCTTCCGCCGCATCGCCGCGGCCGCCAACCCGCGCGCCGTGCTCTGGCAGGACGCCCGGGGCCAGTGGCTGCCGCTCTCCTCGGACCAGATCTACCAGCGCGTCCGCGCCCTTGCCCAGGCCTTTCTCTCCTGGGGCGCCCACAAAGGCGACCGTATCGCCCTCCTCAGTGAGAACCGCTGGGAGTGGGCCGTCACCGACTTCGCCACGCTCGCCATCGGCGCCGCCGACGTTCCCATCTATCCCACGCTCACCGGCGAGCAGATAGCGGTCCTGCTGCGCGACGCCGGCTGCCGCATCGCCGTCGTCTCGACCTGCCAGCAGTTCGACAAGCTCAACGCCGTCCGCGAACAAACGTTGCTCGAGCGCGTCGTCATCATGGACGCCCCCGCTCCCGAAGGCGCCATCGATATGACCGAGCTCCTCGCCGGCGCCGACGCCCGCGGCCCGGAGCGCGATCCCGTCTTCGATGCTCTTGTCCGGTCCGTCGAGCCCAAAGACCTGGCCACGCTCATCTACACCTCCGGCACCACCGGCGAGCCCAAAGGCGTCGCCCTCACCCACGGCAACATCGCCGCCAACCAGAACTACGCGGCCGCCGACTTCCATTTCGACTCTACCGACGCCTGCATCTCGTTTCTGCCCCTTTCGCACGTCACCGCCCGCGCTCTCGACTACGTGATGTACAACCACGGCGCGCAGGTGGCCTATTGTTCGCAGTTCGACCGGCTACCCCAGTCCATGCTCCAGGTCCGGCCTACTGTCATCGTCGGCGTTCCGCGCGTCTACGAGAAGATCCGCCAGGCCGTCGAAGGCAAAGCCGCGCTCTCGCCCGTCAAAAAGCGCATCCTCGCCTGGGCCATCGGCGTGGGCGCGCGCCATCAGGACACGGTCTACGACGGCCGGCAGCCCTCTTCCCTTGCATGGGAGCTCGCCCGCAGGCTTGTCTACGGCAAAGTGCGCGAGGCCTTCGGCGGACGCGTCGAGACCTTCATCTCCGGCGGCGCTCCTCTCGGCATCGACACCGCGCGCTGGTTCGCCTCCGCCGGCATCGCCCTCTGGGAGGGCTACGGCCTCACCGAAACCGCGCCCGTCATCGCCCTCAACACGCCCCTGAGCCATCGCATGGGCTCGGTCGGCCGTCCGCTGCCCAACGTCGAGCTCAAGCTCGCCGAGGATGGCGAGCTCCTTGTGCGCGGCCCCGCCGTCTTCAGCGGATACTGGAACAAACCCGCTGAAAGCACGGAATGCTTTGATGCCGAAGGCTGGTTCAAAACCGGCGACATCGCCCGTCTCGACGATGCCGGATTCCTCTACATCACCGACCGCAAGAAAGAAGTGCTCAAAACGTCGGGCGGCAAGCTGGTCGCCCCGCAGCCCATCGAAAACAAGCTCAAGTCCAGCGTCCTCGTCGCCCAGGCTGCGCTGGTGGGCGACAGGCACAAGTTCGTCTCCGCGCTCATCGCGCCCAACTTTACCGCTCTCGAAGAGTGGACCCGCCAGCACGGCATCGCCGCCGCATCGCGTGCCGCCCTCATCGCCGACAGCCGCGTTCTCGGTCTCTACGATGCCCTCGTCACGCAGGTCAACGCCGGCCTCGCCAACTTCGAAACCATCAAGCGCTTCCGCCTCGTGGCCGAAGAGTGGACCCAGGAATCCGGCGAGCTCACGCCTTCCATGAAACTCAAGCGCCGGGTCGTCTCCGAGCGGTACGGCGCCGTCATCGCCGAGCTCTATCAGGATGAGGCCACCGCGCGGGCCGACTAGGGCCTGTGGGCGCTCCGGCTCGTGAGCCCTGTCACGATTCTCCTTTACAGCGGCAGAGTAAACTGGTTAGGGCGTCGAGGCAGGGAAACCTCCTTGCGGCGCTCCCACGCAAGAAATCTAGGCCCGTCGGGCCCTGCACCTTTTGATGAGGAGATGCGTACCATGCGAGTTGCTTTGTTGACCGGCGGCGGCGACTGCCCCGGGTTGAACGCCGTCATCTATGCGGCCGTGAAGAAAGGCATCAACCACTACGGCGACGAGTTCATCGGCTTCCTGAACGGCTGGCGCGGCGTCCTCGACAACCACTTCATGCCGCTCACCCTTGAAAATACAGACGGCATCCAGTTGACCGGCGGCACCATTCTCCACTCCTCGCGCACCAACGTGAAGAAGATCCCCGGCGGCATCGACAAGGTCCGCGAGGTGATCCAGCTCAACGGGGTCGACGCGCTGATCGCCCTGGGCGGCGACGACACCCAATCGGTCACTGAGTTCCTCAGCGAAAACGGCGTGCCCAGCGTGGGCGTTCCCAAGACCATCGACAACGACCTCAGCGGCACCGACGCCACCTTCGGCTACGACACTGCCATGTCCATTGCCACCGAGGCCGTCGACCGGGTGCGCACCACGGCCGACTCGCACAACCGCGTCATCGTGATTGAAGTGATGGGCCGCGACGCCGGCTGGATCGCGTTCGGCGCTGGCGTGGCTGGCGGCGCGGACGTCATCCTTGTCCCCGAAAAGGAGATCGACGTCGAGCACACCTGCGCCTTGCTGAAGCACAACTACGATCACGGCAAAAACTACGGCCTCGTCGTCGTCGCCGAGGGCTGCCATCTGCCCGAGGTCGGCCAGGTCACCGGCTCCCAGCAGGTTGACTCCTTCGGCCACGCCCGTCTCTCCGGCGTCGGTGAGGCCCTTGCCGAGCTTATCGAAAAGAAGACCGGCTTCGAGACCCGCTCCGTCAACCTCGGTCACACCCAGCGCGGCGGCGTTCCCACGGCCTACGACCGCGTCCTCGGCCAGCGCTACGGACTCTACGCCATCGATATGGTTCACCAGCAGAAGTGGGGCCGCATCGCCGTCCTGCGCGGCACCGACATCACCGACATCCCCATCAAGGAAGCCATCGCCCAAAATCGCCGGCTCGATCAGCGCTTCTTCGACGTAATCGCAGACCTGGAGCCGAAAGTTTAGCTATCATGCTTGGAATCAGTCATTTCCATTGGGAAGCGAGCGTTGCGGCCGGCTCCCGGTTGGGGCCAATGGTTGGTTCCAATATGCCCGTCTCTCCTGCACGTTGGATCGGGTACGTGCTACAATGAAAATGTTTGGAGGTGTTCCTATGACCCTGTCAGACACTCAGAATACGTAACAGCTTCGCCATCTTGCATGACCACGAGCATCGCACGAGTGTGCGATGCTTTTCTGTCACCGGGCTGTATATTCTGACGGAAGTACGCACTTTACGCTAGGGCCTAGTTTGATACGATTGACAACTTAGAGGAAAATCAAGGAAATGGCCCAAAAGAAGTTTCTTGATCCCAGCGCCAAACCAGGAACCAAGATGTTTGAAGGCGATGGTTGGCTGCTCATCAGTCCCAAAGGTCTGTACTTTCCCGCAAAATTGTGCCGCCGTTTCGGTGTCGGCTCCGAGAGCGTTGCTGTCTTCCAGGTTAAAGCTGGCCCTCGCAGTCCCGGAAAACGTGCCGCCGCAACAAGAAAAGCCAACGCCGAAGCAAGCGCATAGCACCGTCTCTGCTTACTTCGGCCATCCATCAGCCGGTTTCTTCTTCTGAAGCTACTGCTTCATCGCGTCCTGCCATCGACCGCGAATTTTCAACACGTCTAGCTTAGGGCCGCGTTTTGCAGTCCTTCTTGCTCCCGGGGTGCGCTTCGCTGCCTTCTTTGCCGCTTTCTCATGCCCTCGGGTAGTTGGCGGGCAACTGATCTTGCAGCTCCGCGAACAGCGACCTCCTTTCGGGCGTTGCGGCCTGCATCAGCTTATAAAAGTCACCGTCGGGCGCGGTAAAGTCGTGCTCGACATCCTGGGGTGAAATCAGGCCCAGGGCGGCGGCTTTGCGCAATACCTCTATGCAACTGCCCTCGGCCGCCGGGTCGAACGCCGCAAGACGGGCATAGTAGCAGCCCAGGTTATACAGAGCGCTGCACCGGAATTCATCGACCGGTTCGCGCTCCCAGTTCGGGTAGTCGAGTCCTTTTTTTAAAAAGCCGATAGCGGCGCGCAGGTTTTCTTCCCTGGCCGGAGCCGCGCCCGGGCGGGTTTCAATAAATGCCAGATTGAAATAGGCCCTCAACTGCCGCTTCTCGACCGCGATGCTGTCCTCAAAACTGCGCCGCGCGCGCTGCAACGTCTTTTCCAACTCAGCCTTGTCGAAGCGGGTTGGTTCGGGCGGCAGCGACTTTGCGTGAACTTTGTAGAATTCGATGAGAATGTTGCCGGTGTCGTTCAGCAGATAAAACGCCGAACCGATCTTGCGCATGGCGAGGTCGAGCAGGTATTCGGCGCGCTCCAGATCGCCGAGGTAGCCCGCTCCTCTCTCCCGCTCGAAGATGAACTTGCTCCAATAGAACTTCGCCAGACGCCTGAGGTTCCGCGTATAGGCGTCGGGCAGATCGCTTTGTCCGACAACTTCATAAGGAATGATCTGGTCGGCGGAAGACAACTCCTGCCTTAGTTTTAAAGGCATTTTTTCATAAAAGCGCCGCTGCCAGTTGAACCCTTCATCCGGGCTGTTCACCGGCGAGTTGGAAGCCAGGGTGCGTTCCAGGTTGGCCAGATTGGCAAAGGCGTCGCTATAGAGCCCCTCAAGCAATGGGAGGATCTTGAACCGCGCCCGCGTCTCCTCCAGCATTCTCTCGGCCTGTTCGGTGAAACTGCGCGCATTGAATCCCGCGGCCACGCTCTGCGCAACCGTAAAGAGGCCCGCCGTGGTTACGATCAGGCCCAGAATCCATTTGAGCTCGTCGATCCGGTCCTTCAGTTCTGCGGCGGTAAGCGCTCCTGATTCATGCGTGCTCGCGGCCATGACAAGAATGTCGCCAATCCCGTAGTAGACCAGGATCAGAATGACCCCGATGCAAAGCCAGGGCAGCCACCCGCTCAGATACGACCAGACGGCGCTGCGAAAGCGCAAGACCCGCGAAGACTTGAGTCGCATAGGCACGCCTCCTGCAGGGATGGAACGAAGTCTAGCACGGCCAGCGCCTTGCATCGCGTCAAACGGCGCTCACCCTCGTGCTTCAATAAATCGTGTGGATTACCGCCTCTACGAGCCCCGGGACTTTGCCGCCCTTTATGCCATCGAGGAGATCTGTTTCGCGCCGCCCCTGCGCTTCAGCCGGGCCTACATGCGGCGGCTTGCAGCCAGCGCCAGCGCCGCCACATGGATGGCCGAAAAAGACGGCGAGCTGGCCGGCTTCGCCATCGTCGAGTGGAGCCCATCCGGCCCGGGCGCCGTCGCCTACATCCAGACCATCGAAGTAGCCCCGCCGCATCGCGGCTTTGGCGCGGGCAGTGAGCTTCTGCTTCGCGTTGAAGGCTCCGCCCGCGCCGCCGGCGCACGCCTCATCTGGCTTCACGTGGACGCCGAAAACACCGTCGCCATCCGCCTCTACGAAGCGCACGGCTACACCCGCCAGGGCAGGGAAGAGCACTACTACGCCCGCCATCGCCCCGCGCTTGTCTATGCAAAGCCGCTTGCGAGCGCCGCGCCGCTCACTTCACCGTGATCAGGTCCAGGCTCTCCGGGTTCTCCTCGATGGCCAGGTCCCTGTACTCGTCGAAGAGCCCGGCGTTGTGCATCTGCAGCGCCACCGGGCCAGCTCTGCCCGCCGTCGGATCGCTGAAATCCAGCACCTCCACGGCCTTCGTGCCCAGCGGTTGCGCCACCGCCATCCGCGCCTTGCCCGTGCGCGCGTCCGCCACAATCTCCACCCGGCTCCACTCATGCGGATCGTAGCGGACCTTAGCGACCTCGGTGAACTCACCCTTGCCCGCGTTGTTGTGTCCCGGCCGGTAATCCCAATGCCCGCCCCGCGGCACCTGAAACTGTATCCCGCCCAGCGCGTCCAGCGGAATCGCATCCGGCGCCGGCCGCGTGCAGAAGATCAGTACGCACGCCTGGTGGTCGGGATCGCCCGAAACATGCCTCATCGTGAACATCCACCGGAACCGGCTGTAATCATGCGCCGTATAAATCACGCCGCGTCCCTCGCCGGTGCTGGCCATAATCCGGCTGCCACTCTCATCCTTCACCACCCAGCCCGGCTTCGGCGCAGTCACGTCGGTGGGAAACGCGTCCACCAGCAGATTCCGGTTGAGCTCCACCAGTTGCAGTCCGTGCGGCTTGCGATGCACCAGCTTCTTCGTCTCCGGCCGCAACGCAATACCCTCGAAGCGCGCCTTCTCATAAATCGATGGGCCCTTGATGATCGCGTTCAAGCCCCTGGCCAGGGCCCCTCTCGCGGGTTTCTCATCCATGCCGCTCGAGATAAACGCCTCCAGATCGGACCGCGTCGCATCGTCCAGCGCGTTGTTCAGGTAAGCGGCAACGGCATTTGATTTATTCACAATGGCCCTGGCCAGCGCGGCAAATCCTGCAATGTCGCCGCTTCCCACCGAATACTGGTTGTTTTCAATCTGGATCCATCCGTCAAGGTTTTTCCCGTTGAACAGAACATGCTTCCGAGGGCGCTGCGCCCCGGCCAGCGGCACACCTCCCAGCAGCCAGCCCGCCGCCGCCATACCGCCGTATCTCAGAAACTCCCGTCTCTCCGTCGAACCCGTCCATGCCAGCATGAGCCATCTCCTCTTGAGGTCTTTCGTGCTGTTCACGCTGGTTCCGCGAATCGATCCCCGGTGCACGAACCGCCAGTCTGCGGCCCTCCAGCTTCGCGTCGGTCTGCCGGCTCAGCGCAGCTCGCCGTCCTTCATCCCGCGCACCCAGCGCAATTCCACGTCCTTGCTCTCGTGCGCCACGATCACCGGCGGTCCCGCCGGCGTCTTGACGTGGAAGAAATCCGCCCCCTCCACGTTCTGCAGCACAAAACCCGGCCGCGCATCCGGGCTCAGGCTCGCGATCTCCACGCCGCTCACCGCGATGTTGTTCACATGCCGGATGTAGAACCCCTGCGACGGCATGGTCCCGAACATATTCGGCTCTGGATACTTGCTCTCGTCCTCCTCCGGCACAATCGCCGCATCCGCCTGCGTCCCTCCGCCCTCGTGCTGGATGTAGATGCCGCTCAGCTTCACGTCGCGAATCTCGAACCCCGGTATGCCGCTGATGATGCATCCCAGCCGCGAGGCCGCGCCCGAGCACACGATATTGCTGATCGTCACCCGCTGCAGCGTGCCCACCTTCGTCGTCTCCTTGGGCCCGCGCAGCCGGCTTCCCAGCCGCATAAAGATCGGCGCTGAAACGATCCCGCGCATCGTAATGTTGGTGATCGCGATATCTTCGAGCAGCGCCCCATCCACGGTCTCCAGCGCCAGCCCCTGGCAGCGGTCGAAGACGCAGTTTGAGATCGTGATGTTCTTGAACCCTCCGTTCGACTCTGTCCCGCACTTGATGCGCCCCGTGTGCGGCACATGCCGCGTCGCGTCGAACGGCTTCCACGTCCCATCCAGCATCGTCCCGTCTTCGTACCACCCCGTCACGTAGCAGTTGCTGATCTCCATGTTTTCCGTGGGTTTCAGGTAGCCCAGCGCATAGCTGCTCTTGGGCACGATCGCGTCGTCCCACGGCGAGTTCACCGCGCAGTTCACGATGCGCACATTCCTGCAGCAGTCGATGTCCATCCCGTCGCGGTTGGTGTCGATGGTCAGACCGTCGATCAGCAGATTGTCTACCCCTGTCGCCAGAATCCCGAACCACCCGCCCTTGAGAATCTGAAAGTCTCTGAGCGTCACATTGCGGCAGTTCTTCAGCGCAATCGACTTGTTGCCCACGCCCTGCACCCGCTGGTTCCTGGGATTGTGGCTGTCGGGGCTGTTGCTGCGCACCAGTCCGCGCCCCCAGATCCGCCCCGGCCCGTAGATCGTCACATCGTGCAACTCCTCGCCCCAGATCAGGCTGTTGTGCCAGTGGTTGTGGCCGTAGTCCTGGTAAGCCTCCCACGGCTGCTTCGGCTCCGGATCGTCGTACCCGCCCGGTTGGCCCTCCGGCAGCGGGTCGGCGGCAACGATCACCGCCCCCTGGTCCAGAAACAGCGCCACGTTGCTCTTCAGGTGGATCGAGTAGCACAGGTACTGCCCGGCCGGGAACCGCACCGTTCCCCCGCCGGCCGCCTCCGCCGCTTCAATCGCCTTGTTGATCGCCGGCGTGTCGATGGTCGCGCCATCGCCCTTGGCGCCAAAGGCCCTCACATCGAATCCGCCCGCGGCTGCACCCTCCGGCGTCTCCTGCCCCCGCGCTTTCGCAGCCATCCCCGGCGCCATCGCCGCCACTGCTCCGGCCGCGCCCACTCCGGCCAGCTTCAAAAACTCTCTCCGCACGTGTGTGTTCATCATCTCTCCAGGTAAGTGGTAAGACCTCTCGGAATTGTAGTCCACCGCAGCGCAGCTTTTATCGCTCGGAAAAATCGCGCTGTCGTGGGAATGGGGAGCCTGGCTGTCCAGGCCGTAGTAAAGCGCTGGCGGGCGGCCATCCTCCCGTCAGTCTGTGCGTCCTAAGGAACGTTGCGCAGCTTCACCGCACTCTCCTGCGCGCCGTCTTTGAACACCACCGGCGAAGCGGCCCTCGACAGGTCGCCACCCTCGACGATGATCCCCTCGTTCTCCGCGCCTTCGACCGAAAGAAACGGCGCCGACGGCGTCAGCACCCGCGCCGCGGTAATCAGCGTCTGCTTGCAATCGGTAAACCGCATCACCGACTCCGCCCCCGTGTTTCCCTGCACGCTGAACCCATCGATGGCTGCGTCTTCCACATGATCGAAGACCACCGCCGGCCGCAGATCGGGTGTCGCCACCTCGAAGCGCACGTTCGAGAGCGTAATCCCGTGCGCGTTGCGTGCGTAGAGCCCGTACGCCGGAATCGGCCCCAGCTCGAAGTACTCGCCAAATACTTGCGGAACATCCCGGCGCGCGCCTTCTTCAGCCGTTCCGCCTCCGCCAAACGTCAGGTGCACGTCGTCGAAGGTGATGTTCTCGATCGTCGAGTCGTCTACCGCGTTCAGCACAATCGCCGAGTGCGCCTCGCCCGGCCGCAGCCCCACGTGCAGCGTCGACTCCGGCAGCGTCTCTGCCGGGCTCGTCGTCACCGTCCCGTGAATGTGGCTGAACGAAATATCCCGGACCACCACCGGCGGAAACACCTCGCCAGGATCGCGCCGCGACTGCCGCGCGCCCACGCTGATGCTGATCGGCCCCGTCACCTGGTCAAGCACGATATCGGAGAACGAGATGTTCTCGAACCGCGACCCCGGGTCCCCCTGGAACTTGAACGGGCACCCGTCCACCACCGACAGGACGCAGTTCGCAACCGCGATATTGCCCGCGTGTCCGCCGCCAAACCGGAACACCGACCACCGCGTGCTGAAAAACGAATTTGTAATTGTGATATTGCGGCACGACCCGAACATCGCGCACGCATCGTCGCCGCACAGCACCACGCAGTTCGTCACCGTGGCGTACTCGCAGCTGATGAAGTGGAAGCCGTCGTTGTTGCTGTTTACCCGGCTGTGGATATAGATGTTCTCCATGTGCAGCCGCTTGCTTTCGATGGGCCGGATGCAGTGGAACGCGCAGTCGATCAGGTTGATATTGCGGACCGTCAGGTCCTCGCACTGGTACGCCAGCACAAAGTACGGCCGTTGCGGCCCATGCAGCCCGCTCGGCGCCATCACCCCCCGCTGCGGTGAGTGGAACTGCGCTCCCTGCCCGTTGATCGTCCCCGGCCCCTCCACGCGAATATTCTTCTGCTTCACGGCAAACAGCATCGCCCAGTTGCCGTCTCCGAGCGTCGTGTCGCCGCGCAGCGGAATCGCGTCGACGGCGTGGTATTGCTTGCCGTCGCCGCTGCCCAGCAACGTGCCGTCGGCGGCGATATGCAGGGTTACGTTGCTCTTCAGCTCCGTCGTCCCGATCACAAACGTCCCAGCCGGCACCAGCACCGTTCCGCCGCCGTCCTTGTTGCACGCATCGATCGCCGCCTGCAGCGCGGCCGTGTCGATCGTCTGACCATCTCCCTTCGCGCCAAACTCGCGAATGTTATAGACCCGCGCGCCCAGGTCCGCGGTGTTCTCGGGAGCTTTCGCCCGCTTGGCCTGCGCTTCTTTGCCGTCGAGCAACCCGGCGGCGATCACGGCGCCGGTCGCCGGCAGCGCCATCTTCCCCAGCCATTCGCGGCGCGAGAGCAGAGAAGTGCTGTTTTCCGCTTCAACTGAATTCTTCAAAGGAACCCCTCGTAGATGATGTGTGAGCATAGCCGCATACAACCGGCAATAAGCCTATACCTCTGGTGCCGCCGGCGCGTCCCCTCTTGCGCCGGCGGCCTGTCGAGGAACCGCTATTTAGAAGTCAAGACGCAATGCGAGCTGCATGGTTCGTGGGCCACCCCAGCTTCCCGGAGCGCCGGTGCTTGTCAGTTGGCCGAATGTCGTGCCCGTCTGCGGGTTCACGGTGGGATCCTGCGAATTGGCATTCGCAAAGCTGGCCGTGTTGTTCAGCCCCGTAAATTCTGTGTGGTTGAACGTGTTGTACGTCTCCACCTTCAACTGCAGCGTGACTCTGTTCTCGACGGGTATGGTTTTGGTGAGGCCGGTCTCGAAGTTGGTGAAGCCTGGCAGGAAATAGTCGACCTTGCCCGAAAAGGTTCCGTTGCCGGTCGAGTAAAAAGTTGGGGCGGCGCCGGTCACGATGTTGGCTGCGCTTCCGGCAAGTGGCGGCTCGAAGCAGGCCGTGTTGAACCACTCATGAAAGCTTCTTGCGCCATGAACCTTTTTCCACGGGTCGCAGGTCAAAACGACGCGATCGCCATCGCCGCCGCCGGTCACGTTTTGGCCGCTCTTCACGCTCAGGGTCACGGGGCTGGTCGGAGGCGCACCGCTATAGTAGGTAATCGTGCCCTCGAGCCGCCAGTTATCAAGAGCCTGCCGGGTTACGATGTTGTTCCACGCCGATCCGCTGCCGAATGCCTGGCTCGCCTTGGGGATGTCGTACACATAGTTGGTCACCAGCATGTGTTTGATGTCCCAGCTTGCCGGGCCGTAGTCCCACGCCCGGATGTTCTGATAAAGCGGCCCGCCGCCGTTGTAGCTGTCGATGTAATCCATCGCCCGCCCGAAGGTGTACGCGCCGCCGAACTCCAGCCCGTTGCGGAAGCGCCGTGTCACCTTCACCTGAAGCGAATTGTAGTTCGCCGTGAGATCGAAGAGCTGGTAGCTGATACTGCCCATGCCCGGATACGGCGCGAAGAAGCTGTCTGGAAGTATCGAACTGGTCGAGCATTTGCCGCTCTTCTCCGCCGAGCAGTATTGGTTTTGGGGCAGGAACTCCGCTCCATACGGCACCTCGTTGATGGGTGCCGTATAGCTGGAGTGCCTGGTGAAGGTGCCCACGTAAGCTACGTCGAGCACCGTGCCAAATCCGAACTCATGCTGTATGCCTAAGCTTGCTTCTTCCGCATAAATCTCCTTGGCATGAAGCGGAAGCGCATGGCCTATGCCAAATGGCGAATCCAGATTGCTGATGCCCGAGGCCGCATAGTAATTGGACGCCGTGGAGTTTGCGCTCGAATAGAACTGCTTAGGCCCGTTGGTGGTCGGCGCGTTGTTGGTCAGGTCGCCCTCCTGTCCGGAGCGCGCACGCACGTTGTAGTACAAGCCAAAGCCCGCGCGCAGAACCGTGTTGGGAATCATGGACCAGGAAAACCCGACGCGCGGCGCCCACAGCACCCCGTTTCCGTAGGTCGTTCCTTGCGGATAGCCGGGCGTGTTCACGTACAGGATGCCGTTGTTCAGGTTGCCCGTGTTCGGCACAATCAGGCCCGCATACGACTTGGGGTAGTCCTGCCCGTTGTAAGTGGCCACCAGCGTTCCGCTGCTGTTGAACCCGTAGCCATACAGAGTGGATGCGTTGGCAGGATTGAATAAGCTGGGAACAAAGTTATTTCCGACCTTAAGCCGCTGCGCCATGGCCCACGAGTTACGAATGCCAAAATCGAGTGTAAGATTCGGCCGCGCCTTCCAGGTATCCTGGTAATACCATTCCATGCGGTTGGTGCGCGGGTCGTAATTGAGCAGCGCCGTATCCTGGGTATAGGTGTCAATGACCCCCAGATCCGCGTTGCTGTAAGCGAAGTTTGTGTCGTTGGGATCGCTTGAGTCGGTGGCGAAGGCGAAGGTTCCCACGCGATTGTGATTTACCTGCAGATAGGCGTCCGTTCCCGCGTCGATGCCCAGTACGAATGTGTGATTGCCCACCACCTTGGTCACCTTGTCGGTGACGTTGTACGACCGGACCTGGTCCGTCATCGGGAAACGCGAGTCCCACCCGTACGTCGCTGCATTGGTCACGCCGCCGAAGCTGGCGCTGGGATAGAGATTCAAGGGATTGACGCCCGCGTAAAGCGACGGCAGGTTGAATCCGTTCGAACTGAGCGTCACCTGCGCCAGGTCCGATTTGTTGTAGAGCTGTGTTTCTCTCCATCCCGCCGTACCGATGTTGAACTCGTTCACCAGCGTGGGCGTGAAGGTGTAGACGATGTTATACGCGAAGTTCGGCTCGCTCAGTTGGTAGTTCACCTGCATCAGCCAGGGCAGGTCGTTGGCCGGGGACTGATAGTCGTTGTCATTCGATACGGTGAGGTCGCCCCGGAAGAACATGCGCAGTTGTTCGGTCGGCGCGTAATCGATCCGGAAGATCTCCTGATGCACCGGCTTGCTCGCCGACCAGTCGGTTACATAGTTGTAGTTGTTGTCGCTTACCGCCAGGTTATTGAAGGCGTAGTTGGGGTGCTTGGCCAGCGTTTGGTTGTAGAGCAGCGTGAGCAGATACTGCGTCTGCGCATTGATCATGCCCGGGGGGATAATATTGTTGGGCACGCAGTTGGAGTTGCGGGTCCCGTTGGTAGGGCATCCGGCGCTGCCAATGGCATTTTTGCTTTCTCCCGGATAGGCGATGTTGATCAGGGTCGACGCGTCCTGCGTCGTCGTGTTCTGGTTATAGGTCTGGGAGAAATTCCCCTGCGCCTGGAGCTGCGTCGGCACCGTGTAGTTCTTCAGGCCGTCCGGGCTCTTGATCGGGGAATCCTCGATCGACACAAAGAAGAACAGCTTGTCCTTGTTGCGGTTGAAGTGCCCTGGCCAGTAAATCGGTCCGCCGATGGTGCCGCCCAGCGTGTTGTACCGGTATTGCGCGCGCGGCAGATAAGTGGATGGCGTGTATCCGTACTTGTTGAAGTACGCATTGGCGTTCAGGTCTTCGTTGCGGAAGTATTCGTAGAGCCCGCCGTGGAACCGGTTTGTTCCGCTCTTGGTCACGAATTGGAACATGCCGCCGGCTTCACCCCCGTATTCCGCCGTATAGTTCGACTGGTTTACGGTGATTTCCTTCACCGCATCCAGGTTGATGGGCGTGTCCATCGTGTCCAGCCCGCGCGTATTCGCGATCACGCCGTCCACGGTCGACATGGAGTATTCGTTGTTGACGCCGTTGACCACCGGAGCTGTGGTCGTGCCCAGGCTGCTTGCCCCGTAGCTGTTTTCCACCACTCCCGGCATGGTATTGGTCATCGACATTACGTCCCGCCCAATGGCCATCAGGTTGTCGATCTGTGTCGTGTCCAGGACCGCCGAGCGTTCCGAACTGGTGGTTTGCAACTGGGTGATCGCCGCTTCAACGGTTACCGACTGATTCACGGTGCCCACCGGCAATACGATTGTCCCCGCGTCGAGGCTCACCGATGCGCTCAGCACAAGGTCCACCTTCCGCACTTCCTTGTAGCCGGCCGCCGTGACGACCGCGGTGTAGGTCCCCGGCTGCACATTGGTGAAGACGAAGTCTCCGCTTGCGTTTGTGTGGGTCGAGACAGTTACGTTGGTTAGCTCGTCGATCAGCCTGACCGTCGCGTTGGGCACGGCGCCTTTACTCTGGTCCACCACGTGTCCGCTCAGCGCCGCGCTGATGGTCTGGGCGCTCGTGGAAACGGCGCACAGGGCGAGCACGGCAACAGCAATTGCTACCAGCCTCAGAATGACTTTCATCTGCAAGTTCCTCGTTTCATGAGTGCTGCACTGTTTTTTCAGGCGCGGCGCAGGCCTGCGTATGCGTATACATTTTTGTCGAATACGTATACATTTACCCGCCTTTTCCTCCGCCCTCCTGCTTTTCACGCCTGCCTGATTCTTTTCGATTTCTACTCTTCGGAACCCGACCTCGAACCGACCGCCGCCTGCCGCTTCTCACTCCCTCGGGGAGCTGCGCTTCGCAAACCCTCACCGATCGCCCGGGATTCAGCGACAACCTGGGGCAATAATTGCTGACCGCAACACTCTCCTGCGCCGCGGATGCAATTGTCAAGGAGAAAATTCACTCCCATGGCGGGACCGGGACACCCATGAGATCTCTCGCGGCGTCCCACCCTCACGCCTTGCCGCTCTCGCCGCAGAATCCCTGCAATCTCAATCCCTTCCACGACAACGCCCAATGGAATCGATTATCCTCTCGAACGGTGCTCTCCAACCATCCGAACACGCTCACGCTCCTCATCATTGCACTCTACCTGGCTGCAGCTCTCGCCGTCGGTTACTTCGTCCGCCGCCACGCCAACACCTCCGCCAAGTTCCTGCACGCCCGCGGCGCCCTGCCCACCGCCGTCTCCGCCCTCGCCTTCCTCGCCGCCAACTGCGGAGCCCTCGAAATCGTCGGCATCGTCGCCACCAGCGCCAAGTACGGCGCACTCACCCTTCACTTCTACTGGATCGGCGCCATCCCCGCCATGGTCTTCCTGGCCTTTTTCATGATGCCCATCTACGTCCGCAGCGGCGCCATGACCGTCCCCGACTTCATCCGTCTCCGTTACAACCCCGCCACCCACATCCTCTGCGCCCTCTGCCTGGCCATCCTGATGGTCCTCATCGCCGGCATCAGCCTCTTCGCCATCTCCACCATCCTCCACACCTTCTTCGGCTGGAACTTCTCCCTCGTCGCCGTCGTCGCCGCCTCGGTCGTGGTCTGCTACGCTCTCACCGGCGGACTCCGCGCCACCATCTACAACGAAATCCTCCAGCTCTCCCTCACCGTCGTTGGCCTTCTCCCCCTGGCCGTTGCCGTTCACCGCAACTTCCGCCGCGCCGGCGGCGTCATGCGGGAGTTGCCGCGCGCCTTCACCCACATCTGGACCCCGCTGCACTTCATCCACCCCGCCTCGACCATGGACGTCTTCGGCGTCGTCTTCGGACTCGGCATCATCCTCAGCTTCGGCTACTGGTGCACCGACTTCATCATCATCCAGCGCGCCCTCACCGCCCGCACCATGGACGGCGCCATCGAGACTCCCCTCGTCGCCGCCGTCTTCAAGCTCGTCTTCCCCTGGCTGGTCATCTTTCCCGGCCTGGCGGCATCGCTCTTCCTCCGCAACAGCCCCCATCCCGACTTTGACCAGGCCCTCCCCCTGCTCATCGGCCGCTACTACGGTCCGGCTCTCATCGGCCTCGGCATCTCTGCCATTCTTGCCAGTCTCATGTCCGGCCTCGCCGGCAATATCAGCGCCTTCTCCGCTCTCTGGACCCACGACCTCTACCAGACCCACCTCAAGCCCCATCTGCCCGATGAGCACTATCTCGCCGTCGGCCGCGCCTCCACCGTCGTCGCCGCCTGCCTCAGCGTCGGCACCGCCTACATCGTCCTCCTGTACAACAACCTCATGGACTACCTGCAGTTCGTCTTCACCCTCTTCAATACGCCCATCTTTGTCGTCTTCATGCTCGGCATGTTCACCGTCTGGGCCACGCCCACCGCGGCCTTCTGGGGCCTGCTCTGCGGAGTCCTCGCCGCCGGCGCGCACGGCGCCGCCATCCGCTGCGGACTCCTCGTCTACGGCAGTCCCATGCTTGGCGATTTCTATGGAGCCATCTACGCCGGCGTCGTCACCTTCGCCGTCACGGCCGTGGCCAGCCGCTTCACCTCACCCCGGTCGCGCGAGAGCCTGCGCGGCATCACCTGCTTCACCCAATCCGAGCCGCGCCCGCCCATCCCGCTCACCGCCTGGGTACTCGCCGTCGCCGTTCTCACGGCCTGCGTGGCTCTGAATTGTATCTATCGTTAACTCACCGCGCGCAGCGGTTTCGTGGCCCGTTCCCGTCTCCGCGCCGGCCCCGTGGAACTCCGCACCAGCAGCGTCGTCTCCACCTTGTACTGTTTCCCCATGCCGTGCGGGTCCGGCGCAAACGCCTCCAGCGCGCCCACAAACTTCTTCGCCAGCTCGTGCTGCGCCAGGTGCAGCGTCGTCAGCGGCGGAAACACAATATCGCTCAGCTCAATGTCGTCGAAGCCCACGATCGAGATGTCCCCGGGCACCGAGAGCCCCTGCCGATGGATCACCCGCAGCGCTCCGATCGCCGTCAGATCGTTGGCCGCGATAATCGCCGTCGGCCGGTCCCTCAGATCCAGCAGCTGGGCCATCGCCGCTTCCCCGCCGCTGATCCGGTAGTTGCCCGCGCGCATCAGCTCCTCCACCACCGCCAGTCCGTATCCCTGCATCGCGCGCACAAACGAGTTCCTGCGGTGATCCGAGATCGTCGGCCCCACCGATCCGCCGATATACCCGATCCTCCTGTGCTTCAACCCCTGCAGATGCTCCACCGCCTGCCGCATCCCGCTGTTGCTGTCCACCGAAACATCGCTCAGCCCCTTGCCCACCAGGCGCCGGTCCATCGTCACCAGCGGCACCCGGTTGTTCATCATCGCCTCGATCGGCTCCGTCTCGATCTCCGACGCCAGCAGCACGATCCCCTCCACCTGGCTCACCAGCATCCGGTAGATCGTCCTCTGCATGCTCGGCGCGTGCGAGGCCGTCGTCGCCATCAGCATGTTGCGGTTCGCGTCCGCAAGGATCCCCTCGAAACTCTGGATGAACTCCGGAAAGAACGGGTTCGTGATGTCGGGAATGATAAGCCCATACGTGCCGCTGCGCCCGTACTTCAACGTGGTGGCGCTGCCGTTGGGAATGAACTTGAACTCGTCGATCACCCGCTGCACGCGCTCGGCCGTCTCCGGCCGCACCGCGCACGATCCGTTGATCACCCGCGACACGGTTGCACTCGACACTCCCGCCATCTTTGCAATATCGCGCATGTCCATAGAATGAGTCCGTATCCGGCCCTCACGAGCCTCTTCAGCAAAGGTTTTCTCGCCGAATTGTTATACGTATACCATAGCCTCGGTTCACGTTAGCGCTAACGCTATCTGTCGTCGTTAACTTCTTTTCTCCGTTAACGTTGAAGGTCCCCCGGCCGCTCGGGCAGGCTCGCCGGCTCCGGCCACGGCTGCGGAAGCGTCTCCTCGCCTGGTCCCAGGGCAGGCACATGGCCCGCCGTGAACTGTTTCAAAGTCGAAGCCATCGGGCCCCGCGCCCACCCGGGCAGGGAAGTGGCCAGAATGGCCGCAGCCGGCAGATAACCGCGCCGCATCGTTCTCTCCTCACTCTCAGAACTGTCCCGCCCCAACCTCCGGCGCGCCAGAATGTCCACCATTCTGCATCCGTATACATTTTTCTGGCAAATCGCCTCTCCGCCGACCACCCCTGTGCTACCATTCCGCCCATGCGCTGCCTGGTGCTTTTTGCTCTGCTCTCTGTCGCCGCTGCCGCCCAGTCAAAACCTCCCGCTCATCCCCGCTTCGCATCCACCCTTGCCGCTCATCCCTACATGGGCTGGAGCAGTTGGTCCTTCCTGCGCGGCCACCCCACGGAAGAGAAGATCAAAGCCCAGGCCGACGCTCTCATCGCCGCCGGACTGCCCGCTCTCGGCTACCGCTATATCAACATCGACTCCGGCTGGACCGACGGCTACGACGAGCACGGCATCCCCGCGCCCAACCTCACCCGCTTTCCTGACGGCGTCGCCGGCATGGCCGCCTGGCTGCACGCCCGCGGACTCCGCCTCGGCATCTACCTCGGCCCCGGCATCAATCCCAAACTCTACGCCGCCAATCCCGTCATCGCAGGCACCCACGTCCACATCGACGACATCACCGACAAAAACCTTCCCGGCGCCACGCTGCGCGGCGTCTACAAGATCGACTACTCTCACCCCGCCGCCCGTGCCTACATCCAGTCCATCGTCGACCAGTTCGCCCGCTGGAAGGTCGACTTCGTCAAGCTTGACTTCGTCGGGCCCGGCGGCGGCAACCTGCCCGCCGACAACCGCGAAGACGTTCACCAGTGGCACGAAGCCATCCTCCACTCGGGCCGCCCTATCTGGCTTGAGCTCTCCAACTGGCTCTCCATCGACCAGGCCCCCTTCTGGCGCGCCAACGCCAACGGCTGGCGTATTGAGAACGACATCGAGTGCTACGCCTGCGGCCACAGCACTGATCCTGTCATCAAAAGCCACCTCACCGACTGGTCCACGAGAGTCGTTGACCGCTTCCGCGACGTCCGCGACTGGATTCCTTACGCCAAGCCCGGCGGCTGGAACGATCTCGACTCCCTCGAGCTCGGCAACGGCGACAAGGACGGCATCACGCCCGACGAGCGCCAGTCCATGTTCGTTCTCTGGACCATCTCCTGCGCCCCGCTCTTTCTTGGCACGGACCTTACACACCTCGACCCCAACGATCTCAAGCTCATCACCAACCGCGGCCTCATCGCCATCGACCAGCGTGGCATTCCCGCCCGCCCCCTCGACATTCAGAGCCTGCGCCGCTTCGATCCCGACGGCGTAGAGACCCGCGAGGCCTGGATGACCCTCTACCCCGATGGCTCGGCCGTCCTCGCCCTCTTCAACCTCGGCTCCGACTCCGGCGAGATCAAGTTCGACTGGCGCGAAGTGGACGCCCTGCGCAATACGCACTTGGCCGCCCATCCGCCCACGCTCACCGACCTGATCACCGGCGAGAAGGTCGCGCCCTCCGACGGCATCGACCTCACGCTGGCCTCGCACGCCTCGCGGGCATTCCGCCTGACGCCGTCAAAATAAGCGCCGCGAGTCCGGGATCGCAACTTGCCCGTCCCGCGTGCGTCTATGGAACAGGCGGCCATCCCGATCCGTATACCCCGCCGGAGGTTCAACGCGTGACTCCCCAGGAAGAACAGCTTCTCAACGCCCTCATCGAGCGCATCAACCAGACCCAGCTTCAGGAGAAAGACCCCGACGCTGAGGCCTTGCTCGCCCGCACTCTCGGCTCCAATCCCAACGCGCTCTATATCCTCGCCCAGACCGTGCTGGTCCAGAACTTCGCCCTGGAGCAGGGTAAAGCCCAACTGGACCAGGCCAAAGCCCAGCTCGACCAGCTCCGCCAGCAGCCGCCGCCCGAGCCTGCCCATGCCTCCAGTTTTCTCGGCGGCCTCTTCGGGCACGGCAATCCCCAGACCCAGCCGGCTTACACTCCGCCGCCGCCCCCTCCGGCGCAGTTTCAGCCTCCGCCCTTTCAGCCCGTCGCCTCGTATCAGCCGCCGCCGCAGCAGGCCCCCATCGCCTATGAACCGGCCCCGCCGCCCAGCCAGCCCAGCTTTCTTCGCGGCGCCATGCAAACTGCCGCCGGCGTCGCCGCCGGCGCGCTCGCCTTCGAGGGCGTCGAGTCCGTCCTCCACGGCCTCGGCGGCTTCGGACACCCGGGCTTCGGCTGGGGTGGTCCCGGTCTTGGCATGGGCGGATTGGGCATGGGGTCCGGCATGATGGGCGCCGGATTCGATCGGCCCGTCGAAGAGACCGTCATCAACAACAACTATTACGACGACCCCGGCGCCGGCCAGGGCGACCGCAACCTCAATACCGGCTCCACCCCCGGTTTTGACGCAGGCCATGACGCAGGCCATGAAGCCGGCTTTCACTCCGAACCCGACCAGGGCAGCCAGCAGTTCGCCGACACCAGCTACGATGCGTCGGACGCGGGGAACTTCGACGCCGGCGACAACTCCGGCTTCGACAACTCAAACTTCGACGACTCCGGCAATGGCGGTTTCGACGATGGCGGTGGATTCGATCCGGGCGTCAACGTCTAGCGTAGTTCACCGCAAATCTCGTCGGTTGTGTCGTGCATCAGGGCACGACTTCAGTCGTGCCCAAATGCGCCAGCATTGGAGATTGGGGCTTCAGCCCGCTGTCTCTCCCTCCGCCTGTTGACTGAATAACATCCTGCATCTCGAGCGGACCACAGAAGCGATTCGCCGGTCCGCAAGGGCCGCGCGCGCCCACTACGGCGCGGATCTCTTCTTCGGCACCAGCGAGTCCAGCATCAGCAGGCACGCGCCCACCACAATCGAGCTGTCCGCCACATTGAAGTCCGGCCAGTGATACGTGAAGATATGGACCTCGATAAAGTCCACCACCGACCCATAGACGATCCGGTCGTGCACATTGCCCAGCGCCCCGCCCAGGATTAGCGCCAGCGCCACCGTGGTCGGCGTAATCCGATGCCCCATCAGAATCATCGCGACCAACACCGCCGCCGCCGCGACCAGCGTAAAGACGATCAGCCCCAGCCGCACCGCGTGCGGCGAAGCCGAATTGGCGAAGAGCGAAAACGCCGCGCCGTCGTTCAGCCAGTGCGTGATGCGCAGCACATGCGGAATCACCGGGATCGCGCTGCCGATCCCCACGTGGCGCGTCACCCAATTTTTGGTGAGCCGGTCGGCCGCAAAGTCGGCAGCCGAGATAAGCAACAGCCAGGGCAAACAGCGCGGGGCAGGGAACTTCACTGCGCGTCCCCCTCGCCCCGCGGCGGCGCAATGCCCATATCCCGCAGTGCATCCTGGCAGCGCGTGCAGACGTCCTCCCAGATGCCGTAGTTCGAGACTTCGGGCATGTAGTTCCAGCAGCGCGCGCACTTGTGCCCGTCGGCCTCACTTATACGGACATGCATCTCGTTGCCATTCATCTGCCACACGCGACCGGCATCAACATCAATGCCCGCTGGCACGATCTCGGCCCTTGACACATTGAATAGCTCTTTCAGGCTCGCTTCATATCTCTTCAGGAGTTTGGCCAATTCATCACTTGCAGCAATCGCGACATCCGCTTCAAGCGCTTTACCGATGGTCTTCTCCTGCCGCGCCTGCTCCAGCCCCTTCAGTACCTCGTCCCGCACCGCGAACAGCTGCTTCCACTCCTCCAGCACCGGCGCCGGGTTCCCGGCAAATACGTCCTCCGGCTTGAGAAACAGCGCCAGGTGCACGCTCGCTTCACGCCCCTCCACCTTCGGCAGATACTCCCACACCTCATCGGCCGTAAAGCTCAGAACCGGCGCCACCAGCCGCACCAGCGCCTCCGTGATCCGCCACAGCACGGTCTGCGCCGACCGCCGCGCCTTGCTCGTCGGCGCGAATGTGTACATCCGGTCCTTCAGCACATCGATATAGAACGCGCTCAAATCCACGATCGCGAACTCGTTCACCGCGTGGTAGATCCGGTGGAACTCGAAGGCCTCGTACCACCCCAGGATCTTCTCCGTCAGCTCCCGCGTCCGCGCCAGCATATACCGGTCCAGCGGCAGCAGCTCGCTCTCGGCCACGGCGTCCCGCGCCGGCTCAAACCCGTGCAGATTCCCCAGCAGAATCTTGAACGTGTTCCGAAGCTTCCGATAGAGATCGGCGCACCGCTTCATCAGGTTTTCGCTGGCCGCCATGTCCTCGCGGAAGTCCACCGAGGCCACCCACAGCCGCACGATCTCTCCGCCCATGCGGTTGGCAATGTCCACCGGGTCCACGCCGTTGCCCAGCGACTTCGACATCGCCCGCCCCAGCTCGTCCAGCGTCCATCCCGCCGTGGCCACATGCGAGTACGGCGCCCGTCCCCGCAGCGCCACCGAGGTCAGCAGGGAAGAGTGAAACCACCCCCGGTGCTGGTCCCCGCCCTCGAGATACAAAACCTCAGGCCGCTCCGCTCCGTTCGTGCTCTCAAACGCGGCGTACGCGCCGCGCAGCTCCTCATCCGACTCGCACACCGCAAACCAGCTTGTCCCTGAGTCAAACCACACGTCCAGAATGTCCGTCTCTTTCCGGAACTCCGTCCCCCCGCACTGCGCGCATCTCACGCCCGCCGGCAGCAGCGCAGCCACATCGATCGTATGCCACGCCTCCGCGCCCTCCCGGTCGAACAGCTCCACAATCTTCCGGTTCAATCCCGCGTCCATCACCGGCTGATTGCACGCCTCGCACAGAAACACCGCGATCGGTACGCCCCAGATCCGCTGCCGGCTGATGCACCAGTCCGGCCGCGTCGCGATCATGTTCGTGATCCGCTCCTTGCCCCACGCCGGGTCCCACACCACCTTGTCGATCTCCTCGATCGCCAATCGTCTGAAGCTCGTCTCGCTCCCATCCGACAGCTTGATCGGCGTCTCCATGCCGATAAACCACTGCTCCGTCGCCCGGAAGATCACCGGGTGGTGGCACCGCCAGCAGTGCGGGTACGAGTGCTCCAGGTCCGCGCTCGCCATCAGCGCCCCCCGCTCCTCGAGCATCGCCAGGATCACCGGGTTCGCCGCCCAAACCGTCTTGCCCTCAAACGGCGGCGGCGCCGCCAGCGGCCAGGCCTCCGTGTCCACATGAATCCGCCCCGCCCCATCCACGCGTGAGGTCGGATCGAGCCCGTACCGCTGCCCCGTGTAGAAGTCGTCCGCGCCGTGCGCCGGCGCCGTATGCACCGCCCCCGTCCCGGTATCGGCCGTGACGTAGCTCGCCAGCACGCCCAGCACGCTCCGCTCCAGGAACGGATGCTGGAACGTTGCCCGCTCCAGCCGTGTGCCCTTGAACCGCGCCAGCTCCACCGTCTCGCCCAGCTCGCAGGCCGCGGCCACCTGTGCCGCCAGCTCCGCCGCCACAACATAGACCGGTGCGTCCGGCGCCGCCCCAGCCGCCAGCGCCACGTACTCGAAGTCCGGGTGAAACGCCACCGCCAGCGACGCCGGCAGCGTCCACGGCGTCGTCGTCCAGATGATCGTGGCCACCTTGCGTCCAGCCAGCTCCGGCGCAATCGCCTCCGGCGGCGACGTCAGCCAATAGCGCACATAGATGCTCGGGCTGGTGTGCTGCGCGTACTCCACCTCCGCCTCGGCCAGGGCCGTCCGGTCGTGCAGGCACCAGTAAACCGGCTTCAACCCCCGGTAAACAAAGCCTTTCTCCAGGAACCCGTAGAAAGCCTCCAGCGTCCGCGCCTCGTAGGCCCGCGTCATGGTCTTGTACGGCACCCGCCAGCGCCCAAAGCACCCGATGCGCTCGAACTGCTCCGTCTGCAGATCTACATACTTCTGCGCGTAGGCGCGGCAAGCCTCCAGCACCGCCGGAACCGGCATCTCCAGCTTCTTCCGCCCCAGCTTCTCGTCCACCTTGATCTCGATCGGCAGCCCGTGGCAGTCGTAACCCGGCACGTACGGCGCGTCGAACCCCGCCATGGTTTTCGACTTCACCACAAAGTCTTTCAATCCCTTGTTCAGCGCGTGGCCCAGGTGGATCGGCCCGTTCGCGTACGGAGGTCCGTCATGTAAAAGGTACTTCGGCCGGCCTTTCCCGGCCTTGCGCAGCTCGCCATACAGCTCCAGCCGCGCCCACCGCTCTAGCCGCAGAGGCTCATTGTGCGGTAAATTGGCTTTCATCGGAAAGCCGGTCTGGGGCAGGGTAAGCGTCGCCTTCAACTCCGGCGCCTGGGACATCGTCACTCCGTCGCTCGATGAGAAATTGGTCAACCTTTAGTGTAAACTGCGGAGTAGAATATTTCGGGTAACAAGTGAGGCTGGTTCGCCGTCTATTCAACGTGGGATCCCCGGCCGCGCCGCAAGCATGAGACCCTTCGGAGGGCAACTCCGAACCCCGCGAGGGGTTCTAAGACAAGGGCAGGCGCCGTCGAGCATAATGGATCGATCGCTCTGGAAGTGTTGACGCGCGCTTCGGGGCTCAACCGGCGAGAAAGCCAGCAAAACTATGGCAGACGAAATCTTGAATCAACCCGCCGCTCTCATCGGCCCAGACCCATGTGCCGTCCCCAGCAACGAGGGCCACGAGCTCGACGCCTTCCTGGGCAAGGCCTTCGAGGAAAAGCCCATCTGGCAAGGCCTCTACGAGAGCGTCCGCGACATCTTTTTCCCCGTTAAACTTCCGCCCCTCGAGCTCACCTGCCAGCCCATCCCGGTCCCTGACCGCATGAAGGTCAAGGCCAACCCCTGGGCCATCGGCATCTCCACCTCCATCAACATCGCCATCGCCCTGCTGGCCATCTTCTTCATCGGCAGGCAGGTGGTCAAAGCCGTCGAAAACAAGAATCTCCAGGCCACCCTGATCGACCCGGGCATCTGGCAGCCCAAGGCCCCCTTGGCCGGCTCCCAGAACGGCGGCGGTGGCGGCGGCGGCAACCACAGCATCGTCGATCCCATCAAGGGCCACCTGCCCAAGATCGAGGAGCATCCCCTCGCTCCGCCGCAGATCGAGACCGTCCAGAACCCCATCATCCCCGCTCCGCCCGCCATCAACGTGCAGAAGAACATCACTCTGCCCGATAACCCCACTCTGCCCACCATCGGCGTCAAGAGTTCCGCCAATGTGGTCCTCGCCTCCGACGGCCAGGGCTCCGGCTCCGGCATGGGCACGGGTAGCGGCGGTGGTCTCGGCTCCGGCCAGGGCAACGGCTACGGTCCCGGCTACGGCGGCGGCGCCGGCGGCGGTGTCTACCACGTCGGCGGCGGCGTCTCCGCCCCCGTTCCCCTCAACTCCGTCGAAGCCGAGTTCTCCGACGAAGCCCGCCGCGCCAAGTACCAGGGTGTCTGCCTGATTCAGATGATCGTTGACGCCCACGGCATGCCCCAGGACCCCCACGTCATCCGCGCCCTCGGCATGGGCCTCGACCAGAAGGCCCTCGAAGCCGTGCGCAAGTACCGCTTCAAGCCGGCCCTGAAAGACGGCAAGATTCCCGTCCCCGTCATGATCACCGTCGAAGTCAACTTCCGCCTCTACTAGGCCTCCGACCGTCGAATGCCGTACCGATCCCCGGGGTGCCCCAGCGAGAAGATTCATCTCCGGGTGCCCCAGGTTCGGCGCGTCTTTGTTTTTGCGCTTGGTACTACAGTTGCAGATGGCTTTTGCGGAAGGAGCAGGGGGCTTCAGCCCCCTGAAAACGGGCCTGAATATCAGGGCCTTCAGGCCCGGGCTGTTGCCTCTTTATCTGCGCGAGAAGCAAATACAACTGTAGTACTAGCCTGGGGTGTACCAATCTCCGGGTGCCGGGTGCCGGGTGCCCCAGGTCTCGCTTTTGAGACCTGGGAATCACGCGCGGCTGGGTCGGTTGCGAAAGGATTCATCGCGACCACGGTCCTGTATCAGGGCACGACTTCAGTCGTGCCGTAATGGTGGCAAAATCGATGGCGGGCTTCAGCCCGAGGAAGCATCGGTCCAGATTCGCTTCGGGCTCTCGACACCCTTCCGCAGCCGTCCTCCTCGCCTCTCGGGCTGAGACGTTGGCCATGCTCTCTTGATCGGATCTCCCGCCAGCAATGCCCAAAAGCTGGCGCCTCCGCTGGCCACAAATGCCGCTCCTTTCGTAAGATGTCCTTCGAAGCCGTATCCGCGCGCGCAACCCGCGCCAATCCCTGAACGCCCACCGAAAGGCAGCCCATGGCCCGTCTCTGGACGCGGCGCAAATTCCTGGACCGCGCCGCCGGAACCGCCGCAGCTCTCGCAGTCGCCTCCCAGTCGAACAGCGCACCCGCCTCAAGCCCAACCCCATCGCCCCTCCGCGGCCGCTTCCTCACCCACATCTCCGTCGTTCGCGTCAATCAGGTCGAAGTAACTCCAACCCGCTCCATCGGCCAGGACGAGGCCCCGGCCAACAGCCCCGTCCACATCCGCTCGCGCCGCGAAGCCTTTGCCCGCGGCTGCCCCGACGGCAAAATGACCTGGGCCGTCAGTTGGCTCGCCCTCCACGACACCCGTCAGGAGTACAAGGACGCGCGCCGCCTGCTGGCCTCCTATCACGACCGCTACGGTGACGAGATCACCTTCATCCCCGGCGGTTACTTCGCGCCCATGTACAACACCCGCGAACAGATTCGCGTCACCATTCACAAAGCCCTCGCGCTGGTCACCAACATGGTCGGCAGCGGCTATCGCCCGCAGTGCCTCATCGCGGGTTTTATGGACGCCGAAAACCAGCGCCTCCTCGCCACCGAAGAAGGCATTCACGTCTGCCAGGGCCAGATCTGGAGCCAGCACGGCATCGACCACGGCGATGGCGACGGCGGCATCTGCTATCCCTACTACCCCAGCCGCCAGCACTATCTCAAACCCGCGCAGGGCCCCGCCGACTTCATCGACTGCGTCTGCCTCGACGGCTGGACCTGCGACTTCCTCGCCGCCCGCCGCAACGGCTTCGAGGGCGGCTTCAACAGCCGCGTGGGCGTCGGCCCCATCGAAACCGTCGGCGACCTCGGCCAGCGCGAGGGCCGCTACGAGATGATGGCCACCACCGCCATGCACTTCGACGCAGGCCACGCCCTCAACGGCTTCGGCTGGGTCACCGCCATCTGGGAAGTCTCCATCGGCCACGATGACGATCTCGCCTGGTGGCTCGCCGCCATCAAGGATCGCTGGCCTGACACGCGCGTAGTCACCGAAGGCGACTTCGGCATGCAGTGGCGCCGCCACACGCCCGACAACAGCGCGCTCAACTACCGCTTCGACGCCAAAGGCACCGGCGCCCCCGGCTCCGAGAAAGACCTCGAGATCCGCTGGTACATGAACCAGGAGTTTCGCCTCGCCCTCCTGCGCAACTGGGTCAACAGCAGCCCCTACATGGCCATCGACTTCACCCGCTACGATCTGCCCGCCCACGAGCCCCGGGGACTGCAGCGCGAATGGAGCCTCATGAACGTCCTCAACCAGAAAGACACCCGGCCCGAGGACAAACCCATGCGCCTGGCCCAGCTGCCTCTCGAAGATCAGCAGCGCATCTTTGCCCGTTATCCCCAGTTGAAAGCGTGGGCCTGATCGCCTCGGCTGCCCGGCCCGGGTCAGGATCGTTCCGGGCTCTTTGCCGCCGCTCAATGCCTCCATGCGGCTCGCGTCCCGCACGCCGTCCGCGTTGATCTCCCGCGTCTTATCCCTTCTTCTCGCACATGCTCCACTCTGCACGGCCGCACGGTGCATCTCCAGTACATAAACCGGCATCCGACAGGGGTGAAGTTGTGCCACCGTCCAGGTGCAGGCACCGCCAGTTCCTCCGGATGCTCCCGCGTTTCATCCCGGCTAGCGTCCGGAGACACATGCTGGCAAGTTACTGCCGATGGGCGGTCGACAAGGAGAAGTGACATGGCGCTCCCCCACGCCGTCCGCCTCCGGACGCCCCGCTGTTTTTGTACGCTCCGCGTAAAGGCCGCACTTCTTGGTATCGCAGCCGCGCCCCTGTTGTTGATATCGGCGGCCCAGGCGCAATTCCGCGCTTCCATCCAGGGTGTAGTTACCGATCCGGGAGGAGCAGTCATCCCCGGCGCAACCCTGTTGCTCACCGATACTGCGACCAATGAAAAGCGGGTTACCACCAGCAATCAGGAGGGTGTCTATAACTTCAGCGCCCTGCCTCCCGATCGCTTCACGCTCGTGATCAAGAAAGACGGGTTCCAGACCCGGACCCTCGATAATGTGCAGATCATTCCCGAGCAGTCAAACGCCCTCAACATCCAAATGACCGTGGGCTCCGTCGCGCAATCGGTCACCGTGAATGCGGCGCAGACGCCGCTGATCGATACTCAGAATGCCGCCATTGGCGGCACCATCAGCGCCAATGAAATTCAGCACATGCCCTCCTTCGGCCGCGATGTCTTTCAACTCACCCAACTCACTCCGGGCGCCTTTGGCGACGCCTCGCAGGCTGCCGGCGGCGGAACATTCAGCCTCCCTGGCACCAAGGGGCCGGGCGGACCCGGCGCCAATACCGGCATCTTCGCCACTGAAAATGGACCGCAGACACTCGCCAACGGCGGGCAGTATGAGAACAACGGCATCTCCATCGACGGCATCAGCACCGCCAGCGCCGTCTGGGGCGGAACCTCCGTTGTGACTCCAACAGAAGAGTCCGTAGCCAATGTGAAGGTCCTCGCCAACGACTACGACGCCGAAAACGGCCGCTTCAGCGGCGCGCAGATTGAAGTCACTTCAAAGAGCGGCACCAATCACCTTCACGGCAGCGCTTTCTTTCAGGCCC
>Ga0335072_10002019_pt1 | contig 31992 bp, 29 predicted proteins | sample Lox_Sample_21_FD_206725 | JGI IMG/M metagenome (GOLD analysis project Ga0335072, IMG submission 206725) | Soil microbial communities from Loxahatchee National Wildlife Refuge, Florida, United States - Lox_Sample_2.1 | ecosystem: Environmental > Terrestrial > Soil > Wetlands | place: USA...
AGAATCGAGGAAAGCGAAGAACGGCGGGCCGCCCGCACCCCCCATGCGTTTCCACAATTCCTGGCCGCCCGGGGTATTCAAATTCTGCTTTTCCTTGGTTTCCAGGATATCGATTCGCGCCAGGACGAAATATTTCGCGACAATCGGCTGGACGGCGGCGGACTCGATAAACCTATCGAGTTTCTTGCACCAGCTTCACCAGGAAGCGTCGAACATCACCCAAACCGCGCGATGGCTGGCTGCTGCCTCGCCGGCAGCCTGCGCCACAATGGCATCGGCGGAACGCGCTTCCTGGGCATTGGCGAGCGCCGCGGCCGCCAGGAAAAGGAAAGCCACACGCACGATCATGGATCAATTGTAGCGCCCGCTACCGCCGCGCCGCACCGGCATAACTGGCCGTACCCAGCAACAATCCCACGCCGAATATGGCCCAGTGGAAGGGGTTCGGCATCGCGGCGCTCAACACATTGCGGTAATCCATCGCGAACGCGAAAACGATCACCGCCGCGCCCGCCAGAATTCCGGTCCACCGCACCGCTCCGATCGGCATCGAATCCCCGCGCGCTTCCGCGCGAAGGTGGCAGATGCCCGCGGCGATCATGACCAGAGAAACCAGAACCGGCGCCAGCACAGGTCCCACCCACGGTACCGGCAACAGAAAGAGAATGTCCCACGTCCAAAGCGACGCCGGCCAATCGAGAAGCATCTTCAGAAACACGTAAAACGCAATGTCCCAAACCCCGAACGCGATCACAAATGCGGCAGCCCATTGCCCGGCATTCCGCGCCACCGCCAGGGCAATCGCGGCCAGCATGATCAGCGTCGCCGCCTCGCGCCCGATCTCCGTTGCCAGCAGCCTGGTCTGTTGCGCGCCGGACGCCCGCAACTGGTCGACCGTCAGTAACGGAAAGAGTTCGCTGGCCGGGCGATGCGGATAATAGCGCAGCCGGGCCGGTTCGTGCAGCAGGCGCAGATAGCTGACCACCGCCGCCTCCAGATATCCGAAAGCGATTCCGAAAAGAAACAGCGCGACGGCGGTGCGCTTCCAGGGCTTGCTTGGTGCCATCGACTCCAGGCTACGAGAACCGGACCGGAGCCCGCAAATGCCGGCTATTCGGCTTTCGAATCGTACTGCATGGCGCCGGCGAGATTGCCTTCGGGATCGCGGAAAAACAGCAGGCGCCCCACTCCCACCAGCGTGCAGATCTGCATGATAATGGCGCCGCCATGGGCCTCGATTGCCGCCGCCGCGGCATGAATGTCCGGCACCGAAATAGTGCACTCGAAGCCGGTCATGCGGACGCCGGGAACCAACTCGCGGCGCTGCTGCAGCGATCCGCGGAGCAGCGGCATGGGACTAGCCTCGCCCATGTCGATCAGGTAGAAGCCGGGCGGTCCCCAGGCCTGGAATTTCCAGCCGAAAACGTTTTCGTAGAAGCGGCGGGCGCGCGGCAAGTCATCCGCGTTGATGGCGAAATGAGCGACAGGGGTAGACATGGCGTTGGTCCTTCTTCCGGATTCTACTCGCTGGACCACGCGCCGGCAATACGCTATCTTGCCAATAGATGTCGGATTTTCGCCAGGCGGACGAGGCGTCCATCCAGATTCGCAGCTTCGGTGTGACGTTCCGTCACGGCCAGCAGGTGCCGCCGCAGTACCTGGTGCCCCCCGCGGCGGGCATGTGGCATCAGTTGGTCTGCGCCAATCGCGGCGCCCTGACGGTACGCACCGAGGATTGCGCCTGGGTCGTCCCGCCGCATCGCGCGGTCTGGCTGCCGGCGGGATTTCAGTACCGCCTGGAGATGACGGGGGTGGTAGCGGTGAGAATGCTGTACATCCGCCCCGCCCGCGGCGCGCGCTCTCTCCCGCGAGATTGCTCGGTAGTGAACGTGACGCCCCTCCTGCGCGAACTCATGCAGCGGACCGTCTCGCTGGGAGCGTTGGACGCAGCGATTCCCGAACAGAAGCGCTTAATTGGCGTCATTCTGGATGAACTCAGGGTTCTGGTCGCCATGCCTCTGCAATTGCCGATGCCGCGCGACGCGCGCGCTCTCCGGTTTGCCGGCCTGGCCAATCGCCACTCCGGACCGGCCCTGTCGACCAAGCTTCTGCTGCGGCAATGCGGCACCAGCCGGCGGACCATGGAGCGGCTGTTTCGCGCCGAAACCGGCATGAGCCTGGGACAGTGGCAGCGGCGCCAGACGCTGCTTCAGGCGCTGCGGCGGCTGGCATCGGGCGAGAATGTCGGCAGCCTGGCGGGAGAGCTGGGATACAACAGCCCGAGCGCGTTCATCGCCATGTTCCGCCGCGAACTCGGACAGACGCCGAAGCGCTATTTCGAGCGCTGAAGTACCCATGGCCGGAGTGCCCAACCGTTTTCGCTTCTGCTTCGTCCATATGCTTTGCTACAATATATTGTCATGCAGAATGTGGAGTTGAAGAAAGGCAGCGCCGAGCTGATGATCCTATCCCTGGTCGAGGACCAGCCCCGCCACGGTTACGACATCAGCAAACTCATCGAGCAGCGCTCCGCCGGCACCGTGAAATTCCGCGTCGCCTCGCTCTATCCACTGCTCTACCGGCTCGAGCAGCGCGGCTGGATCGATGGACGATGGGTCGAAAAGCCCGGCGTCCGCCGCCGCCGCTATTACCGCCTGACGAAAGACGGCCGGCGCGTGCTCGCCGCCCAACGGCGTGGATGGCAGGAATTCGTGCACGCGATCAGTCGTATTACGGGATGGGAAAATGCCTGAGAATGCACGTTGGAAAGATGAAGTCGCCAGGCGCCTGGCGTCCCTCAGGCTTCCGCCGGAGCGGGAGGCCGAAATCATCGATGAGTTGGCCGGTCACCTGCAAGACGATTTCCGCCGCCTGTGCGCGTCGGGTGTTGCCGAGCCCGAAGCCTTGGAAATCGCCCTGGAGGAACTTAACGGGCGGCCGGCTCTCGCCGAAGCAATCCGCCGCACGGAGCGCACGGCGCCCAGCACGCTAACCCTGGGCACGCCGAAAGCCAGCGCGTCACTCGATTTTTGGCGCGACCTCCGCTATGCCTTGCGCTCGTTCAGGCGGAGCCCCGGTTTCACCGCGCTGGCCGTGTTGTCATTGGGGCTCGGCATCGGCGGGAACGCAGCCATGTTCGGCATTCTGAACGCCGTCCTGATCCGCCCGCTGCCCTATGCGCATCCGGATCGACTGGTACACGCCGACCACTCCGGCTATTACCCTCCCGGCGGTGTGGTGGCGTTGCAGCGTGGAAGCCGCACGATGGAATTGGCAGGGTACACTGCCGATCTCGAACTTAATCTCACCGGGCAGGGAGAGCCTTTGCGTATCACCGGCAGTGCCGTTTCTGCGAACCTCTTCCAGGTGCTCGGTGTCGGTGTGGAAGTGGGCCGCGATTTCCGCCCCGGAGAGGACGAGGCAGGCCGCGACAACCTCGTAATCCTTAGTCACGATTTGTGGCGCGAACGCTTTGCCGGCGATCGGAACATAATCGGCCGTGTCTTGAACTTGGGCGGCGTGCCTCGCCAGGTGCTGGGCATCGCCCCGGCCGGTTTTGCCTTTCCGGATTCCAGAACGCGCTTCTGGATCCCTCTGCATCTCGACCCGCGCGACTCTTCGGCCTATTGGGCCCAGGGATTTATGCCAGTCATCGGCAGATTGCGCAGCGGCGCCACGCTCAGCCAGGCGCAGCAGGAAATCGCGTCGCTGAGCAGGGAAATGCTTCGCCAGTTTCCATATCCCATGGGGAAGGATTGGGCCGCCCAAATGACGGTGACCCCGCTCCAACAGTTCTTAAGAAGCAACATCCGTCTCGAACTGCTGGTGCTGCAATGCGCCCTCGGCCTGGTCCTGTTGATAGCCTGCGCGAACGTAGCCGGCCTGCTGCTGGGGCGAGCCATCTCGCGGCAGAAGGAAATCGCGTTGCGGGTAGCCCTCGGCGCTTCGCGCACCCGTATTGTGCGGCAACTCCTTACGGAGAGCCTGGTGTTGGCGTTCGCGGGCGGTTCGCTCGGCATCGTAATCGCCTTCGTGGCTGATATGGTCCTGCGGACTGCGCTGTCCGCAACCCTCAATGGCGGCGCGCCGGGTGGGCCCGGATGGCAAATTCTGGTATTTGCCGGCGTGCTCTCGCTATTCACCGGACTGATTTTCGGCCTGGCGCCGGCACTGATCGCGTCCCGGCAGGACCTGGCTCACGCCATCAAGACCGGAGGACAGCGGACCACCGGAGTCGCCCGGGTTCGCCTGCGCAGCGCCTTGATTGTCGGCGAGGTGGCTTTGGCCGTCCTGTTGACCACCAGCGCGGGCCTGCTGATGCGGAGTCTTTGGAAGCTCGCGCAAGTCGACCCGGGTTTCCAGCCGGAGCATCTGCTGACGCTCCGCGTCTCGCCGAACCAATCTCTTTGCCAGCGGCGGGATGCCTGCGTGGCTCTCTATGACGAAGTTTTGCGGCGCGCGCGGGAGGTTCCGGGCGTGCAGGATGCCGCTGCCGCCAACACTTTGCCGCTCGCTGCCGGTGTGCCGGCATCGGCGGTCAAAGTCGAGGGCCTCCCATACGTTCCGGCTGAGCGCGGCGCTCCGATGTTCTGGGCGGGCGCGGTCACGCCCGGTTATTTCCGGCTGATGAATATTCCCATTTTGCAGGGGCGTGCGTTGGACTATGGAGATGTGGAAAAGGCTTCGCCGGTTGTCGTAGTCAGCGCGGCCACCGCGCGACGCTACTGGCCCGGTCAAAACCCCATCGGCAAACATGTGGAACTGGTCTGGGAGGATCGCTGGTGGACGGTCGTGGGGGTAGCCGGCGACGTGCGCCAATTCGGTCTCGCCGGCGGCACGCCCGATTATATCCGCGGCGCGATGTATATGTCCTACGCCCAGGCGGAGGATACGAACCGCGAACTGCCGGCCGTCATGGCCCTGATCGTGCGTACCAACGGCGATCCCATACGGGTTGTGAGCGGCATCCGCGATGTTCTATGGCAATTGAACCCCAACGTGCCCGTGGATGAAATCCGCAGCATGGTGTCGCTCGTCAACGAATCCACGCAACAGTCTCGCGCCATGATGTGGCTCTTCATGAGCTTTGCCATAGTCGCGCTCGTGCTCGCGGCAATCGGCGCTTACGGTGTGGTGTCCTATGCCACGGCACAACGCACCTTTGAGATCGGCGTGCGAATGGCGCTGGGGGCGGCTAGGGGTAACATCTTCGGATCGGTGCTCGGCCAGAGTTTCCGTTTGGTTTTGGTCGGCTTGGCGCTGGGCCTGGTCTCTTCCCTGCTGTTGACGCGCTTGCTGGCGACTTTCCTTTACGGTACCGGCACCCACGACCCGATCACGCTGGCAGCAGTGTGCCTGGTGCTGATGGCCGTGGCACTTTTCGCGGGATACGCCCCGGCACGGAAGGCGGTCGGCATCGATCCGCTCATCGCTCTGCGCTCGGATTAGCCCTCTTCCACGGGCCACATCACGCGGGCGATCGCGCCCGTCATTTGCTTCCATTTCGATTCTTCGGTGAGAAACTGCTTCTTTCCCGCCGGGGTGAGCCGGTAGTATTTGTACTCGCGTTTGAGGTCCTTGCCCGCGGTTTCCCATTTCGAGGCAATCCAGCCCTTCCGCTCCAGGCGGTGCAGCGCCGGATAGAGCGAGCCATGCTCCACCTGCAAAACATCGTCCGTGGTCCGCTGTATGTGCTTGGCGATCTGATGGCCATGCGCCGGACCCAGGATCAGCGTTCGCAGGATCAGCATGTCGAGCGTACCTTGCAGCAGGTCGATGCGGCCCGCAGATTCCTTTGGCATATCGTTAGTAGAAATTCTACCGTGACCCTGCCCATTCACGTAAGCTACTATCGTTTCCATGGCCAAAGCTCGCGCCGTCTTAATGCGCGCACTGCCCGCTCTCCTGCTGTTGGCGGTGTATTGGCCCGCGGTTGCCAGCTGGTTCTTCCAGGACGATTTCGGCTGGCTCAATCTCCACCGCGACGTTCATTCGCCGCACGATCTCGGCCGCGCCCTCTTCGCGCCCAAGGCTCACGGCAACATGCGCCCCTTGGGTGAGAACGCCTGGTGGCTGGTGCTCCCCGAGGTCTTCGGCGCCAATCCGCTTCCGCTCCACGTCGCTGCGTTCCTCACACAGGCCGCCAGTCTGCTGCTGCTCGGGAGAATCGTCGCGAAGCTCACAAAATCGAGCCTCGGCGCGTTTGCGGCGCAAGTCATTTGGATCGCGAACATCGGGCTCGCCCCGGCCCTCGGCTGGAGTTCCATCTACAATCAGCTCCTCAGCGGATTCTTCTTTGTGCTCGCTTTCTACTTCCTGCTCCGGTACGCGCAGTCCGGCAAACGCCTCGACTGGGTGATGCACTGGATTGCGTTCGTCCTCGGGCTGGGTGCGCTCGAAATCAACGTCGTCTATCCCGCGCTGGCATTCCTCTACGTGCTTCTCTTCGCCCGCCATATCATCCGCAAAGTGCTTCCGATGTTCGCGGTTTCGGCGCTGGCAGTCTGGCTCCATTTTCATTTCGCCCCACCCGCCGTTTCCGGTCAGTACGCCCCGGTGCTCGACGGGCGCGTATTCCCCACCTTGTGGACTTATTGGACTTGGGTGCTCGGCCCGATGCCCCTCTGGCTCACGCTCCTATTGACCATCGCTATTTTCCTGCTCATCGCATTATCGATCCGGCAGCGCAGCTACATCCCCCTTTTGGGTTTGGCATGGTTTTTGATTCCGCTCCTCCCGTATCTTCCCCTGCCCGACCACAAAATGGACTACTATCTCGCCGTACCGGCAATCGGCCTCGCCATCCTGGGCGCGGCCGCGGTCGCTGGTCCGTGGCGTATTGCCGCCGCGGCCTGCGCGCTGGTATACCTGGGTGCGTCGTTTCCGAAATCCATCACGGTGGCACATTGGGAGCACGCGCGCGGCGAGCGTATGGAAAACCTCGTCCTCGGTGTAGAAGAGGTGCGGCAGGCGACGCCGCGCAAAATCGTCCTGCTCGAAGGCATCGACACCGATACCTTCTTCTCCGGCGTCGCCGACTTGCCGTTCCGCGCGCTCGCGATCCCCCACGTTTACCTCGCGCCCGCCGAGTTTGCCGGAATCGAGGCCCCGCGCGATCTGCTCTCAAAGTATGTTCTGCCGCCCGCGCTGGCGCGCCGCGCGCTGGATTCCGGAGCGGCCGTCGCCTACCGCTTCGACGGCAGCATGCTGCATCGCGTGTCCGATGCCGAAATCCCTGCCGAAGACTCGCCGCGCTTTGTAAACATCGCCGACGACGTTTTTCGCGATTATCTCGGCGCCGGCTGGAGCGATGGACCACGTGAACTCCGGGCGATGAATGGAACCGCCGCCGTTCGCATAGGCGGTCCGCGCAGCGCCGCGGAGCAACTCTACATCGGCGTTTTCGAGACGCACGACTTCCACTTGAGCGCGTCCGCAAATGGAGTCGGCTTACCCTTGGAAATCGCCGCACGCAATACCGATCTCACCGAATTCCGAGCCCGCCTGCCCGCGTTGTCTGTCGACTGGAAGGAAATGGAAGTGTCGCTCCGCGCCGACCGCCCGCTGCTCTTCGGATATCTCGAAGTTCGCTGATACCGATGGCGTCAGCGGCCAGAGCGCCGTGGTATTCAGCGTAGCAACTATGGTGGGACAACCGACGGGGAAGGTAAGTTCCAATCAGGCGTCTGTGGTGTTCGATGCCAATGCTCCGATTTCCACGCCCACCTGGACGAACACGCTGGACGTTGACCCTCCGCAAAGCTCCGTGCAGGCACTGCCGGCTATGGAATCTTTGAACAGCGTCTTTCAGAACACGGTGACCACTACTACTTCCGCGACCTTTCGCGGCCGGATTGGCCATACGGATGGCTTTTACAGCATCGCTGTCGACGGGGCAGGAACATAAAACCCGCCGAAGAACGCAGCGGAGGCCACTACGATAGCCGGCGCCGGCTCGGAACCGTGTGCGACGTTCAACGGACCGGTGTCATCGACATCGCCGATGCCCGGACGCTGGTGAACGAGGCGTTTCGGGCTGGCCCCGCCGAATAACGATGTGAACGGCGATGGCAAGGTGACTCGTAGGATCACTTTCCCGCTACCAGATACACCGCGACCTCAGCCATCAAATTCGGCAGAGACTGCACCCTCTTGTTCCCCGCCAGAAAGTAGCGCCGCTCCACGCGAATTCCTTCTTTGGCGGTCAGATTCTCGAAATCATGCACCGTCAGAAAGTGAATGTTGGGCGACTCGTACCATTCGTAAGGGAAGAGCGGCGTCCGCGGCGCGCCCCCGCTGGTCACCATCGAGTAGCGCACGCGCCAGTGGCCGAAATTCGGGAATGCCACGATTCCGCGCCGCCCCACGCGCAGCATTTCGCGGAGCACCTGGAGCGGGCGCCGCATCTCCTGGAGGGTCTGGCTGAGAATCACGTAGTGGAACGCCTGGTCCGGATAGTCGGCCAAACCGCCATCGAGATCGCTCTGAAACACCGAAACTCCGCGGGCAATGGCGCGCTGCACTTTGGCGCCCGAGATCTCCACGCCGCGCGCGTCGACACCCTTATTCTGCGCCAGCCACTCCAGCAGTTCGCCCTCGCCGCATCCCAGGTCGAGCACCTTGGAATTCGGTTCGATAATCTCGCCGATGATGGCGTAATCGCTTCGCCCCAGCAGTTCGCTGACGAATGCCCGCTTCTTCGCGGCCTGTGCGCTCATGCCAGTTTCTCGAACGTGCTGGCCAGAAACCCGCGCACCAGGCTCGATTGTTCGGCCACATCCACCAGAAACGAATCGTGCCCGTAGTTCGATTCCAGCTCGACGTACGCCACATCGCAATTGCGCGACCGCAGCGCGCGCACCAGTTCCTGCGACTGGTAGCTGGGGTAGAGCCAGTCGGAGCTGAAGCTGATGACGAGGAAGCGCGCCTTCACGGCTTCCATCGCCGCGGTGAGCGACCGCTGGCCGTTGGTGAGGTCGAAATAATCCATGGCCTTGGTGATATAGAGGTAGGAATTGGCGTCGAAGCGGCTGACGAACTGGCTGCCGCGGTAGCGCAGGTAGTTCTCCACCTCGAAGTCAACCTCGAAATCAAATCCGAATGCCTCCTTGCCGCGCAACCGGCGCCCGAACTTCTCACGCATCGAATCGTCACTCATGTAAGTGATGTGGCCCACCATGCGCGCGACGGCCAAACCTCGTCCGGGCAACTCCTTACCGTAGTAATCGCCGCCGTTCCAATTGGGGTCGGCCATGATGGCCTGCCGCCCCACTTCGTTGAACGCAATCTGCTGCGCGCTGTGCCGGGTGGTGCTGGCGATGGGGATGGCGGAGACCACGCGATCCGGAAACGCCACGGCCCATTCAAGCGCCTGCATGCCGCCCATCGAACCGCCGGTAACGGCCAGCAGCCGCTCGATCCCGAGGCCATCGAGCAGCATGGCTTGCAGCCGGACCATGTCGCTGATGGTGATCACGGGGAAAGACATGGCGTAAGGGCACCCGGTGCCGGGATTGATGGAGGAGGGTCCGGTAGTCCCGCGGCAGCCGCCCAGCACGTTGGAGCAGATCACGAAGTACCGATTGGTATCGAAAGCCTTGCCGGGGCCGATCATGTTGTCCCACCATCCCGGCTGCCCGGTTTCGGGGCTGATGCCGGCGGCGTGCGCGTCGCCGGAAAAGGCGTGAAGCACCAGGATAGCGTTCGATTTGGCTTGGTTCAGTTCTCCGTACGCCTCGTAAGTGACTTCCACGGGAGCGAGAGTTGCACCGCTATCCAGAGACAGAGAATCGAAGCGCAGGGTGTTGGCGGTAACGATCATTTGCGGGAATCCTCATGATACCGCGCCGGTTCACGGACGACGAACTCAGCGACCATGCGCTTCTGCGCATACTCTGCGCCCCCGGGTGAACCCAAGAGCGGTTCTCCGTCCCGCAAATCGGCTGGTAAGCGATAATAGTCCGCAGTGCGCGCCCTAACGGCCCGCTTTGGGCCAGCTCTTTTCCTTCTGGCGTATTTTTTCTGGTTCGCCGGCGGCGGCTTGCGGGCCCGGTTCACAGGCGACGATCTGATGAACCTCAATTTCCATCTCACTCCATCCTTTCCCGAACTGCTGCGCAGCAATCTCACCTACTGGAGTACCGCGTACCGGCCGATGGGCGGCATTTTCTACGTCGCCATCTACCGGTTGGCGGGACTTCGCCCCATGCCTTTTCGCGTGCTGTGTTTCGTTCTATTGCTGGCGAATCTGTGGCTGATGTACCGCATGTCACTGCGCCTCAGCGCGCGGCGGGAAGTGGCGCTGCTCGCCACCCTTCTCGTGACCTATCACGCCTGGTTCGTCAATCTCTACTACAGCACCGGGACGATTTACGAACTCCTCTCGTTCGGCTTCTATTTCGCGGCATTCGATTATTATCTGGGAGTCCGGCAATCGGGGGCCCCGTTTCGCGTGCGGCAATGGGCGGTTTTCCTGGCGCTCTATATTTGCGCGCTCAACTCCAAGGAACTGGCGGTCACCTTGCCGGCGTGCCTTCTCTGCTACGAGGCCATCTGGTACGGGCCGAAAGCCAGCGCCAGGGGTGTCGGGATTTCGGCACTCGTCACGCTGCCTTACGTCTTTGGCAAACTCACTGGTCCCGAGAGCCTCCCCGCCATCGATCCTCTTTACCGGCCGGCCATTTCCGCCGCTCGCTACCTGCATACCTTCCATCTGTACCTGAACGTACTGTTCTACCAGGATCACTTTTTTCGCGACGCCAACACCATCCTGATCGTGGCCGGCATGCTCGCGCTGGCACTGTGGCGGCGATCGCGTCCGCTGCTATTCGCCTGGTGCTTCATCCTCTTCAGCATGCTGCCGTTCATTTTCCTGCCGCACTATTCCGGCTTCTTTCTGTATCTGCCCATGGCGGGGTGGGCGTGGTACGGCGCCACCGTCCTCGAAATGCTTCGGGTTCGGTTTGTGAAATCCCTACCGTCCTGGGCGCTGTTCCTGGCGGTCGGCCTCGCGTTGGCTCCATTCCACGTCCGCGAGTCGCGCCGGACCATGCAAGTTTTTACCTCGGCGGAGCTACCCACGACAGAAATGATTGCGCAGCTGCGTCAGGTTCAGCCGTCGCTGCCGAGGGGAGCGTTGCTATATTTCGATAGCGATCCGTTTCCCTCGAAAACCTATTACCTGGTTTTCCTGATACGGCTTCTTTATCGTGATCTGTCCATTCAGGTAGCGCGTGCGAAAGACGACGATCCGATGGAGGGTGGCCATTTCGACGCCGTTTTTCGCTGGACCGGTGGAAAGCTGGCCAAAGCCGCAAGTCCCTAATCGAGATCGATGTCACGCTGCGGCGGACCCTTGTCGGGGTCTTCCTTGGCGCGCTTGAAAAGCTCGTCGAACTTCTTTTCCAGCACTTTACCGTGGGATTTCTCGGCTTCGAAACTCTTCTGAAACAGTTCTTCGCGCCGGGCGCCCGCACCCTTCAACTTGGCGACCTCAGCCGCCAGATCGTCAATCGGAAGCGGTTTTACCGGCACGGTGTGGGCTATTACCGCCCGGGTTTCGGGATCAATTTTCAGAATTGCCTGACAGCACGGGCATTCCACCTCGAACATTGCTTCGGCCATGCATCCATCGTAAACGAGATTTCGGAGGCCTGGTGAAAACAACCAGGCCCCACGAAGAGACGATTGGGAAGGGTTAAAGGGGTAGTTAGCAGATTTCTATGCGAGGTGACTCGTTTGGCAGGCGGCAAAGCGAGGAACAATCGTCTCTCCGGGAACCTGTTAATATCCTAGTCACGCACTCTTTCTAAGCAATTCCCGAACCAAACTGAAAATCGCGGAAATCCAAGCATCCTCGCAAACGGCGCTGTCAGTCTGTAAGCAAAATTGGCATCCGTGTGTCAACTATATGTACCAACCCGGAACAACGTGTACCGTTCGGCGACGAATCGTGTGCCGTTTGCCGCAACAGCCCGAATGGTATAGTAGGCCTTTGTGACACCCCAAGCCGAGTCGATTCTGGAGTTGTTCCGCTCCACCGGAGCGTATTTGCAGGGCCATTTTCGCCTCACCAGCGGCTTGCATAGCCCCGAGTATCTACAATCCGCGCTGGTGCTGCAATATCCTCCCGCCGCCGAAAAACTCGGACGTCTCCTGGCCGAAGCGTTACAGAAAGTCACCCCGGAACGCATCGGCGTCGTGGTATCGCCGGCGTTGGGCGGATTAATCATCGGCCACGAGGCGGCGCGCGCGCTGGGTGCGCGATTCGTCTTCCTGGAGCGTCCGGCCGGCAGCACCGATATGCAGCTCCGCCGGGGCTTCACTATCGCGCCCGGCGAAGTCGCGGTCGTGGTCGAGGACGTGATCACCACCGGCGGCACCACCCGCGACGTTGTGGACGTGCTACGCGCTGCCGGCGCCAATGTGGCGGCCGCTGGCTCCATCATCGACCGCAGCGGCGGTCAGGCCGACGTGAGTGTCCCGCGCGTGGCGCTGGTCACCATGCGGGTCGCGGCACATTACCCCGAGCAGTGTCCTCTCTGCATGCAGGGCATCCCGGTGGTGAAACCGGGCTCGCGGCCGGCGTAAATGCGCCGCATCCGCATCCACCTGGCCTACGACGGAACCGCGTTTCACGGATGGCAGATCCAACCCGATTTGCCAACTATCCAAGGCACTTTGGAAACGATCCTGAGGGGAATCGAGGGCGCGCCCGTCAAGGTCGAAGGGTCGGGCCGCACCGATGCCGGCGTCCACGCGCTCGATCAGGTAGCGGCATTCACGCTATCCAACCCCATCCCGCCCGAAAACCTCCGCCGCGCCATCAACCGCCTGCTGCCGCACGCAATTCGCATTCTCTCGGCCGAAGAAGCACCCGCCGATTTCCATCCCCGCTTCCACGCCACCGCCAAGACGTACGAATACCGCATCGTGCGCGGTGAAGTCTGCCTGCCGTTCGAGTGGCCTTACGTCCTGCACCACCCGTACCCCCTCCACGAAGAGAGGATGGTCGAACTGGCGCGCGCTTTCGAGGGTGAGCACGATTTCACGGCCTACGCCGCGTCGGACGATCGCGACGCTCTGGGACTCTCCAAGGTCCGGCGCGTCTTCTCGTCTGCCCTGGAGCGGCGCCCTGGACGGCTCACCTACCGCATCCGCGGCAGCGGATTCCTCAAGCACATGGTGCGGAACGTAGTGGGAACGCTCCTCGAAGCGGGCAAGCAGAATATCGCCGATTGCTCCCGTTTACCTGAGAAGTGTGGCCCCACCGTTCCCGCGCGCGGACTGTTTCTGGTGAGCGTGGAATATGATTGATCGTCTGATCGCCGAACTTCGCGCGCGGGCTAACCCGGCCAGTGTGGCAGGCATGGCGCGCTACGGCATCAGCGCCAACGGAACGCTGGGCGTTTCGGTACATGCGATCCGCGAACTGGCGAAAGACGCTGGACGGGACCATGCTTTGGCCGAACATCTCTGGAACTCCGGCATTCACGAAGCGCGCATTCTGGCGACACTGATCGACGACCCGGCGCTCGTGACGGCGCGCCAGATGGACCGCTGGGTTCGCGGCATCGATTCCTGGGACGTGTGCGATCACGCCTGCCACAATCTGTTTCGCTATTCTCCGAGCGCGTGGCGAAAGGCCGAACAATGGTCGCGCGCCAAGGGCGAATTCGTGCGCCGCGCGGGATTTTCGCTGATGGCGGGCCTCGCGGTAAAAGACCAGAAAGCCACGGACGAACAATTCGCGGCGTTCTTCGGGCCGATCGCGGCAGCGGCGAGCGATGACCGGAACATGGTGAGGAAAGCTGTGAACTGGGCGCTCCGGCAGATCGGCAAGCGCAATCGCCGGCTGCACAGGATGGCGATTGCAGCGGCGGAGGAGATCCGCCGGCAGGATTCGCGTTCGGCCCGCTGGATCGCCGCGGACGCGCTGCGGGAATTGCGGAATCCCGCGACGATCGCCAGGATCAAGAGCTAGGAATGGGCCTCAGTTGACGGCTGATCCGCCTGGCTTCCAGCTCCCGCCTACCGGCTTCTATCATTGGACGGAGATCAGATCGCCCACCGGCGTCGAAAACCCGCCGTATGTGCAACTGATCGGATTGTCGCCGGCGAGGGTCGCTCCCGGGACCGTCAGGTTCAGTTGATACAGGCCCGGGCTGATCAGGCCGGCGAAACCCACCGTCGCCTGAAGTCCTCCGATCGAACACACCGGTAGGGTCGGCAGCGATCCCGATTGCGTGTCGGACCCATTCGTGAGCGCTGTCGACGGTAGTCCGAAACCAACTGCGTACAGAACGATTACCTCGCGCCGCGTGGCGGGCGTCGAGGATCCGGGATAGAGGGTCGTGGGACCTATTAAGCTGCCGTTTACATGAGTTGCCGCCACGTAGTTCGTGGCGCCAAACAGGAGGAACGAGGGCGCGGCCGATTGCATGGTGGAAGTGAAAGGCTGTGTCGAGGTATTTCCGCTCGTGACTACCACCGGCACTGGACCTATAGTACTGTCGAGCGGTGTCAGGATGTTGAGTTGGTCCGTCACGCACCCTGGATCGGTATCCGCGCTGCAATAGAAGTAGACGAATGCCGGCTGGTTGTTGACCATCACACTCACGCCGTCGAGTTGGGTAGGCATCAGCCCGGATGCGAAGGAAGGCGCGGTATTCCAGATTTCTCCGTTTGCCAAAGTGGCCGGTGGGACAAGATTCGCGCCCTTGATCACGATGAACGTATTCTGGGCAATGCCGGCACCGCCGTTGGCTGTGCTGACACTGTAAATGGCAGGACCTGACGTCAGGCTGCCAAATGCCAGATCCATGCGGACGGCATCGACGCTGCCGAGTCCGGTGGCCATGTCGTAGCCAGGGGCGGCGGAATAGCCCATGAGCCCGCCGTTGCATCCGAGTACCGCGCCCACGCATGGAACCATATTGTTGCCGGACACGATGTCATGAAACACGCACGCCTCCGTGGGCGAATCGGAATTACACACCCGCGCCGGTTGGCTCGCGATGGAATAGAGGCTGGGATTGATATTCCCAAACCCATTCGTGGACCCCAGCGACTCAGCCATCAGCAAAACCATTCCTGCAAATACCGGAGCTGCTGCGGAGGTGCCACCCGTAATTACGCGCTGCCCGTTTTCCACGATGTAGTATGGATCGTGATCCGACGATGCCGAAAGCGACACATCCGGTACAAGCCGCGTATTTCCCGCCGGAAAGCCGGAACCGGATTGCCATGAGGGTCGTGGGAAGTATGCGCTGATTCCGCCGCCGCTCGCTGCCAGTGGAGCAGGCGCTGTATTCGGGTCGTTCCAGGCAACCTCCGGGATGTAAGATAGCGCGAACGGGTAAGATGGCCCACCCCAGTACGTGCCGGTGCCTTCGCTGAATTCGGTGCCGCCGACTGCCGTTACCTCGGGCACGCTCGCCGGAACCTGCACGGAAATAATGTGCGACGCGACCGGCGATCCCTGGTCGCAGGCCGCTCCGCCGGAATCGCCCGACGATGCAACCCACGTGATTCCTTCCGCGCCGGCCTGTTGCGCCGTCTGCCGAATTGCCTGGCTGAGGCTGCTGACGTTCTGCTCACACTCTCCATAGCTGTAGCTGATTACCGGCGCGACTACCTGATCGACGGCATACACTGTCGAAGTATAAATATTGGTGGAGTAGACGAAAAGAATCTCGGCATTCGGGGCAATCGCGCCGGCCAGTTCCAGGTCCAGGTCCGACTCGCCGGAATCAAGAGTGATCATACCGGGATCGACACTGCCGACCAGCATCTTCACCGGCGGGTTCGAGGGAAGTCCCACGTCAGTACGGTACTCAGCTATATCCGCGAGATTTACATCCGCCTGACCGACGACAGCCAGCTTCATCCCGCTGCCGGTCACGCCAACCCCATAAAATCCAGTAACGTCGTAGATTGTCTGGAGGTCGGCGGGCGTCAGGTAATATTGGCCTCCCACGCCGCCTCCGTGCGGGATCGGTTTCACTACCCGGCGCGGCGGTTGGATTTTGAAATCGTCCAGACCCGAGAAACCGATCGTGAACGGTTCAATGGCGGCGGGCACCAAAGGCTCCGTCGCATTGGCGAAGTGCATTTCCCCGTCGACCAGGAACCGGTGAATTTCCACGTGCAGCGCGGCTTCCACCCGCGCCGCGGTTCCCTGGAACACGACGAAATTCCGGCCCCGCGCCGTGCTGACGACCGTCAAACCCTGTGCTTCAAGCCAGCCTGCGATCTGCGCGATATCCGCTTTGCTCGCGCCGAATCGATCGGCATATGCTTCGGGTGTCAGCCAATTGTGATACTTCGGCGACGAAGGAGCTTGTAAGTCGACCAGCAGCCTGTCAAGATCCGCCTGTTGAGCCGTGGTTGGTTTGAGATGGAGTGTAATGTAATCGAGGCTGAGGTCCGATGCCACCGGACCACGATCGTATTCCGGAAGTGCCTTTGGATGAATGTTGCCCTTAATCGCAACCAAGTGGCTCGAATCAAGGAGTCCACTAATCCGGTTTTGCGCCAGAATGCTGGAGGGGAACAAGAGCAGCCAGAAAGCGAGGAACGATACCGCAAAGCGGAGAGTTGGCACAGCTTCCCCCTTTTTCGAGTTGTATTGAATCACGGCTAACGGGCTAAATTCAATAGTACTGACAGATGCTTTTGCAGTGATATTTATAGTATGGTCTGCGCAAAGTAGCTTTGTATCTCTTGCTCGATCATAGGCGGTCACCTGCCGATCGTCTCGACCGTTGGTAAAATCGACATAGCGTGCAAAACCTTTGGGACCAACTTCGCGAGACCCTGACGCAGCGCATCCGTTATAAGATCACGCGCGGTGGAGCGCTGTTCATTCTGGCCATTGTGCTGGTGGGTCTCGCCGCGATCGGTTCCGCGAACAACCTGCTTTTCCTGATCCTTGCGGCCATGCTGGCCACCCTCCTCGTCTCCGGATTCGTCAGCCGCCTCTGCTTGGCCGGCCTTCAGCTGGATTTCCTGGTGCCGGAACATATTCCCGCCGGACGATCGGTTCCCGGCAAGCTTTATGTGCGCAATCAGAAGTGGCTGATGCCGTCGTTCTCCATCCGCGTGGAAGGCATCCGTCACCCCAACAGTCCCACCTTGAAATCGGGCGTGTACTTCCCGCTGATCGCCGGCGGCACCACCCTGGACGAGAACGTCGAGGTGCGCTTTCCCAAGCGCGGCGTCTACCGCCAGAACAGCTTCGCGTTCCTCACGTCGTTCCCTTTCGGCTTCCTGGAAAAATCGGCGCGCGTCACCCTCGGCCGCGAGATGGTGGTGTACCCCGCCATCGATCCCTGGCCCGGCTTCGACGATCTGCTTGCGGGTATATCCGGCGAGATCGAAACTCATTACCGCGGTCTGGGGCGCGATTTCTATCGCATCCGCCCCTACGAAGTGCTGGAAAGCGCGCGCCATCTCGATTGGAAGGCGTCCGCCCACACCGGCACGCTCCAGGTGCGGGAGTTTGCGCGCGAGCAGGAGCGCACGGTGGAAATGTTTCTGGATCGCGACATTCCGCCAAACCTCGACTCCTGGTTCGAATACGCCGTCGATTGCTGCGCCTTCCTTGCCTGGAGCCTTTCCAACCAGGGCGCGTCGGTTCATTTCCGCTCCCACGGGTATGAGCTCCGGCAGCCGGAAGAGGGTGACATCTATACGATTCTGAAATATTTGGCGCTGGTCTACGCGCAGAAAGCCGCCGAACCGGAAGCGCCGTTCGACGACTCCAGCTACAAAATAGTGTTCACGCCCTCCCCGCGGCAATTCACCGACGCAGGCTGGCTCGACGCGCGCATTTTATCTCCCGACGTTCTGCCCCTGCCAGCGGGACGGCAACCCTCGGAGTAAGATTGAATCACAGGGGGACAATAAGACGATGGCAACCAACCCATACGCGCGATTTCTGACCGATGTTCCACCGTGGGAAGTGATTGAGGAAACCCCCGGAAGATTAAAATTCCTGCTCGAACGCCTCGGTCCGCGGGTCGAAGAGACCCCCGCGCCCGGCAAGTGGAGCGCACGCCAGATTGTGTGCCACTTGGGCGATTGCGAGATTGTGTTCGCATATCGCCTGCGGCAGGCGCTCACCGAAGAGCATCACGTCATCCAGCCCTTCGATCAGGAGAAATGGGCGATGCACTACGATGCCTTCGACGCTGAGACGGCCCTGCATGTGTTCACCGCCGTTCGCGATTGGAACGTCCGCCTGATCAGCGGCATGTCGCCCGAACACCTCGCGAAGAAGTTGACGCACCCGGAGCGTGGGGAAATGGACGTTTCCGTGGTTGTGGAGACCATGGCCGGTCACGATCTCAATCACCTGGCGCAGATCGAGGCCATCGCCGGCGTATGAAACGGGGCGGCGCCGCTCTTGTGACCGGCTGGGTGGTTGTCCTCGCGCCTCTGCTTTTCTATGCGCAGGACGTGAACATCACGCCCCGGCCCAAGCCGGCGCCCAAAGAAGAAACGCTGCCCAAGGCCGACATCCGCGTCACCAGCAATCTGGTGCTGATTCCGGTAAGCGTCAACGATCCGCTGAACCGGCCCGTTTCCGGGCTCGAAAAAGAGAACTTCAAGCTTTACGACGACAAGGTTTTGCAGAAGATCACCACGTTCGCCATGGACGACGAGCCCATCGCCGCCGGTCTGGTATTCGACACCAGCGGCAGCATGGGCGAAAAGCTCAAACGCTCCCGCATGGCGGCCGCGGAGTTCTTCAAAATCGCCGATCCCGACGACGAGTTTTTCCTGGTGGAGTTCGACAACCAGCCACGGCTGATGGTGCCGCTCACGAAGGACTACGGCACCATCGAAGAGCAGCTCACGTTCTCGCGATCCAAAGGGTCTACCGCGCTTCTGGATGCCATTTATATGGGTCTGCATGAGATTCACAAGTCCACCAAGAACAAGCGAACGCTGCTCGTTATCTCCGACGGCGGCGACAATAACAGCCGCTACACGCTGCGCGAAGTCAAGGACCTCATCCAGGAGAGTGACGTGCTGATCTACGCGATTGGAGTATTCGGAGGCGGGTCAACTCCGGAGGAAGCGGGCGGGCCGGACCTGCTCTCGCACATCGCCGAGCAGACCGGCGGGCGGATGTTCTACGCCAACCCGGCCGACTTGCCCGATGTCGCGAAAAAGATCGGTATCGAACTGCGGAATCGCTACATTCTAGGCTATGCGCCCGAAAATGAGGTGCGCGACGGGAAATACCATCACGTGGAAGTGAAGGTCATCCCGCCGCGCGGATTACCGAAACTGCAAGCTCACTGGCGCGTCGGCTACAACGCGCCCGATCACTAGAAGCCTTTTTCCTTCAGGAACGCGATCAGGTCGATCACGCGGCAGGAATAACCCCACTCGTTGTCGTACCAGGAGACCACCTTGAGCAGGTCCCCATCGAGCACTTTCGTCATCTGCGAATCCACGATCGAGCTATTGGAGTTATGGAGCATATCGGTCGAGACCACGGGGTCTTCGGTGTATCCGAGGATACCCTTCATCGGCCCCTCCGCCGCGGCTTTCAACGCCGCGTTCACTTCCTCCGCCTTGGCCGGCTTGGCCAGCACGGCGACCAGATCCACCACCGATACGTCCGGCGTGGGAACGCGCATCGAATACCCGTCGAGTTTGCCCTTCAACGCCGGCATCACGAGGCCTATTGCCTTGGCGGCGCCCGTCGTGGTCGGGATCATGTTGAGCGCGCCGGCGCGCGCGCGGCGCAGATCCTTGTGGGGATAATCGAGGATCTTCTGGTCGTTGGTGTAGCTGTGAATCGTGGTCATCGAGCCCTTCACGATCCCGAAAGTATCGTGGATGACCTTCACCACTGGGGCGAGGCAATTCGTGGTGCAGGAAGCATTGGAGATGACGTTGTGCTTCGCCGCATCGTACGCGCCGTCGTTTACGCCCAACACGATGGTGATGTCTTCGTTCTTCGCCGGGGCCGAAATGATGACCTTCTTGACCGAACCGTGCAAATGTTTGACGGCTTCTTTGGCGTCAGTGAAGAATCCGGTGGACTCCACTACCACTTCGGCGCCCAGGGAAGTCCAGTCGAGCTGCGCCGGATCCTTGCTGGCGAACACCTTGATCTTCTTGTTGCCGACCGTAATCGAATCGGCTTCCGCGTGAACGGGTTCCGGCAGCGGTCCCAGCACGGAATCGTACTTCAAAAGATGGGCCAGAGTCTTGGTGTCGGTAATATCGTTAACCGCCACAAATTCCACATCGCTCCGATGCAAACCTGCACGAACGACGTTCCGGCCGATGCGGCCGAAGCCGTTAATACCTACTTTGACTGCCATTTTTTCTCCTGTAACAAATGAAATAATCGGGAAGTTGGGCTTAATTTAAAGGATAACAAGAGGCGCGTATCGCGAGCAACCTGATATCCAGGCCCGAAAGATCCGGTTAGCGCTGGAACACGACCTTACCGCCGACAATTGTGTAAACCACGTCCGTGGACAGGATGTCGTCTTCCGGTATCGTCATAATGTCGTGCGAGAGCACCGTGATATCCGCCAGCTTACCTGGTTCCAGCGAGCCCTTCAGCTTCTCTTCGAACGCCGCGTACGCATTGTTCCAGGTGTACGACTTCAGCGCCTCCTCGCGGCTCATGCGCTGATCGGGATAGAATCGCGTTCCGTCTTTCAGTTTGCGGCTCACGCTGGCATAGAAGCAAGCCAGCGGACTGACATCTTCCACCGGTGCATCCGTCCCATTGCCCACCACGGCGCCGCTCTTCATCAGCTTCTGCCAGACGTAAGCGCCTTCCTCGGCGCGCCGCGGGCCAAGCCGCAGCAGCACATAAGGCCCGTCCGATGTGCAGTGAATTCCTTGCATGGCGGCAATCACCCCGAGCTTCCCGAATCGCGGAATGTCGGCCGGGTTCAGATGCTGAGCGTGCTCGATGCGCCAGCGCAGATCGTGCTTATCGGGATGGGCCTCGAATGCCGCCTGGTAAATGTTCAGCACCTCGCGGTTGGCGCGGTCGCCAATGGCGTGAATGCAGAATTGATAATCGTGCTGGATGGCCAGTTCGGCGATGCGCTTCAAATCGGGAATGTCGCCGATATCGATCCCCGTGCTGTCCGGCTTGTCGGTATAGGGCTCCAGCATCCACGCTCCGCGCGACCCGAGAGCGCCGTCCATGTACCGCTTGATGGCGCGCACCGTGAGATGATTGTCGCCCACCCCGATCATACGGTAGCGGTCGAGGTTGGCGGCCAGTTGTTGGGTTGTGCTCGCGCCCAGCATCACCCACATACGCAGCGGTAGTTCGTGGTTCTCGGCCATCTGACGGAATACATCCACCGTGGCGAATGGCGATCCTGCGTCTTCAAACGACGTGATCCCTTTCGAGATGCACTCCTTCGCCGCCAGGTCGATGGATTTCCGCAGATCGGCCGCGCGCTCGGCGGGCGTGCGTTTGTCGAGCCATGCGTTATGCGCGTTGTTGGCGAGCGACTGCGCCGTCTCGCGCAGCAGGCCGGTAGGATTTCCCTGCGGGTCCTTCAAAATCTCGCCGCCCGAAGGATTCGCCGTATCGCGCGTGATCTTCGCCGCCTCCATCGCTATGGCGTTGACGAACACGGCGTGGCCGCTGGCGTGCGTCAGCAGCACCGGGTTATTGGGCGAGACCGCGTCGAGCGATGCGTGCAGCGGAAAACCCTCGACATTCGGCTCTGGCGCCCTGTCCCATTTCGATTGATGCCATCCCCGTCCCACGATCCACTCGCCGGGCTTCGCCTGTTTCACCGCCCGCGCCACCTGCGCCACGATGTCGTCCCACGTTCGCGCCTCGCGCAGATCGAGCCCCTGCCGGAACTCGCCGATGCCGGTGAAATGGCCGTGCCCCTCGATGAATCCCGGAATGGCGAGCCGCCCCTTGAGGTCGATGACTTGAGTGTTGCGCCCGATCCACCGCGCCGCGCCGGCACTCGATCCCAGAAATACGATGCGGCCGCCCCGCGACGCCAGCAACTCCGCCGTGGGCATCGCCGGATTCATAGTGACGATCTTGCCGTTCCTGAGGACGAGATCGGCAGGTTGGGCGTGGAGGGCCATGGGGATGGCGGCAAGCGCCGCGATGAGCGAAAAACGCATGAGAATTACGATCTTACCGCGGGCGCAGGGGTGGACAGCGGTATCAGTGTCACTGTTTGGAAAACACCTTCGGCGGCCCGCGCCGAGCCGCACGGCGATACCGCTCGGCCAACTTGCAAACCTCTTCGACCAGTTCGACCGGCTCGATCACCTCGAAATCCGCGCCTGCCAATGACAAGTGCATGGCGAGAGCTTCATAGCTCGATGCGCCGGTTTCGTAAAAACAGGATCCCTCGTCAATTGGCTCGAATAGTCCCATGGAGGGCGGCATGCGATCGGCGATTTGGGCGGCCGGCGCGAACAACTTCAGACGCGCGCGGCAACGAGCATTTACTCCAGATTGCGTCACATAGGCGGCGAGGTCCCGGGCCGGCGGATCGCGGGGAACGAAGCGCGAACCGGCCGATGAGGCGCAGCGATCCATGCGGTCGACGCGGAACGTCCGCCAGTCGTTGCGAGCGATGTCCCATGCCACCAGGTACCAACGGCGCCAGGTGTTCACCAGGCGATGGGGCTCGACCGATCGTGCCGTCGACGCACCTGCCTTGTCGCGATAGCGGAAGCGTAATATTTCATGCTCACGGCACGCGCCGGCGATGGTGGAGAGAGCGCGCGCATCAACCGCGGCGGACGGCCCGGCGGCGCTCAGCACCACGGATTGCAGCGCGGCCACGCGGCGTCCCAATCGCGGCGGCAAAATCTGCTCGATTTTGAGCAGCGCGCGGACCGACGCCTCTTCCACGCCTGCAATCCCTCCCGTGGCTGCGTAGCGCAAGCCCATGGAGACGGCGACGGCCTCTTCGTCGTCGAGCAGCAGGGGCGGCATCTCGCTGCCGGCGCCGAGTTGGTATCCGCCTTCGGCGCCGGAAGTGGAGTGGATGGGATAACCGAGGGTCCGGAGCTTATCGACGTCGCGGCGGAGGGTCCGGCTGGTGACGTCGAGCCGGCCGGCGAGTTCGGCGCCGGACCAATACCGGCGCCCCTGAAACAGCGAAAGCAGGCGGAGCAGCCGGGCGGACGTTTCCAACATGTAACCAGTCTGCCATTTGTCGAGGACAGAAGTTGTCCGCAATGCCTGATAGGCTTCTCGACATGACACTCTGCCAAACGATCACCCTCGACTACGACGAAGAAGTAAAGAATACGCGCAAACTGCTGGAGCGCGTCCCGATGGACGACGCCCACCGAAACTATCAACCGCATCCGAAATCCATGACGCTCAACCGGCTCGCCACCCACGTGGCGGAGCTGCCGGGCTGGGCGAAATATGCGCTCGAAAGCGAACTCCTGCAAATGCCGCTGGATTTCAAGCCGACCATCGCGGCCTCATCCGCGGAATTGCTCGAAATATTCGACAAGGCTGCGGCCGAAGGGCGCGCCGCCATCGCCGGAGCAACCGACGACGACATGAAAAAGGACTGGACGTTCAAGTTCGGAGACGTCTTCTCTATGACCGAACCGCGCCCGAAAGTGATCCGCAGTTTCCTGAATCACATGGTGCACCATCGGGCGCAGTTGGGTGTCTATTTGCGGCTGAACGGGATTCCAGTTCCGGGGATGTACGGTCCCTCCGCGGACGAGCACTAAGATTTAAGGGCCGCCGAAGTGCCGCGACCGCGAGGGAGGGATGCCTTCGGCGTATGTGCGCCGGCATGCGTGGGAAACTGGGGGGAGATGATCCGCGAATTTCTGGCTCTAATCCTCCTCGCCGTCGGCTCGGCGCACGCAGCGGATCTCGTGCTCACGGGTGGCACGGTTTATTCGGCCCCCGATGCCGTGCCAATGGTGGATGCGGTGATCGTGTTGCATGCCGGCCAAATTACCGCCGTCGGGCCGGCAGCCACGGTGCGAGTTCCGGCTGGCGCCCAGGTAATCTCGTGTTCCGGCAAATTCATCACCGCGGGATTCTGGAACAGCCACGTCCACATCTTCACTCCCGGACTTCTGCACGCACGCGATGCGAGCGCGGCCGCGCTGAGCTCGGAACTCGAGGCGATGCTGACTCGATGGGGGTTCACTACCGTCTTCGATATCGCCTCGGTACTCGACAACACGCAGGCGCTGCGGCGGCGAATCCAAAGCGGCGAAGTCCGCGGACCGCGCATTTTCACGGTGGGCGAGCCGCTCTTTACCAAATTGCCGATTTACATCGTGGATTTTGTGGCGGCGCAACACTTGGTGTTCCCGACCGTACACACGCCCGAAGACGCGGTGGCTCAGGTTCGCTCGCTGGCCCAGCGCGGCGCCGATGGCATCAAGCTGTTCACAGGATCGTACCAGGGAGGTCCGGTGGACAACATGCCGCTGGCCATGGTTCGCGCGGCGGTTGACGAGGCGCATCGGCATCACCTGCCGGTGTTCGCTCACCCGCAGAATCTGGCCGGGTTGGAAGCGGCGCTCGGAGGCGGCGTGGATATCCTGGCGCATACCGTGCCGCAATCGCCACCCTGGACGGCGGAATTCGCACAACGATTGAGGAACGCTCACATCGCCCTCATCCCCACGATGACGCTGTGGGACTTCGAAGCGCGCAAAGGGCACATGAAAGACGCCGATCGCGAGCGCTGGATTGAGTCCATGGAAGACGAATTGCGCGTCTTTTCGCATGGTGGCGGCGATGTTCTTTTCGGCACCGACGTGGGATACACCGACCATTACGATACGGCGCTCGAATACACTCTGATGTCGCGCTCCGGAATGACGTTTCCGCAGATTCTGGCGTCGCTCACAACGGCCCCGGCACGGCGGTTTCGAGCTTCCGGCCATAGCGGGATGATCGGGGTCGGCATGGATGCCGACGTGGTGGTGCTGGATGGCGATCCCGCAAAAGACATCACGAACCTGGCCAAGGTCCACTTAGTCATTCGCGGCGGCACGGTCCAGTATGAGAATCGATAAGTGGCTGTGGGCCGCGCGCTTCTTCAAGACGCGTTCCTTGGCCGCGAAGGCGTGCGAATTGGGGCGCGTGGAACTGCACGGACAGGCGGCTAAACCTGCGCGCGAAGTCAAGGTTGGGGAGTTCGTGTGCGTGAAGAACGATAGCGGCGAGTTTCGAGTCGAAGTTGTTGCGCTGAGCGAAATTCGCGGTCCGGCGGCAGTGGCACAAACGCTCTATCGCGAGACGGACGAAAGCAAGGCGTTGCGCGTGAAAGCCGCGGAAGAGCGCAAGCTGATGCCGGTTTTCGAGCCATCCCGCGAAGGGCGGCCCTCCAAACGGGACCGCCGGATGTTGAACCGACTCCGAGGCCGATAGCGCCTTACTTCAGCTCTGCGCTCGCCGCCGTGCCGTAGTACAAGCTATTAAACAACAGCTTGTAAGTGCCGTGAGGCTGATCGCGGAAATTGACCTCCGGTCCGAGGAGCACCACTTTGCCCTCCCCGACAGTCGACTCTGCGACCGCCGTGCCGCCATCGAGATATTGCTGGCCCCAAGCCCAGCCGCTATCCAAAACCTGTTTGCCGGAGAACCATCCCACCGGAGCCGTCTTCTGAATTTCGACGGTCGGTTCCAGCTTGAATACCGGGCTGTTATCGAAAAACACGTCCACCTGCTTGGGCATTCCGTACGCCACGGGATCGGTATTATCGACGTTCATCTTGAGCAGCGATCCCGGAATATAGAACTTATCGGCGGGCAGGTTGCGCTCGCGCCCGTCGGGTTCCATCTCGGTGAGGTAACTCTTGACGGGTAAGCCAAAGTCGCTGACGGCGTTGTTGGTGCTGCTGCCGATGGTGACCAGCGTTCCGCCAAGTTCGACAAACTTCTTGAGCGCGGGCACGGTCACGTCGGGCGAGACCCGTCCCACCGTGGCGCGATACTCCTCGGGAACTGGAGCAGCAGCGCGGCCGCGACCAGCGCCTCGTCCACCAGAATCGCCTCCGCGTCCGCCGCGCCCGCCGCCGAGGGTGCCGGCGACGAAAACGATGACGTCGAATTTGCTCTTCAAGTCGCCGGCATCGAGCATGGTCGGATAGACCACCTGGAACGGCATTTCGTATTGCTCGAAGAGCCAGCGAGTCCAACCGGACGGCATGCTCCCGCCGTACGAATCGTAGAGACCGATGCGGATGGGCTTGATCTTGAGGGCGTCGCCTGAGGGCGCTTTCGCCACCGCGTAGACCGGCGTGCCGAGTTCCTTCGCGGCTTTATCGAGAATCGGCCGGACGGCCGCGGAAGAGGGAACCCAAAGCGTTCCGGTCCCGAGATTCCGGCCGTTTACGGTTTGTTCCTTCTTCAGCCAGTAAACGTCCCCGCCGGCCTTCAGGAGGCGGTTGGTAAGGATGAAGGAATTGTTGATTTCGTGGCTGATCAGGTAGCCCGCGGGATTGGACGGTCCGCTGACGGTCATCGCCGGTGGCGGCAGGAGGCCGTTGATTTTTGCGAACGGTCCGTCGAAACCATCGAGAATGCGGTCGTATTCCACGCCCATCTGCATGGCCAGAGTCCAGCCGGTGATGTCGTAGGGGCGATTCGGCGGGCCGCCGGGATAAGCGAAATCGTTGGGGTGGTCCTGCGGCTCGAACATGTCCATAATGTGTGGCCGGAAGGCCTGCGCGGTCTTTACGACGTACGAACCGGCGGGATAATTCTTGCCGGCCACGGTAAATTCCGAAGTCGCCCGCTGGCAGGTGATGCCGTTCTTCAGAAGCGCGTTGATGAACTCCGTGGCCGTAGCGAAATCGGGTTGATCGGAAGGCAGAATATAGCCGCGCGGATCGCGCAATTTGGGATCGTGGAGCACGCTGTTGTACAAATCCATCGAGACCCCGCCGCGGCCGCCGCCCGGGCCGAAATTGCCCGGAGCGAGGTCGCCCACCATCGTGTCGGCGCCGCGGCCGCCGCGGCCGGTGAGTCCGGCCGCCGCGTTCAACGCGTCGATGCGCTTCGGGGTGATGGTCCAATAATCCTTGCTGCCCTTTTCAATGGAGTTCATGCCCATGCGCCAGATGTTGAACAGGAACGTTTCGCGGTAGCGCGAGGCGAGGTCGAGGATGGCGCGATTGTTGGTGATTTCGTAATCGATCGATTGACGGTAGTGCCATGGACCGGGCGTCACCGGCATGGGCCAGTCGCCGGTCGGCAATTGCATTCTGGGAACCACCGGAATCGTCATGGGCGTGGGGCTGCCGATGATCTCGGTGAGGATGCCGATCATGTTGTGAAAATAAGTGATGGTACGCAAGCCGCCGTTCCACCAGGTGGAATAGCTGGACCCGCTGCGCATGGCGCTGCCGCCTTTGCCCTCCGCCACCAGGCGGCTGTGCATCGCCGTTCCTACCATTTCGATTCCCAGCGGCACCAGCGGATCGAAGTTGTAGTTGAAGGGATCGCGGAAGGGAGGAATGAAGATCACCGCGCCGGCTGGTCCGGTCTGGTGATGGTTGTACATGATTTGCGGAAACCACTCGAGGAACAAAACACGATTCATGTTGGTGGTTTCCTTCATGTTGGACATGTAGAAATCGCGATTGTCGTCGTGGCCGACGTACTTGGCGTAGAGGCGCGGCAGATTATTCATCTCGCGCTGTTCCGGCGGACGCAGCGGCGCGTCGGCTTTTTCGCTGCCGCGCATGTACCAGTTGGCGATGAGTTCCTGGCCATCGGGATTGGCCTGCACGCAGAGGAGAATGTCGTCGTTGAGGAGGCGCATGGTCTCCGGGTCGGTGCGGCTTACCATCTGGTAGACCATTTCCATGAGTTGCTGCGAGCCCACCGATTCGCTGGCATGCAAGCCGCCGTCGATCCAGACCACGGATTTCCCTTGCGCGGCCAACTGGTGCGCTTCGGATTCGTTCACGCCTTCGGCCAGCGCCAGGCGGCGGGAGATTTGCTTATACTTTTCGAGATTCCGGATGTTTTCCGGAGAAGAGATGATGGCCATCCACTGATCGCGGCCTTCTTCCGTTTTGCCGATGCTCACCAGCTTCATGCGATCGGACTCGCTGGCGAGCTTTTTCCAGTAGGCCTCGAGTTGAGTATAGTTGGCGACCATATAATCGTCGCCGAGGTTGAACCCGAGAAAATCTTTTGGCGAGGTGACCTTGGGCGCGGACTGGGCGCTGAGGGAAGCGGCGGATAAAATCGCCGCCAGGAAAAGGATATAGCGGTGGGATGGGCGAGAACTCATGGGTCACAGTATATTACAGGCGCGGGTGGCTTCGGTGCACGCGCACTGAGCCGGAGGCCGGGGCCGCAAGCAACACCGCGCCGCCGGACGCGCCAGGCGCAAAGACTTCTGGCATTGTGCTTACAATAGTGCCGATGAACCGGCTTGACGAATTGCGCCGCCGCCACGGAGCGGCTGAAGAGGGCGGAGGAGCGCAGCGCCGCGCGCGCCAGCACCAGGAAGGCAAGCTATCGGCGCGCGAACGGATCGAACTGCTGCTCGATGAAGGCTCCTTCGAGGAACTCGACAAGCTGGTCACGCACCGCTGCCGCGACTTCGGCATGGACGACCAGATCATCCCCGGCGACGGCTTCGTGAGCGGCTACGGGCGCATCGACGGCAGGCTGGTGTACGTCTTCGCGCAAGATTTCACGGTGCTGGGGGGGTCGCTTTCCGAGGCGAACGCGCTCAAGATTTGCAAGATCATGGACCTTGCGCTAAAGACCGGCGCGCCCGTGATCGGACTCAACGATTCGGGCGGCGCGCGCATTCAGGAAGGTGTGGTCTCACTCGCCGGGTACGCCGATATCTTCCTGCGCAACACGTTGGCAAGCGGCGTGGTGCCGCAGATTTCCGCCATCATGGGGCCCTGCGCCGGCGGCGCGGTGTATTCGCCGGCGATCACCGATTTCGTGTTCATGGTGGACAAGACCAGCTACATGTTCGTCACCGGGCCGGACGTGATCAAGACTGTCACGCACGAAGACGTGACGAAAGAAGACCTGGGCGGCGCGATGACACACAATGCCACCAGCGGCGTGGGCCACTTCGCGGCGCACGACGATGCCGAGTGCCTGCGCATGATGCGCGAACTGCTCGGCTATCTGCCGCAGAACAATCGTGAGGACCCGCCGCGCCGCGCCACCAACGATTCCCCGGACCGAGCCGATGACGCGCTCGACACCATCGTGCCGGCGGAATCGAACCAGCCATACGACATCAAGGACGTGATCCATCGCGTGGTGGACGACGGCGAATTCTTCGAGGTGCACGAGCATTGGGCCAGGAACATCGTCATCGGGTTCGCCCACATGGACGGGCGTTCGATCGGAATCGTGGCCAATCAGCCGGCATTTTTGGCCGGCTGCCTGGATATCAATTCGAGCGTCAAGGGCGCGCGCTTCGTGCGCTTCTGCGATGCGTTCAACATTCCGATTCTGACCTTCGAAGACGTTCCTGGGTTTCTGCCCGGCACGGCGCAGGAATTCGGCGGCATCATCCGGCACGGCGCCAAGCTGCTCTATGCGTATTGCGAGGCCACGGTGCCGAAGATCACGGTAATCACGCGCAAGGCGTATGGCGGGGCGTACTGCGTGATGGGGTCGAAGCAGGTGCGGACGGATATCAACCTGGCATGGCCGTCGGCGGAAGTCGCGGTAATGGGGCCGGAGGGCGCGGTCAACATCGTGTACCGGCGGGAATTGGCGGCGGCAGCGGACCAGGACGTTGTGCGCCGGCAGAAAGTCGAAGAGTTTCGCGAGCGCTTCGCCAACCCGTTCGTGGCGGCGGAACGCGGCTACGTGGACGACGTGATCGAACCGCGCGAGACGCGCCCGCGCGTGATTCGCGCGCTGCGCATGCTGGAGAACAAGGTGGATAGTATGCCGCGGAAAAAGCACGGGAATATTCCCCTGTAGGGGCGAATGAGCGGTCTGCGGCGCGCTCTCGGGACGGGTTTGCTGGCGGCGATCGGCGTGTTCGCGCTCGACGGGCTGCTGTTTCACACCAGCCTCTACATGTCGATTCTGGAGCCGGATTCGTCGTCCGGGCTATACCAGCTCATCCTGCACCGCGAGCAGGACGCGCAGAAAACCTGGGGTGACGCCATGATTCTGACCTTCGGCGATTCGCGCTTTGCGTATTCGCCGAAGCTGTCCAACGAACTCACCCCGGAGACCGGTTACACATTTCGCAGCGCCGGAGTCGCCGGGAGCGAGATTCGCACCTGGTATTACATGCTGCGCGATCTCGACCCGGCCGCGCGGCGCTATCGCGCGCTGGTGTTCGGCGTCAACGACTACGGCGACGAAGACACCCTGTATTTCCCCGACGACGACATTCGCGCCTTGCATTACGCCATATCGAGCTTGCGATGGAGCGACGCGCTCGATTTCGCGCGGTCGTTCCACACCCCGGCGATCCAGCGGCAGGCGTTTCTGGGCGTGCTTCTGAAGGGACTCGTGCTGCAAAGCGACGTGCAGGCGTTCCTGACGCACCCGCTCAAGCGCATTGCCTACGTCCAGCTTTGCCGCCGGGGGTATGAAGATTGGACCTATAACTATGTCGATGTTCCCACCGCCATGACCGGCCTCGAGATCGACTGGCGTACCATGACGGCGAAGTTCCCGCCGGGATCGACCCCGGAGCAGATCAGCACCACCACGAGCTGGCTCCTGCATCCGCCTTCGCCGCAGACTGGCCGCCTGGCGGCGTACCGGCGGGACTGGTTCGGCAGGATTATCGATCGCTACCGCGGCTCCCGCACCAGGATTATCTTCGTGAGGCTGCCGCGCGGACCGATTCCCCGCCCCGCCTTCCTCGCGCAGAAGACCACCAGTTCGATTCGCGAATTCGCCAGCCGCCCGAATGTGCTGCTGTGCGACGAGTCGGCGTTCAATTCCCTGGAGCGCCCGGAGTTGTTCAAAGATGCCTGGCATCTGAATCGCGAAGGAATCGCGCGATTTTCGCCCATGCTGGCAAAAGAAGTGACGCGAGTCTTGGGTCCGGTGAGATAAGGAAAATCACGTCCTTTTCCGTTCCAACCACGCCGGGATAATATCCCAGGCGCGGGAGCCATCGAACGGACGGACGGGCAGCAGATTGAACAGGGCGACAACCAGCGAATACCCGCCGAGGATGACCAGCACGGCGTTGACCGGCTCGAATGGGGTATACCCGGCGAGAATCAGGTAGAGCGTGAGCGGGACGGCAACTACCGCTTGCGCCAGCACGCCGCCCCACGCAATGAGCGCGCGATCGACGCGCGAATCGGGGGCCTCAAAACTGGCCAGCCCAAAAATCGGATAGAGCGCCATGCTGAATGCCTGATAGCCCCGGCGCCGCGCCATGAACAAGTGCCCCGATTCGTGCAAAATGAGCAGCGCGAGGTACGCGCCCATGCCTATCAGCGTCGAAGTCAGTTTGCGTGTGGTCCCGGCGAGGATGACTACGGCGAACGCAAGGATCGACCAATGAACGTACACATCCACGCCGCAAACCTGCGCCACGCGGGTGAGGCGGCCGACCTGCATGTTTCCGATGGTAACGTAGTTGCTGCTGAGATCGCATGATGCGCTGGCTTTCGCTCGCCGGGCTTTGGCTGCTGAACTTCACGGCCGCGCAGGAGCTTCCACCCGTGTCCGGATTGCCACATCCCGTGGTGCTGCGGCGAATTCCGGTGGACGAACGGTGGAACCTGGTAGCCGCGCTCTCGTCTTCGCACCCATGTGAGCCGGCGCCGCTGCCGTGCTGGTGGACCACGAAGGACCGGTTGGGAATTCTGCTCGAAGATCGCATCGACCCTCGGAAATTACGGCCCCTCGCAATCGGGCCCGGACCGAATGACGACTGTTCCACGCGCGTGGAACGCTTCACTCCAGACGAACTGGTGCTCTCCTGCACGAGCGAAAAATGGGCCACCTACGATAATCAGAAATTCATCTTCGATGAACGCGGGCAC